>Ga0181521_10001171_pt1 | contig 32543 bp, 27 predicted proteins | sample PEATcosm2014_Bin_32_FD_119764 | JGI IMG/M metagenome (GOLD analysis project Ga0181521, IMG submission 119764) | Peatland microbial communities from MTU Mesocosm Facility, Houghton, MI, USA - PEATcosm2014_Bin02_60_metaG | ecosystem: Environmental > Terrestrial > Soil > Wetlands > Peat | place...
AAGTGCCGCCGCACCACGGCGCCGCGGTTCTTTTCCAGCAGCCCCTTCGATGCCCCTTCGAAGATGGGGATCTTCAGCAGCTCGTCGGGCTCAATGGGCTCGCCGTATCCCAGCGAGGTGCCCCACTGCGCCGGCGCATGCTCGGGATGCGCCGCAGCCCCGGGCTGACCCTCTTTTTGCTCCACACCCATTGCGATCCTGGCGCCATCCTCGCCGACAACGCGGCCCGGCACAAGTTCTTGCGCGTGTTCGCCGGCCAGACTTTCGGAAGATGTTTCTGGTGGGAGTGGAGTCTAGCACAGCCCCAACCTAAGCTCACAAGGGGGTATCCTTAGTGCATGGCGGAGCCATGGGACAAAAAGGATTTTGAAGAACTTGCAAGATTGCATATGGGGCGGGAGTTCGCCCCTGGCACAATGCTCCCGCATCTTCAGACTTTTTTCAATGAGGCACTTGCTCACTACGAAGACGCTACTGCTGACGGGAAGGCCTTCGTTGACAAAGCGATGGCGAACATTATCGATTTCTTTGAATCGATGCTGAAAGATGCCCCCGACACGGCGGACATGCGAAGAATGAGGCGGTTGATTGGGCTCGGGAAGGGGAAACACTTTAAGGCTCAGAGTCTTATCGATAACTTTCCCATTCTCCCCGTCGAACCGGACTCACGAATTGACGAAGCAAAGAACATCCTTTGCGTTGTAATGCAATGTCTCCTTGACCTGTTGCGAGATGCGACGCGAAGTCCCCAGAGCGGCGCGGCCAAGATTTCCATTCTCGGTCTGTTTTACTGGCTCATCGATGAGTTGACCGTCGCGCAGTTCCTCGCGCGGAGGAGCTATGCCACTCTTGCTTACACACACCTGCGGACTATTTTGGAGATCCTCGACAAAATAGAGCTGTTTACCCGATTTCCCGAATTTGTGGAGATATGGGGCTCAAACGATGACGATGAGATTTGGAGGAAGCTCGCGCCGGCTCGCGTTAGAGAAAAGCTGGGCAGAGACAGCCGAGATCCGATGTACAGAGATTTCTCGCAGGAAGGGTCTCACGCCACTTTCAGGGCGATGCAGCCGCGCCTTCGGAGAAAGCAAGGCGCTTCGGAAGATGAGAAGAAGATCGCCATCATGTTCGGGGGAGTGAGAGAACCGGCGCGGCAAGTCAGCGTCCTGATTTACTGCATACTGGTGAACCACCCAGGCGATCATTAAGGCGGCGACCGTATTTGAGGACCGGCTCAACCCCCAAGACGTGACACAACTGGTGACGTCCGCGACCAACGACTGCTTTGCCTTCTTCGGACGATTTCTTGACTCAGTAGATCGTTCAAAGGACGACGTCACGTCGCTGGAAATAATTCTCGCATCCTGGCAAAGGATGCGAGAAGACGGGCTCTTTAGTTCGGAAATTCCGATCCGCAACCTGTGGTTCCGTGCGACCGATCCGCCAAAACGCAGGCCCGTCTCCCAAAATGTGATCGACGAGTACCATGCGAGAGGCTTCGGTGCGGAACAGACAAACCAGGTTCATCCAGCGGACCAGTTCGTCAGCAACGGGCAATCCGGAAACGATCCCCCTGGACGAAAAACGGGTGCCCGCGAGCGGCGGCGGATAGGCAACTGACCCGCCACCGCATCTCCGCGTGCATTGACTTCCGTCGCCATCCTCGCTATAAGCCACTTACTCCCGCATGAATCCAAAACCGAAGGGGCAGCGACCGAGAGGACTCCGCACTGTCGTGGGGACCACCGTCGTCTGGGGGATGCTGTCGGCCGCGGCGCTCACCGCCGCCGCACAACAATCGCCTCCGCCGCCGGCGCCGGCGGTCTTTCAGTACACCGGCCCGGGATCGTGCAGCGCATCGGCGTGCCACGGAGGCATCCAGCCGCGGCAGGAAACCCACGTTCAGCAGAACGAGTACAGCACCTGGGTGGTCCAGGACAAACATGCCAAAGCATTCTCAGTCCTGGGCTCTCCCTTGTCCTTGCGCATCGGGCGCAATCTCGGCTTGCAGCAGAAGCCGGAAGCCGCGCGCGAATGCCTCACCTGCCACGCGCTCGACGTACCCACGGCGGCGCGCGCCCGCACCTTCGACCAGACCGACGGCGTCAGTTGCGAAAGCTGCCATGGCCCGGCGGCCAGTTGGCTGGGCCCGCACACCGCGCGTGACTGGACGCACCAGCAATCCGTCCGCGTCGGCATGTATGACACCAAGGACCTGGCCAGGCGGCAGGAGAGGTGCCTCTCCTGCCATCTCGGCACGGAGAACAACATCGTCAATCACGAGATGATCGCCGCCGGGCATCCCGACCTGACCTTCGAGCTCGATTCCTACTCCGCGGTGATGCCGCGCCACTGGAAGGAGCCGCTGGATAAAGACGCGTGGCTGAACGTGCGCGCGTGGAGCGTCGGCCAGGGCGTGCAACTCGGCCAGTCACTCGTGCAGCTCGCCCGCCGCGCGCGCGGCCCGAACTGGCCGGAGTACGCCGAGATGGATTGCTTCGCCTGCCATCACGCGCTCACCCGCCCCGAGGACAGTTGGCGGCAGGAGACCGGCTACAGCGGCCGGCGGCCCGGCGTCGCCGCCTGGAACCCGTCGCGCTATGTGCTGTTGCGGGTGCTGGTGAAGGAGATCGATCCGGACGACGGACGCCAGTTGGACTCCGACCTCCAGGAGCTCGCGGGTTCCATGAACCGCCTCAGCCCGGACCGGGAGAAAGTCGCGGCCACGGCGCAGCGCGGCGCGGAGACGGCGCAAAGGCTGGTCTCGCGGATCAGCGCCCAGCCTTACGACGCATCATTGACGCTGCGCTTGCTGAAAAGCATCGTGGCGCAATCCGGTCCGCTCAGCGACGAGGGCGAGCGCACCGCCGAGCAGGCCACCATGGCGCTCGATTCGCTGTTCATCGCCTTCGCCCGCAACCAGCGCGTGGCCAACGAGCAGCCCATCCGGCAGGCCATCTCCGGCCTGTTTCAGCAACTGGAAAACCCATCGGCCTATAATCCCAAACGTTTCGCCGAACAGATGCGCAAGGTCGGCCAGCTCCTGCCGTAGTATGAGCATGCGGTGAAAAGAATCGTCATTCTCGGCGGCGGGTTTGCGGGTGTGTACGTCGCGCGCTGGCTGGAAAAGCTGCTGCAGGCGGGCGAAGCTGACATCTCTCTGGTCAACCGCGAGGACTATTTCGTCTTCCAGCCGCTGCTGCCGGAAGTGATCTCCGGTTCGATCGGGCTGCTGGACACCATTTCGCCCATCCGGCGGCTGTGCCCGCGCACGCGCCTCTACGTGCGCGACGTGGACAGCATCGACCTGAAGCAGCGCATCGTTCGCCTGACGCCCGCGTTCCGTCCCCGCACCCTCGATCTCCCCTACGATTGCCTGGTGATCGCGGTCGGCGCGACCGACGATTTCTCGCGCATTCCCGGCCTGGCCGATCATGCCATCCCTTTCCGCAACCTGGGTGATGCGCTCCGCCTGCGCAACGCCGCCCTGCACGCCCTGGAAGAAGCCGACAACGAAACCGATGCTGACTTCCGCCGTACGCTGCTGACTTTCGTGGTGGCCGGAGGGGGATTTTCCGGCGTGGAAGTCATAGCCGAGTTGAACGATTTCGTGCGCGCGGCGGTGCGGCACTTCCGCAGCGTCCGTCAGGAAGAGATCAACTGCTTTCTGGTGCACTCCGGCGACCGCATCCTGCCGGAGATCACGGCGGAACTGGCGGCGTACGCCCAGAAGCTGCTCGCGAAACGAGGCGTGACACTAAAGCTGAAGGCGCGCCTGGCCGCCGCCAGCGCGGACACGGCCGTGCTCAGTACCGGCGAGGTGATCCCCACGCGCACTCTGGTCTCCACCGTTCCCGCTGGCCCGGTGCCCTTGATCCAATCGCTGGAGTGCGAAAAGGAACGGGGCAAACTGCCGACAACCTCCGCGATGGAGCTCAAAGGCTACGAGGGGCAAGTGTGGGTTTTGGGCGATTGCGCCGCCATCCACATGGAGGACGGTTCCACGGCACCGCCGACCGCGCAGCACGCCGTGCGGGAGGCCCGGACCACCGCCGCCAATATCGTGGCGACGCTGCGCGGCCAGCCATCAACCGGGTTCGCCTTCCGTGGCTTGGGCAAGATGGGCTCGCTCGGCCATCACTCCGCGGTGGCGGAGGTGCTGGGATTCTGTTTCAGCGGATTCTTTGCCTGGTTCTTATGGCGGACCATCTACCTGATGAAGCTGCCCGGTCTGAACCGCAGGCTGCGGGTGGCTCTGGACTGGCTCACAGCTCTGCTGTTCCCCATGGACCTGGTGCAATTGCGCGTGCAGGCCTCGCGCACCATCTGCACCGGACACTTCGAGCCCGGGGAAACGGTTTTTCAGCAGGGCGATCTGGGCGACAGCATGTACGTGGTTCGCTCCGGAGAAGTGGAGATCATCCGCGATGGCGTGAGCGTTGTCCGGCTGGGAGCGGGCGAGTACTTTGGGGAATTGGCGTTGCTGCACGAGCACGGCCGCAGCGCGACCGTGCGCGCCACCAAGCCCACCGACGTGCTGCTGATCCCCAAGCGGGAGTTCGTCGAATTGCTCGCCGCCTTCCCCGAGTTCAGCGCCGGCCTAGCCGGCATCGCCGCCCAGCGGCGCGCCGGGATCAGCGAGGGACCGGCTCGATAAGCGCGAGTTGCATTAGACTACCCAGCGGCGTATTACGGTTCGGACAGACGGCACTCCAAGCGGGAGGAAACGGCAATGGCAGAGCACAAGTACGTCCCATGGAAGTCGGTGGAACTTGAGGATTTGAACCCCCTGCTGCAGCGGCAGTTCGTGGTCGGGGAGAATGTGATGATCGCACGCGTCCTCTTGAAAAAAGGGTGCGTGGTTCCGCTCCACAGCCACCACAACGAGCAAGTCACCTACATCCTGGAAGGCGCTTTGAAGTTCAGCCTGAAGGGTCAGGAGATTACCGTCCGGGCGGGCGAGGTGCTCTGCATACCTCCGAATGTGCCGCACGAGGCGGTTGCCCTGGAAGACACAGTCGATCTCGACATCTTCACTCCCCCACGCGAGGACTGGATTGCCAAGACCGATGCCTACCTCCGAGGCGCGGCCCCGACCAGGCAATAAAACAGGTCTTCGACTCTGGTTCGGCGGGGAGGGTCACAGCCGGCACACCGGTGCATCTTTTCGGCATTGCACAGCATCCATTCCCAACAGGGCCCAGGAGTTCGCTTCCATGCCGATCTTTGGCCAGCTCGCAACGGCTAAACGGCGCCCTCTCCCATGGCGGAGTTGGTTGGTCTGCTTCGCCATCCTGTCCCTCGGCGCACATCTGGCAGGCCGCTTTAGTCTGCCCCTCTCTGGACCCGTAACCGTTCAATCCAACTCGCCCAAGGTCCAGCATATGGATCGGGACGCGTATGGCTGGGCGCCGCCGATGGTGAGTGTATCCGTTTCCTTTGTGCCGGCCCCCGATCCCCCGGTTGTGGCCGACGAAAGAGGCCACCTATCTCCGCCCGTCCACTGCCTGTACGACCGCCCGCCTCCGACTCTGGTGTGACAGCATTTGGCTAACCGAAAAGTACCCATTCCAGCTCGATTGCGGGAGAGACGCTCGACGGAGTGTCGGGAGATGCGGGATATGAGCTGCCGAATAATCTATGCCCTGCTACTGGGCTCCGCCTTCACGGTCGGCGCGTTGGGGGCGCCGGCGAAGCACAACGATGCCAGCGCGGCCAACAAGGTAAACCGCCATGACCCGGCGTTCCGTGCCGGCTACATGGATGGCTACCGCCAAGGGGCAAATGAGTCCGCGGCTCTTGCCGCTGGCTACAATGACCAGAGTGGCCCCGCCTACGAACAGGCCATCGACGGATATACCCCGCAGTACGGTGATCGAACAACCTATCAGACGATGTTTCGTCTGGGCTACATCGCGGGGTATAAATCAGGATGGGACTTTAACGCAGGAAGGTACAGTCCGCTGGGAGCGGGAAGCTGGTGAAGGCGCTGGAGCTGTCGGCGCGACGTTCAGGCGATCCACGTGGCCGCTGAGCGTGGAGGTGTGGTTCCATGAACTTCTTCTTGATCAGTCTGCTGCTGTTCTCAAGAAGCCGGACGCTCACTATTCTTTATCCAAATATTCGCCGGGAACATCGTCCTCCGGCACCTCATGCGTGCGAACCTCCTTCTCGGCAGTGTCACCAGCGTGCTCCACGCCCGTCACTACGTCGGCCTCGAACGCGTTTCCTTCCTCGAGCAACTCGTCCACACTCTCCGAATCCACTCCTTCGACGTTGGACAAGCCCTGCAAATCTCCCGATTGCGCCCCCGACCTCGGTCTCAGCCCTTCGAGCGCGAATGCCTCCGGATCCACGCTCCGGTTTTTCCGCTGAACGCGTTTCTTAAGTGCGCCAGCCGTCTTCGCACCGGCTGTCTTCTTGCCGAGGGCCTTCGTTTTCACCACCACCTTTTTCAAAGCGGCTTTTTTCTTCACCAACGTCTTCTTCAGGGTTGTCCTCTTCTTTCTGGATGGCTTCTTTTGGACCGTCTTCTTCATCAGCGTCCCCCTCTTCCCGGCAGTGTTCTTCGGCGTTGTGTGCTTTCTCTTAGATTTCTTCTTGGCCATATGCGCAATCGCTTCTTACTGGAGCACCGAGTTTATCAGAGAGATCAACAAGAAAGGAGTGGACAGATTCGCATGCCCACTCCCAAGTGCTTCACCAAGCGTTTCGGTTTCATGCGCATCCTCCAAATGTTCTTTTGTAATTTGGCGTAGGCCTCGGCAATGCCCCGTGGGCTGCGCTCGCGGAGACATGCCCACTGAAGCGCGGCGGCAAGTTAGCCAGCTCCCGAATTAACGAATGATGAGGGTGGGATGAAAGTTCCGTGAAGAAACGCGATTTAGCTGGGGACTCGCTCCGGAAGAGAGCGTCTCTTCACAGACTTCGCTTATGGGAAATCAGAACGCCTTTTCACGCAGTTTTAACTGTTTGTTCATCGCTTAGAAATGCCGCAGGCAAAGACTCGGTGCGGTTCAGCTTACGGTTTGGCCCGGCCCTCAGCAACACTTCCCCCTAGGAACTCGTCAGATAACCCACCCGTAGTTGAGGAGGATTTATGCGCCGCACCGCCATCGAGCGACTCTTCGCAGGTTTGCTTGCTTTTCTGCTGGTGCAACCCAGCACGCTCCTGTATGGGCAAGACAACAAGAGCAGCCATCAAGAGCAGGTGAAGAAGTATCGCATTTCCGACCACAGGGAACCCCGGCTATCACGGGAAGAACTCATCCGGCACCTTCGTGAGAAAGTCAAGTACGTGTTCGTGCTCTACCAGGAGAACCGGTCGTTCGATTCCTACTTCGGGACGTTCCCCCATGCGGAGGGGCTTTTCAGTCATCCCGCGGCGCAAACTCCGGGTTTCAACCAGCAATTGGTCAACACTGATGGCAGCGTGACCACTATTCATCCTTTCCGCATCGGCCCCAAGGACCAGTGCCCGAAGTCCACCGTCAATGGCGTGGCCACGAGCGCGTGCTATGCCGCCGATACCGACGATATCGACCATTCTCACCCACGCATCGTTGCGAAAATGGACGTCCAGAATGGCGTCCCCCAGATGGACAAGTTTGCCGTCACCGAGGAGCTCAAGTACAGTCCGACGGGGAATCCCAGTCAGAAGGCGAAGCAGTTCGGCGAGCTGGCCATGGCTTATGAGGACTGCGACACGGTTCCTCTGCTGTGGGCGTACGCCGACAAGTTCGTACTGTTTGACCGCATCTTCCAGACCCTAACCGGACCCTCGACGCCGGGAAATCTCGCCATCATCGGCGCCCAGAATGGCCAGACACAGTGGGCGCTGCACCCGAACGAGGGCTATACCGACAACGGGAGTTCGGCGGCAGGGGTTCCGGTCCTAAATGACCGCGATCCTTTTTGGGGATCACAGTCTGATACAACCGCGCCGCCCAGCAGGATGCCTGTCACTCAGGGTACTGGAGGTACCAACCCTGATGGAAGCAGCAAGGGAACCGCCACTCCGCAGCTTAACCTGACCTTCGCCACTATTCCGCTGACGCTGGCGGGGGGCAATCTGAAGACGGTTGTGGAATCGGATGTGAATCCCTCCGAGGATCTGGCAGACGTGCAGGAAGACGTAGAATTCATCTCGAAGCTTAGGAAGGAATCAATACCCTTCGGCTGGTATGAGGAGGGATACGATGTGGAGCCCACCGATCAGGGTCCGCCGACCGCCGATGGGACCCACGCGTCCTACGTCACGCACCACAATGGGCCACAGTATTTCGGTTACATCTCCAATAACTCGGTAATGCGCAGCCAGCTTCACGGGCTCGAGGACTTCTTCAATGCCCTCGATCAGAAGACGCTCCCGAAAGAGGGCGGCGTCTTCTTCGTCAAGGGCGGGTTTCAGAACCTCTTTGGCCTGAAGCCGGTCGATCTCGATTCAACCGTACAAAAGAACTTTCTGGGCGACGACGACCATCCCGCCTATTCGGACGCTCAAATCAGCGAAGCCATGGTGGCCGAGGCCATCAATAAGATCGCGGCCAGCCCCTATTGGAAGCACAGCGCGATCATCGTGACTTGGGACGATTCCGAAGGCGACTATGACCACGTTCTGCCTCCGCTCCGTACCTTTGGCCCGGATCAGTCGCTGGTCAGCAATGGGCCTCGCGTTCCGTTTCTGCTGATTTCCCCCTATGCTCGCACTCGCCACATTGCGCACGCCCAGGGGAGCCAGTCCTCGGTGGTGAAATTCGTTGATGTTCTGTTCAAGCTGCCGCCCCTGGCGCTACTGCCCGATGAATTGAGTGCACGCAAGCTGGGCGAGACGGAATTCGGGCAAAAGGATCTGGGACCGGAAGATGCGCTTACGCCGGGGATCACGGATCTGCTCGATGCTTTTAGTCCGTCGCGATTGATGGAAAAGGCGGATCCGTTGCCGTCGTCCTATGTGACGGTCCCGGAAACGCTGATCCAAAATTTACCCGAAAAATCGGGCTACGGCTGTTCAGACTTGGGAATCATTACCACCGATCGCCGGCAAGGCATCACGAATGCGGTGCCTGCTGACTTCAATCCGCGGCCTTCGACCAATCCCACGCCTTGATCCCGTGGGATAAACCTAAGCACGGGTCCGTTCCGGATGGCCGGGACGGACCCATGCTTTCATTTTTGTTAACCAAGCGCCTAATTCATATGTAGGGGAGGATGGTATGAACCCCCTCGTCACCAAGGGTTCCTTTCTTGTTATTTTCATCTGCTTGCTAGGCTCTTATACCGTTCTTGGACAGGCGGACCGGTCATCGATCCGTGGAACCATCACCGATCCCGACAATCGGCCGATCACGGGAGTTTCGGTGGTGGCGCTACAGCCGGCGACGGGGTTCACTCGTGAAACGCGCTCGAATAGTGACGGTGCGTACGCGCTGGTGGAACTGCCCATCGGACGTTACACCATCACTTTCGCGGTGCCGGGATTTGCCAGCCGGCACTTTGAAGACGTGGAGCAAGCCGTAGGTCAAGACCGGACTCTGAACCTGGTCCTGAAGGTTGCCGCAAGCAACGAATTCGTGCAAATTTCCGAAGCGCCGGTCGCGTTGAACGAATCCTCGGACGTGCTGGGCGCGCGCATGGAGCGGAAGCAAGTGATGGATCTTCCGCTCAACGGACGCAATTGGTCGAGCCTGACCGCGTTGACCGTGGGCGCCATCGATGCCGGGGGCAGCAACCAGCGCACTATCCGGTTTGCGGGGCGCGGCCTGGATGACAACGATTTCAAGTACGACGGAATCGATGCCACCAACATCGTCAATCAAGCGCAGCAAGCCTTCGTGCGCCTGGCTATTCCCACGGATTCGATCCAGGAATTTCAGGTCCAGTCGATGCTGTTCACCGCCGATTCGGGCAGTACGCCCGGCGGGCAGGTAGAGGTTGCTTCCGGTTCCGGAACCAACCAGTTCCATGGGGACGTGTTCGATTTTCTCCGCAACGACATTTTCGACGCGCGTGAGCCGATCGATAACCTCAACCCCACGAAACCTCCGTTCCGCTTGAACCAGTTCGGCGGGAGCCTTGGCGGACCGATCATGCGCAACCGGACTTTCTTCTTTGTGACGTTTGAAGGCCTGCGCCAGAGCCTCGGACAAACCCTGCGCGGCTTTGTCCCTACCGGCGCCTTCCGCGCGCAGGTGGCCGCCCAGTCGCCGGCGCTCATCCCGATCCTGAATGCGTTTCCCGCAGGACAGACGCCCATTAGCTCGCAAGTGGCACAGTTCGTCGGAGAGGGCGCGCAATTGGATCACGAGAATTCAGGTATGGTGCGCATCGACCACCACTTTACCGACCGCACCAGTGGCTTCGTGCGCTTCAGCATGGACGAGGCCGTCAGCGATTTGCCGCTCGTCAGTTCATCACAATACCTGACCAGCCGTCAGGAGACCGGCTCCCGCCCAGCCAACACGGTTATCGAAACGCTGCACGTCTTCTCCCCATCGTTGATTAATGAGGGAAAATTCGGGTTCAACCGCAGCACCGTCATCACCAACAACATCACGCCAACTGACCTGCCGTACACCATCTCGGTTTCAGGGTTTACGTCGCTGAGCAACAACCAGACCAAGATTGGCGTGGGCAATTCCTTCTCCTGGATCGATAGCGTTACCTGGGTCAAGGGAAAGCACGTGGTGAAGTCAGGAATCGAGATTCGCCGGATTCAGTTGGACCAGGGCAACACTGCCAGCGGCACCATTTCCTTCAGCAACCTGGCGAGCTTCGCGGCCAATGCGGTTAACTCAGCAAGCTACGCCGCCGAGCTGCCGGTCAACGGCTTGCGTAAGACAGAATTCTTTGGGTTCCTGCAGGATGAATACAAATGGAAGCCCAACGTGACCATCAATGCCGGCGTGCGCTATGAATTCTATAACCGCTTCCACGAGGTAGCGGGCCGTGCTATTCCGTTCGACTTCGGCACCTGCGGTGTGCAGGGATTTTGCGGCGCGGGCGCGGAATTCAGCCGGCCCAATACCAAGAACGTTGATCCGCGCCTGGCCATAGCCTGGGCCCCGGCCAAATTTGGCGGCAAGACCGTTCTGCGCATGGGCGGCGGCATCTATCACGGGGATGGCCAGCTCGACGACCAGAACCTCCCGATCGCCAACGAAGTGCAGCGTTATTCATTGTCGGAAGCGACGATCCCGGGGCTAACATTTCCCATCGATCTTTTCCTTGCCAACACCCCGGGGATTGTCTCGCCACGCGATATGGATCGCCTTCGCAAAGACATGTATGTCTCGCAGTGGGGAGCCTCCATCCAGCAATCGCTCGGCCACAATTTGGTTGGGACCTTATCGTATGTGGGAAGCAAGGGAACGCATCTGCTGACGACGTCTTACGTCAATGTCATCGACCCGGCGACGGGAACCCGTCCGAACCCGAACTTCGGGCAGGTGGAGTACCGCGGCAATAACAGCGACAGCAGCTTTGATGGATTGCAGGCATCGTTGCAGCGCTCCTTCACCCGGGGATGGCTGCTATCGGCAAACTACCTCTGGTCGCATGAAATCGACGACGGCTCGCTCGGCGGCGGAGACTCGGACTTCCCCGAAAATGTTGCCTGCCGGCCTTGTGACCGCGCCAGTGGCGACTTCGACGCTCGCCACGCCTTCAACGCCACTTCGGTTTACCAGCTTCCGTTCGGCGAAGGCAGAACTTTCCTGAACCAACCGGGGATTTTGCGCAGCGTGCTTGGTGCGTGGGATCTGACCAACATCGTCACCGCCCGCAGCGGCCTGCCCGTGAACGTAACGGCAGATCGCTCCGCTTCGGCAGTCCCGGATGGAAATGTCAGCAGCCCCCAGCGACCCGACCTGGTTCCCGGGGTTTCACTGTATCTGCCCGGTGGGGCGTTCAATCCCGCAGCGTTTTCCGTACCTGCTCCCGGAAGCTTCGGCAACGCTCCGCGCAACCTTCTACGAGGTCCAGGGCTTTGGCAGACGGACCTGGGACTTGCCAGACACATTCCGCTTACTGAACGAGTGCAGCTTCAGTTCCGCGCCGAAGCCTTCAACCTCTTCAATCGGGCGCAGTACGCCTCCCCGCAAGCCGACATCTCGAATGTCTTGACCTTCGGCCAAATTCTGTCAACGGTGAACACCGGGCCGGTGGGAACCGGTACGCCCCGTCAGCTTCAGCTCATGTTGAAAGCGCAGTTCTGATCGTTGCCTCCGCTCCAGCCATGATGGGACCGTCGTTCGATTCCTGAGTGCATGTGAAGACAGAGGCGTCGAGATCCTTCATGGTCCGCTCTTTACTAGAGAGTGGATTCTTCGGGAGCGGAACACGTGACTCAGACGGTCATCGCAGACCCCGCAAGACAAACCTACAGTGAATCGATTGCTGGTCTTGCGCATCGAACCAAGCGATAACCACGTGCAATCGCATGAGGTAACTAATGGCCACCCGGCAAATTCGCGTGCATCGGTTTGAGTGGTTGTCACGGCAGAATCGAAGGTTCTGGAGGCTGCAATGAAGGCAATCCTTGTTCGTGAATTCGGCGGTCCCGAAGTCCTGAAGCTCGAAGACGTCCCCACACCGCACGCCGCCGCCGGCCAGGTCCTGGTGCGAATCCACGCCGTCGGGGTGAACCCCTATGACACCTATATGCGCAACGGTGTTTACGCCGTCAAGCCGCCATTGCCGTACACTCCCGGCTCCGATGGCGCCGGCGTGGTCGAAGCCGTCGGCGAAGGTGTGAACCAGGTCAAGCCGGGCGATCGCGTCTATGTCGCCAAGACGGTGACCGGTGCTTACGCGGAATATGCACTGACCCTGGAAAGCCAGGTCCATCCGCTCCCAGCGAAGGTCTCATACGCCCAGGGAGCGGGCATTTGGGTTCCGTATGGCACCGCCTACCACGCCTTGTATCAGTGCACAAGAGCACGCGCCGGTGAAACCCTGCTGATCCACGGCGCCAGCGGCGGTGTGGGCATCGCGGGTGTTCAGATCGCGCGCGCCATGGGCCTCATCGTCCTGGGCACGGCGGGCACGGAGAAAGGCCTCGAACTGGCCAAGCGCGAAGGCGCGCACTACGTCTTCGATCACACCAAGCCGGACTACAGGGAGCAGATTCTGAAAGCGACCGGCGGGCTGGGTGTCGACCTCATCCTTGAAATGCTTGCCAACGTGAATCTCGGCCATGACCTGAAGCTGCTCGCTCCTCATGGCCGTGTTGTCGTCATTGGCAGCCGCGGCGACGTCACCATTTCGCCGCGTGACCTCATGACGCGCCGTGCTTCGATCCACGCTTTCACGCTGTGGGGCGCCACCGAAGCCGAGGAAAAGGAGATTCACGCCGGCCTCATCGCCGGTCTGGAGAATGGCACGCTGCGGCCTATCGTCGGGAAAGAGCTGCCGCTCGCCGAGGCTTCCCGCGCTCACAAAGAAATCCTTGAGCCCGGCGCCTTCGGCAAGATCGTTCTGGTTCCATGAGACTTTAAGCGGAGCCTCCTGGGGAGGCGTCCCCGCTCATTCTTGACAAATGGATGAACAATTGCATCTCGCTGAGCGCACTCGACATCTTGTTTACCAAGGGGCGCATCATGATTCTCGGAATGACGACCTCGACATTCACCTTGGTGCACGTCCTGCTGAGCCTGGCCGGGATCGGCTCAGGGTTGGTCGTCGTATGCGGGCTGCTCACCGAGAAACGCCTGGACGGCTGGACTGCGATCTTTCTGGTTACCACGGTGTTAACCAGCGCGACCGGTTTCCTGTTTCCGTTCCATCAGCTTCTGCCCTCGCATAAGGTCGGGATTCTATCGCTGGTGGTGCTGGCGATTGTGATTCCGGCACGCTATCTCTTTCACCTCGCGGGCGCCTGGCGTCGGATCTACGTGATCGGCGCCTTGGTTGCGCTCTACCTCAATGTATTTGTTGCGGTGGTACAGGCCTTCCTGAAGGTGCCGGCCCTGAAAGCGCTGGCTCCGACACAACAAGAGCCGCCATTCCTGGTCGCGCAACTCGTCGTTCTGGTGGTGTTTGCCGGGCTCACTATTCTCGCGGCAAAAAGGTTCCACATCGAACCGGCACGCGCAGCTTGATCAGGCACGTTCCGGTTCGTCCACGTAATTTGCAGCAGAGAAAAATCACAAGCAAGGAGAGCACTTTATGCCCACAATCACGACAAAAGACGGCACACAGATCTACTACAAGGACTGGGGGACGGGACAGCCCGTCGTCTTCAGCCATGGCTGGCCGCTCAGCGCGGACGCCTTTGAAGACCAGATGCTGTTTCTGGCCGACCGCGGCTACCGCTGCATCGCCCATGACCGCCGCGGCCATGGCCGGTCAGGCCAGCCCTGGGACGGCAACGAGATGAACACTTACGCCGACGACTTGGCGACCCTGGTCGAGGCGCTCGACCTGAAGAACGCGATCCACGTCGGCCACTCCACCGGTGGCGGCGAAGTTGCCCGCTATATCGGCCGCCACGGCACCAAACGTGTTGCCCAGGCCGTCCTCATCGGGGCGGTGCCGCCGCTGATGCTGAAAACAGCCGCCAATCCCGCCGGCCTGCCGATGGACGCCTTCGACCAGCTCCGCGCTGGCGTCCTCGCCGACCGTGCACAGTTCTTCAAGGACCTCAGCGCGCCGTTCTACGGCGCTAACCGCCCGGGCGCCAAGATCTCCCAAGGCCTCCGGGATTCGTTCTGGCTCCAGGGGATGTTGTGCGGACACAAAGCCGCCTACGACTGCATCAAGGCGTTCTCCGAAACAGACTTCACGGAAGACCTCAAAGGGTTCGATGTGCCAACGCTCATCCTGCACGGCGACGACGATCAAATCGTGCCCATCGGCGCCTCGGCGATGCTCTCCTCGAAGCTGGTGAAGGGGGCAACGCTAAAAGTCATCGCGGGCGCGCCGCACGGCATGTGCTCGACCTTGAAAGACCAAGTCAACGCGGAGCTACTCGGGTTTTTCAAGCAGAGTAAGCAAGCGGCGGCGTAACCGCGGGCTACCCGGTCTTGCGCACTTGAAGCAAGGCCGGGCAGCCGGCCACAGTGTGCCTGGGGTATGGCCTTGGGACGGGGCTCGCCACCGGGCCCCTGTTTTCAGCACCCAGAGGATGCCGACGACGACTGTCCCGGTTCGAAGCAGGGCTGGGGAAATGAAACCAGATCTAGAACCAGTCTCATATATGCCTCAGCAGCAGCGCGATGTATCCAAGCCGGACCATGCCCAAGAAGTTCTCGATGTGATATTCCCAGCGGGTGACCAGGCGACGGAACCAGTGCAGCCAGGCGAACAGCCGCTCGACGCGCCAGCGTCTTCGGTAGCGGCGCAGTGGGCGGCCATCCTGTGTGGGGGCTGACGGCGAGGTTGCCGGTGTGGCGCACGACCACACGACCTCAGGGGCTCACCTGTTATCGAGCGGCGCATCGTCATACTCGCTGAGTTCAGTGACAACCTGCGCCATGCCGGCGGGCGCGAGGTGATGCGCGAGCCGGCGACGATTCGTTCTTGGATGTCTCACTTTCACGCGAGAGAAGGCGCTCATTTGAATCGGTGGCGGGAGATGCCAGGGACGCAACCCTGCACTTTGCAGAGCCGGGGAGTGCGGATCCCGGCCGGCACGATCGTGGATGCGACCATCATCCACGCGCCCAGTTCCGAAACTTCGAATGTTCGCTTGCGTCTGAGACTCGAAACGATCAGCGATCCCGCCTAGCCACCGGTTTGTCTTGTTTCTTCACAATCTCACCCACCAGAAATAAGTCGGTGAGCAGGGCGCGGAGATGGATGGAAGCGTTGAGATTGTCAATCAACTGGGAGCTGATGGCGGGCTGGGCCAGAACCAGTTCAATGGCGGCAAGAGAATCGCGAGCGTCGCGATCGAGCACCGCAAAGAACGCCAGGTATTTGTCGGCGGGCTCAAGGCCTTCCTCTTTGACGGCCAACGCACAAATATCCCCGAGCCCGCTCAGGGCTTGCACGGCGCGATGCAGGAACTCACGGACTTGCCCACCCAATTTGCTGCCTTGGTCACTGGGCAGCCCCTGCGCAGCGTAGGCCAGCAGAAACTCGTAGCACTCTTCCACCGCGTCACAACGATTCCAGATCTCAGCCAGCATCGGTTAGCCCTCGGCCTTCCACCCTTTTGGATGTCGATGGCGAGGAAGATGTCTCGACCACCCATCGCTGAGGATCATGTTCTTGCAGATAAAAGTCGCGGTCCATCCCGCCGAAGATCATCGATTTCGTGATCGCGCGCTTCTCCGGCCGCAGTCCGAAGTAGACGTGCATTATTACCAGCGCAATCAGTCCCACGCCTGCCAGCCCGTGCAGTACGTACATCAGGCCCCAGGTCATGTCGCCGAATAGATACGGATTCCGGGGGAAAAACATCGTGCGGACGCGAAACATCATGAAAACGCCGGTAACGATCACCGCCAGACCGCACAAGATGATGACGCCGTGGAAGAGCTTGTTCTCCAGGGGATACTTGGCAAACTTTCGCGGCGGTGGTGCGGACATTCCGACGAACCGGCGAACCCTTTTCCATGCATCTTCCAGATCGGTTTGGTCAGGCCAGATCGACCAGAAATCCATGAAGAAGGAGGCATGAACAATGTGAAAGAGGATGGAGACGGTCAGTACGGCGCCAGCGATCCAGTGATAGGTAACCCAGGGAAACTGGATGCCCATCTTCGGAAGGAAAGCGGTGAACAGCAGGGTGAACATGGAGGCGGCCATAATCCAGTGAAACAGCCGCGCCGCCAGCGAATGCCGGGGAACAAGCTTGGGTAGCCGCGCAGAGACTCCGGGAGGAACATCGCCCGAAAACTCTCTTGTTCTGGCGAAATACCGCAGGTAGGTGACATGAACGATCAGGAAGAGCAACCCTGCGATCACCGCCACCCAGATCAAGAACCAGGCAATATGGATCGGGACACTCTGCCCCCACGGGTTCGTGGCCCACTCTAAGAAGCCCATGTTGGCTCCTCAACTCTACGGATGGCGCGTTTCACCAGATTTCTCATCAGTGGGATTTTGTAGGCATTGAATTGCAATGGGACCGCTCCTTGCACGGCCAGTCTGCCCGCCATCTCGCCAGTCTCCGCGTTCCGCGCCTTGCCGCGAACCGCATCTTCGACGGCTCTTAACCGCAACGGACGTGCGGCGGCGCCGTTCACAGCGATGCGGATGCGTTCAATCCTGTCCCCCGATGTCACCATGGCTGAGGCCACGTTCATGAGCGCGAAGTCCCACACGTTCCGGTCTCGCACTTTCTCGAAATAGAATTGCGCCCCCGCCCACGTGGACGGAATACGAATCGCCGTAAGCAGGTCCCCGGGCTGCAAGATGTGCAGCCGGGTAATATCGATGTCTGGCCCGATGAAGTAATCCTCTGCATCGACCACGCGCTCACCCTTGGGTGTGCGCATGACAAACTTGGCGTCCAGCGCAATCAGAGCGGGGGCTGAGTCGGAGGGATTCACCGCCACACAGCGGTCCGCATGCAGAATCGCGTGCTCGCGGTTGCGGCCCTCCGGTGTATCGGCATAGCAAATGTTGCCGCCGGCGCGGTAGCAAGGCCAACCGGCGCGGTAATACCAGCAGCGCGTGTCCTGCGAAACATTGCCGCCGATGGTTCCCTGGTTGCGGATTTGCGGCGATGCCACCAGCTCCGCCCCCTGCGCCAGCAGACCATACTTCTGCTTGATGATGGGATGATTCACTACTTCAGTGAGCGTGGTCATAGCGCCGATCTCGATACCGTCGCCCGTGGTGCGAACTCCGCGCAGTTCCTCGATTCCGCTCAGATCGACCACAGCCTTAGGCTTCTTGATTCGATCCTTGAGCCAGTCGAAGCTGTCGAGCCCTCCGGCCAGCACCAAGGCATCGCGCGCGTGCTGTTCGAGCAGCTTCTGGGCATCGGCGACGGAACTCGGCTGAAACAGCTCGAAAGCGGGCATTACGTCTCGTATGACAGCCATGACGCTCCTTCAAATCTCCATCAAATGTGGGCCATCAGGGGATGCTGCATCGGCCGGCCCGCTTCGAGCGACGTCAGAATCGTGTCGGCGTTTACGGGTGCACGTTGGAAAACCTCGTCCCCAAGCGCATCCGAGAGGGCGTTCAAGATGGAAGCACACCCACCAGCAACGGGCGGCTCGCCGACACCGCGAGCCCCCACCGGCGTCTCCGGGTCCGGAATGTCCAACGCCGTCCACTGCATGTCGACGGGCACATCCAGAATCGTTGGCGGTTTGCTGTGGTGGAATCGTTTGGAAACCATCTCGCCATAGTGCGGATCGAACACCCATTTCTGACCGATCGCATGGCCGATGCCCAAGGTAGAACGCCCGAGCATCTGACCGCCCAGAGCGCGGGGATGAATCACCGTCCCGACATCGCCGGACGCAAGGAAGTCCACGATGGAGTACTTACCGGTTTCGACATCGACTTCAACCTCAGCGAAGCTGGCCACGTAGGAAAACGTGATGCCGTCGCGTGGGTAGTTATCCTTGGCCGCCGCCACCAAGCCCTGGCCCGCCAACGCTGCCACGGACGCCTTCGTCATCTTGTTGACATCGGCGGGCGCCTCGTGGCCATCGTAGACGCCACCCAGTTGAATCGCGTATTTCGCCGCCTGCGCCAAGCTCATGCTGGCGCCACCGCCCTTGCGGAAGACCCGCTCGTTGCCGACCTCGTACTGCTCTGGTCTGCCACCGAGCTTCTTCGCCGCGATTTCCTGGAGTTTCTTCCTGGCGTCCATTGCCGCCGCATGCGCTGCCCGCGTCATGGCATGAGTGGTCTGGCTCCCGCCGGACACGCAGGTGAAAGGAAGATTCTTTGCCGTGTTACCCCACGTTACGTCACATTTCTCCCACGGCACGCCCAGAACCTCCGCACCCGCGCGGTGAACGTCAATCACCGACTCCGTTCCCAGGTTGCCGATTCCAGACTGGAAGGTGATCCGGCCATCCGGCCTGATGACAAGAAGACCGTCGAATCCGATGGTGCCGCCAACGTAACAGCTCAGCGACACGCCGACGCCGCGAACTTTCGTGCCCATCTTTTTCGGAGTGCGTGCCACTCTCTCGCTCCATTTGAATTGCTCCGCGCCGCGGTCGAGTGCTTCCTTGAGGAATGCACTGGTGGCATGTTGCAGCTTCCCCTGCACCGGTGGTCCAAACGGCGCCTTGCCCTCGGGGCAATTGATGCGGCGGATCGCCACCTGGTCAACTCCGAGCTTGCGCGCGGCTTTCGCGATGATCGGCTCGATAATGACGATCCCCTGTAACCCGCCGGGGGAACTCTGCGCACTGCGGGGCGGCGTATTGGTGAGCACCGTCAACCCGCGCCAGCGCATGGCTTGCGGCTGGTACAAGAGAGAGACGATGCGCCCCGATGAGGGAGCATCACCCACGGCGTCGTACGGACCGTTGTCGCAAATCACAAACATGTCGAGAGCCGTGATCCGCCCCTCTTTGGAGAAGCCGACTTTCATTCGTCCTTGAAAGCCGGGACGCGCGCGTCCGATGAAGGTCTCCTCCTCGCGGCTGATCCGCATCATCACCGGAGTATTCGTTTTCTTCGCCAGCAGCGCAGGGATGATCATCGACACCCCGCCGGTGATCTTGCTGCCGAACCCGCCGCCGGTGTATTCGCTGATGAAAACAACTTTATCGGGATCGATGTTCAACCATCGCGCGATCGCGGGCAGCGTTCGCGCGGTGCTTTGCGTGCCGGTGTGAATGTAGACTTTGCCGTTCTGCCAGTAGGCCAGCGCACTGCGGGTCTCAAGGGTCTGATGGCTGGTGTCCGGCGTGACGAAGGTCTCGTCAAGGACCAGCGCCGCATTCTTAAAGCCTGCATCGAGATCGCCATACGACCATTCTTCTGGGCTCTTGCCCATCGGCAGACGGCCTTTCTTTTCCTCCGCGAAGTCCGCCTCGGTCCACTTGAGCTCGGTGAGCACGGGTGGCGCCGGGGTTGGTGACGAAGCCGGTGCCGCCGGTCGAACCCAGACGTTGCCATCAGTTCGCGGGTTGGGACCCGCCGGCCGCAGGGTGTCGAGCGGATCGACCACGAACGGAAGTGGCTCAAAATCGATCTGAATTTTCTCGATGGCTTCCGCGGCGGTGAGTTCGTCGACCGCGGCCACCGCGAGAATCGGTTCGCCCTGATAAAGAGGCTCCATGGTGAGACCGCGTTCGCCCCACTTGCTGGCCTTGATGACCGTGCCATTGTCGGTAAGGGTATCGGCCGGAGCGGGAAGATCGTCCGCTGTGAGAATGGCTTTGACGCCAGGCATCGCGAGCGCTGCGTTCGCATGGATGCGCTTTACCCGCGCATGCGGCAGCGGGCTGAGCAGCAGTTTGCAGAACAGCATGCCTTCCGCGCGAAAGTCTTCCGCGTATTTTGCGGTGCCCGTCACTTTGGCATAGAGGTCGGGGGTCTGGTAGTTCTTGCCGATCAGCTTGTGCCCAGCTCCGTACTGGCGCTCAGCCGCTTTGGTAGTCTCAATAACTTTCTTATCCACGCTTAGCCCTCCGCATATTCTCGGCGCCGCGCATCAACGCGGTAAGAATCTTGTCGTAGTCCTGGCAGCGGCACAGATTTCCCGAGATGCCGTTCGCCAGCTCCTGGCGGGTGGGATTGGGATTCGTCTTCAGGTATCCCACTGCGGTCATGATGAAGCCGGACATACAGAACGCACATTGAAATCCCTGTTCATCGACGACGCCCTGCTGCAACGGGTGCAACGTTCCGTCGGCGCTTGCCAGGCCTTCGATGGTCGCAACTTTTCGGCCGCGCACTGTGTGGGTGAGCACCGAACACGAATAATACGGAATGTCGTCGATAAGCACGGTGCAAGCTCCGCATTCCGCGCGGTCGCATCCCAGCTTGGTGCCGGTGAGGCCCAGCTTGTAACGCAGCGTCCACGCCAGCGTCTCTTGCTTCATGACGTCGACGCGCCGCTGCTGGCCGTTGACGTTAAGAGTGATCAGCCGCTCGCCTACACCGGCAGCATGCTGGCCTTGCAGGAGGGAGGAGGCGCGAAACAGATAGCTGGCGGAGAAGACTGCCACGCCACTGGTGATGACGCCTTTAATGAAGTTGCGCCTGGAGACAGCCTTCGGCACGCCGTCGCTTATCTTGGTGTCTGCCTCGTTTGCCATGCTGCGTCACCTGTTGTGGGTTGCAACCGTTGTGTGTGTTGCGGGAATAGACGCATGTGGGGCTTCCACTTAAACACTTAGATTATTAGGAGCCGCGCCCGGATGCGGAGGATTTTCGCTCTTCGCACACGGTCCCGGGCCGGAGTTTCCTGCCCAGGCCCGGGAAGGCTGATTGGTCCACAGGTCCGTCAGACTCCAACCTTGCTGCGGCGCGATTTCGGCAGCGATGGAGCCGCCGCAGGCGCATCTTGCATGGGCAAGTTGAAGCGCCGCTTCCTGTCGTAGGAATACAGAGCGGACGCGACGGCTCAAGCCGTCGCTGACAGCGCATATCCCAATCCCATGTGAACTCCACCTTCCTGTAGTGACCGGTTTGCCAGTAGGCATAGCCCCGCGTTGATCTGGCTCCCGTTGGTCGTCAACGCAGAATCCGTAATGGGTTGCAGCAAGCCTGACGGGTTCGCCAGCACCGTGACTTCGGTAACGCCTCGACGAGCACGGACGTTATGGAGCGCTGGGCCCCAAAGCTTGACCCTTGTACAAGCTGTGAAGCAACATTGATGGCAAGCTAGGACCTTTTCCCCAAGAAAATCTGACGAAAGCACCAGTCCGCCCGCAGGGAAGGAGCAGGAATGCTGAGCCGTGAAACCGCGGATGCCTTGGCCCGACTGACCGCATGTCCACTGTGTGGTCACGAACGCCAAAGATTGAGCCGGCGCCAGACCAATTTCGACCGTGTAATCTCCCTTTTGGGTATTCGGCCGGTCCGATGCATGAAGTGCCAACATCGGCACTTCCGGTTCCTGCCGGCGGCTTCTTGGGGACGGTCAAAGCGCCGGGCTCTACCCCTTGCTCGGCCTGTCGGGGGTGGTGTTACCAATCAGGTCAAGCACTCGCTAGACGACCGGGTCGGGACGGCACTCCGCGCCGCCCGTCAGAGCGGATTACTGGGTTCAGAAAACCCTGTGGGCAGCGGCCCGGTCAGCTGACGGCAATCTGACACCCAAGCCGAGGCAGGACAACAATCCAGGAAACACAAGTGTTTTGGATCCTATCGCAAACCCGCGCGACAAACCCATGACCAGACGAGCCTGCACTACATGGTGGGCGCTGCAAGATTCGCGCCTGATCCCACTAGTCAGCTTGTCCTTGTGCTCGCGTTTGCCGCCACCACGTAGGATCACGGCAGAAACAAAGAGGCCGGAGCATCTGCTCCGGCCCTTTTGCATGTATTCGACGGATTCTTGAGCGAGCATCTGGTCAACGTGCCATTGACCGAGGCCGAGGAGCCGTCAGTGACTGCCGGAGCGGCGTAGCAAGCCTCTCCCAGCGGCCAGCACAGAGAGCCCGGGAGCTTTGGCTGCTTTGCGATTCTGAGCGGATCCGCGCTCCGCGGATGGAGTTAGGTTCGTTCCCCGATGTACCAGGGCGCACTCACCGTAAAGATGCGCTCATTGCCCCGGGCGAGAAGCACCCATTCCAGAAGCCGGCCACGCTGATTGTGAAGGAAGTATTCGTACCATTTGTCCTCCACCAGCTCCGGTATGACTACGATAATGCTGCGAGCGGGATGCTGTTTCGAAAGATCGAGAATGAACTGAACGATGGGGATGATGACGAAGCGGTAGGGAGAAGGCAGGACATGGAGATGGGGCGGCTCCTTGCCGGCCGCGCGAAAGGGTTGCTCAACGTAATGTTCCCAGTCCGCTTGAAGCAATTCGGAGGACTCGGTGACTTCGACGTGTAGGGCGATCACTTCCGGGGAAAGCCGGGCGGCAAATTCAATTCCCTGGCGGGTGATGTTGCTCCAGTGGTCGATGGCAATGACTACAATGGGAGGCTGGCTGAGACTTCCCGCGTCGACGGGAACCTTGCAGGTGGTGAGCATCTTGACCGAGTGGTAGTGGCGGCGGACAAGGGTGAAAAGAACAATCACCGACGGAATGAAAAGCAGCGTAATCCAGGCGCCTTCCGCGAATTTCGCAACCAGTACGACGACCACGGTGATGCCGGTGACGAGTGCGCCGAGTCCATTCACGAGTGCGCTCTTCCGCCAATGCGGGCCGCGATTTTTCCGCCAGTGCATGACCATGCCGGACTGAGAGAGCGTGAAGGCCAGAAAGGCGCCAACCGCATAGAGCGGGATGAGCCGATCCGTGATCCCGCGGAAAAGCATGAGAAGGCCGCCACAGAGCACTGCCAGGATGACGATGCCGTAGGTGTAGACCAGCCGCCGTCCCCGGTACCCGAAGACGTGCGGGAGGTAGTTGTTCTGCGCGATGGCGCGGCAGAGACGCGGAAAATCGGCGAAGGCAGTGTTGGCGGAGAGCGATAGAACGAAAAGAATGGACGCGATGGTCAGGTAGTAGAAAAAGCCTTTGCCGAAAACGGCGGCGCTGAGCATGGAGAGAACGCTTTGGTAGCCGGGACGGCCCGGATCAGTGGCCACGATGCCGTAAGCCTTCACCAGATAGGAAATGCCCGCCAGCAGCACCGCCAATAGAAGAATAATCACGGTAAGAGTGCGCTGCGCGTTTTTCACAGCGGGTTCGCGGAAGGCTTTTACGCCGTTGCTGACAGCTTCTACGCCGGTCAATGCCGTGCAACCGCTGGCAAAAACCTTCAGCAGCAGCCAGTAACTGACGGCCGCGGTCATGGGCGGCGTAGGAGCAGGGGGAACCAGCGGTGTCGGATGCCCGCCGCTAAGGAGAACACGGAGAATACCTGCCACGATGGTAATGAGAAGCGTCCCCACAAAGAGATAGGTGGGAAGTGCGAAGGCCAGGCCGGCATCGCGCACGCCGCGGAGATTGAGGATGGTGACGACGATCAGAATGCCGAGGCAAAGAGAAACCGTGTGCGGCAGCAGGGAGGGAACCGCCGAGACCAAGGCGCCAACTCCCGCGGAAATACCCACCGCGGCCGTGAGGATGTAATCGGCGAGCAGGGCGGCCGCCGCCAGCAGGCTGGCAGATGCGCCAAGGTTGAAGCGCGCCACGGTATAGGAGCCACCGCCGGAGGGATAGGCGGCGATGGTCTGGCGATAGGAGAAGTACACGATCACGAGCAACGTGATGATGGCGGCGCTGACGGGAACGATATAACGAACGCCGAGAAGGCCCAGGGGAATCAGAAGGCTGAGGGCTGCCTCCGGGCCATAACCAGCCGAGCTCAGCGCGTCGAGACCGAAGATCGGGATGCCCTGCGCGGGACCGATCTGCTCGGCGCGTTCGTCACTTGTCTGGATGGGCTTCCCGACGACGACGTCAAGTATGTTCATCAGCGGCAGTGTCCAATGGACTGCTCAAGTTGCCTGCGACCGGAGAATTGCCCGCGCGAACAGGGCTCCGTTTTCCGCTGCAAGAGCACCCACAGGCCGTAGACGGCTTGTGCGGTGCCGATCGGGACTGTGAAGAGGTGGATCACGCACAGGATGATCGTCAGCACTCGCGTCCACGGCTTGAAGGAAAGCAAACCAACCTCGGCGATGATGCACAGAACGGAGATGGCGAGGATGACATTCATCGCCAAGCCGCCGAGGAGCACGAGGCGTGTAATACCCCATTAGTCTGGGCTCAGGATCACGAACCAAAGGTTCAACGGGAGATTCTCTTCGCGACCGCCACGAAGCGTTCGCTACTGGGCAAACGGCGCGAGCCGGGGCGCAGAGCACGGATATCAAGTCTCAGGGCGGAAACCGTGCGGCTGAGCGTGTTTCTGTGCATGCCCAATTCTCGTGCCGTCTTGCTCTGGTTGCCGCTGTTTTCCCGCAGTACCGTAGCGATGAACGCCTTCCTGAACTCCCGCACGGCTTCGGGGTAGAGAATGCCGCCCTTGAGCACCTGGCTTATAAGTACGTCGAGTTCTCTTCTCATGATGCGCGATCCCTGAAGCGTTACGAAGGAATGATGGCGAGGAAACTACGCTCGCCGGTAGGCGCGGTCAATTACCTAAATGCTGTGCAATGGGAGCTTGGCGGTGTTTTCCACAATTGCACCAGAGCCGGGCATTGACAAGAGTGTGCGGCAAACCTAGTGTTACGCCCGTCGATGGCTGAAAGGGTTGGCTTCCTAATCAGTGGCCAGTCCGAAGTAAGCCGGGTGATCAGCCCAACGGGGCAACTCGCTGGGCAACCAGACCCGAAAAAACCGACAGCCTTCGCGAGAGGCTGTTGGGGTTTGGAACTGCGAAAGCAGTGATCGCATCAGGGGCTGTGACGGTGCGTGTTCCACGTTGTCGACTCCCTCGCAGGAGCCGGCGGCTAGAGCATAACCAATGTCGCAGCCCTTTTAACTTTTCTGCCGCTACAGAACCGACATCGATTATCCTTGCCAACGCTGGCGCCGGTGCGCACAATCCCCGTGCAATCTCAGGGTCCGAAGCGAACGATGCAGGTCGACGGGGCATACCGGCCATGAGCGTCCCTTTCATACACCGTAGAGGAGGAATTATCGTGAAACTATACAAGGGATTACTGGGGCTCTCGTTGGGTGTCTTCTTCGCCGCCCTGACGTTGGTCGGGTGTCAGAGCAGTCAGCCTAAGAGCATCAAGATCGTTCACCTGGCTCCGCTCACCGGCAGCGCATCCTCGTACGGCTCCTTCGGAGTCAACGCCGCCAAGATGGCGGTGGAGGAGATTAACTCCAAGGGCGGTGTCAAGCTGCCCGATGGAAGCCAGCTCAAGATCGAGTACACCGAGGTTGACGAGACGTCGAACTCCGCCGGAGCCATTGAGGGAACGAAAAAGGCGATCTCCCTCGATCCCCTGGTCATCTTGGGTCCGAACCGCAGCGGCGGGGTTTTGGCCGCGGAGAAGCTCTGGAAAGATGCCAAGATCCCGGCCTTGACGGATGCTACAAACGCGCAGACCACGAGACTGGGAAACCCCTACACCTTCCGGATGCAGATTTCGTCGGAATACTGGATCCCGCTGTTGGTTAAAACGGGGGTGGAAAAGTATAACGTCAAGCGGCCGGCCGTCATTTACGGCCTCAACGACTACTCGAAGGCCAACTGGGTCGCCACCGAGCCGGCCATGGCCAAGTTCAACCTCAAGCCGGTTATCGTGCAGACCTTCAATGACAACGATCAGGATTTCTCCGCCCAGCTCCTGGCTATCAAGAAAAGCGGAGCGGATTCGATCTTCCTTTATGGCTATACGCCCGAGGTCGGGAAGATCACCCGGCAGCGCTCCGAGTTAGGCATGAAGAATATTCCAGTATTCAGCGAACGCGCCGCCAGCGTGCCCTCCGTCTTTGACCTGGCAGGCAAGGAGAACTACGAAGGAATGGTCACCACTACGACCATGAGCCAGGGTGATCCTGATCCCAGGATTCAGGAGTTCATCAAGAAGTACGACGCCAAGTATCATCAAGCTTTCTCCGCCAGCCATGTGATTCACTACGATAGCGTCTACATTGTGGCCGATCTCGTCAGCAAAGTTGGCCTTGACCGGGAAAAGATCCGGCAGGAACTCGCGAAGCTGGACTATCAGGGAGCCATGGGCCACTATGTCGCGGACAAGGAAGGGAATCTGGTCCATCATATGCGCACCCAGGTGTGGAAGGACAACCAGTGGGTCATGCTGCTGAGCGAGAATTATCCCGTGGAGAGATAGTCATGGGATTTGAAGCCATCCTCCAGATTCTCATCCAGGGCCTGAACATGGGTCTGATCTACGCCCTGGCGGCGCTCGGAATATCCTTGATCTGGAACGCAACCGGGCTGTTTAATTTCGCGCAAGGCGACCTGCTCACCGTGGGGGGCTATGTCATGCTCTCCATGTTCTCTCACTGGGCACTGCCGTATCCTTTCGCCTTTCTCCTCACGTGCGCAGTAATGGGCCTCGCCGGGTATATGCTGAGCCAAGGCTACTTCTTCCCGATGTTTTCCCAGGGGCTGCATCCCGATATCATCGTGATCGGCACCATAGCACTGACCGTACTTGTGCAGAACGGCATCCTGCTTCTCTGGGGTCCCCAGGCCCAGCGTTTCAGTCCCCCTTTAGGCGACAGTCCGGTGCACGTTGGGCAGGTCATCATCATGCCCTATTACCTGTGGAACATCGCGGTCGTGGTGGTTCTGGTTGCCCTGCTACAGGTTTTTTTCAAGAAGAGCATACTTGGGATCGCCATGCGGGCCGTGGCCCAGCGGCCAGTCACGGCTTCCCTGATGGGGGTTAGAACCAACCACCTGGTGGCTCTGACGTTCCTGTTGGCCACCGGACTTGCGGCGGTTGGGGGCATCCTCATCGCCCCCGTGATCCCACTCATACCGGAAATGGGAGGCCTGGTGGCCCTCAAGGCGTTCGCGGCCGTTCTCATTGGGGGCTTGGGAAGTTTCGCTGGGGCGCTGATTGGAGGCGCCATCGTCGGTATTGCCGAGGTCGTGTTCGCGACCCTGGTCGTCTCCACGTACAAGGATGTCTTCATCTTTGCGATTCTGATCGCATTTCTGCTCGTCCGGCCCCGCGGTATCTTCTCAGCCGAGATTTCGGAGAAGGTCTGAGGGAGGCGCGGTGTCGAGGCTCGCTTATCTGAAGCGCATCGGATTAGCGCAGGGCATCTTGCTGGTGCTCGCGCTGATCCCCCTCATAGGCGTCCCTGCCTACCAGTTCTACGTCCTGGAGCGAGGACTGCAGAATGTACTCGTCGTCTTGAGCCTGGTGATTCTGCTCGGCTACACCGGACAACTGTCCTTGGGGCAGGCCGGTCTGGTGGCAGTGGGCGCCTACACCTATGGCATTCTGTGTGTGAACTATGGACTCTCGCCGTGGCTCGGCTTGGTGGCGGCTCCCCTGGCGGCCGGCTTAGTGGGCGTCGTGGTGGGGTTCCCCTCGTTCAAACTGAAAGGACCATTCCTGGTTGTCAACACTCTCGCATTCAGCGAGATTGTCCGCATTCTCATCCTCAACAATGAGAAGGTCACGGGAGGGCCGTTCGGCCTCAACCGTATCCCTGCAATTGCGACCGGGCTTCCGCTGTACTACTTCATGTTGGTGGTTGCATTTCTGGCTGCGGTTGCAACCCTGCGCCTGAGCCGCTCGCATATTGGTTTGGCGCTAAAGGCCATCCGCGAGGACGAAGTCGCCGCGGAGGCCATGGGCGTACACGTCAGAAATTACAAGCTCCTCGCCTTCGTGATCTCCGCGGTGCTCGCCGGCGTGTCAGGAGTCTTCTTCGCGAACCTGGCCGGGTACCTCAACCCGGACTCCTTCACCATCAATGAGAGTTCGACCTACTTGCTCATGGTAGTGCTGGGCGGAATGGACAACGTCGCCGGCGGCATCCTGAGTTCCTTGACAGTGACGTCGTTGCCCGAGGCCCTCCGCTTCATGGCCCGCAGCCGCATGGTGGTGTATTCGCTCATCCTTTTACTTGTACTGCGCTACAGCAACGTGCTGAACCTCGCGAATCTCAAGCGCATGATGCGGCGCCGGCAGCCCACGCCCGACGCCTCAACCGTGGCGCAGAATAAGGTGAATCGGTGAGCCTGCTGACGGCCACGCAGTTGACCAAACGCTTTGGCGGCATTGTGGCCGTCAACCAGGTGGACCTCGATGTGGGATCTGGGGAGATCTGCGGCCTGATTGGGCCGAATGGATCGGGCAAGACCACCCTGGTGAACGTGATCACCGGCATCTACAAGCCGACTGCCGGGAAGGTGGTATTTGAGGGCCGTCCGATCCATGGCCGCACACCTCATGAAATCTGTGCCCTGGGAATCGGGCGCACCTTTCAGAACATCCGCCTGCTGCTCGCTCTCTCGGTTTTCGACAATGTTCGTCTCGGTGGGCACATCCATACATGCTCACGGCTCTGGGATGTACTCCTGCGGACCGGGAGGCTTCGCCGGGAAGAGAAGGAAGTTGCTGATCGCATCGACGAGGTGCTGGACCTCACCGGTTTGCGCTCATGCCGGGACGAATTGACGCGCAATCTCCCCTATGGCCGCCGTAAGGTCGTCGAGATTGCCCGCGCCCTCATGGCACGGCCCAAGCTCCTTGTCCTCGATGAACCTGCCGCGGGCCTGAACAGCAGCGAAAAGGGGAACCTCATGACGCTGCTGAGCCGGGTCCGTGACACCGGCATATCCATTCTGCTCATCGAGCACGAAATGGCCATGGTGGAAGCGCTCAGCAACCGCGTCTTTGTCTTGAACTATGGCAAAAAGATTTCCCAGGGAAGCTTTGCAGAGATCCAGCGGGATGCGGCCGTAGTCGAGGCCTATCTCGGGACGGGAGGGTCGCACGCTTAGGCTCGACAAATTGGTTGTCTCTTACGGGGAAGGCAGCCCCGTCCTGCGGGAGATTACCCTGGAGGTGCCAGACGACAAGATCGTGACTCTGCTCGGGGCAAACGGGGCGGGGAAGTCGACCACCTTGAATGCCATATCCGGGCTCCTCCGGCCTTCGGCAGGTTCGATTACCTTCGGCGCCAGCGCGCTGCACACCATGCGGACCGACCAAATCGTCAGGACTGGGGTTTCGCACGTTCCGGAAGGGCGGCAAGTATTTCCCGGACTGAGCGTGGTCGAGAACCTGAAGATGGGAGCCTATGTCAGCTATCGAAAACAAACGGTGGCGGAGAGTATGGAGAGCGTTTTCGCGCTGTTTCCTCGCTTGGCCGAACGGCGAAATCAGCCGGCCGGCACACTGAGCGGCGGCGAGCAGCAGATGTTGGCGATCGGTCGGGGCCTGATGATCCGGCCCAAGCTCCTTATGCTCGATGAACCATCTCTGGGGCTCGCCCCGCGTGTAGTCGAAGACATTTTCCGGACCATCCAACAAGTCAAGGCCCAGGGCGCCACGATCCTGCTGATCGAGCAAAACGCCAACTTGGCACTTTCGATCTGTGACTACGTCTACGTGCTCTCCGTGGGGAGCATCGTCTTGCAGGGCACTCCGCAGGCAGTGAAACAAGAGGGACAACTCCTGAACGCCTACCTTGGCGGTACAGGCTGAAAAACAGCCGTTGATCATGGCGGGCGACCTACTCTCCGGCGTCCAGTCGAGTTGACGGCTTCAAGTGCCGAAATCGCTTGGTCAATACGATCGCGCTCCGCACGAAGTTCTGCAAGAATCCTAATGATGTCCATGATGGCCTCCTCGGACCGGGACGATCACGCGCTACAGTGACAGAGGTCACAGCGTCCCGTCCGAGACCGGTGCATATTCAGCCCACCGTATCTTTCCCAGAGGTGAGAGTTGACCCGGATACCTCTCTCGAATCCGGAGGCGCGGTCCGCGGACTCTGAAATCCATGTGCGCCGCTGGGTCAATGAATTGGCAAACGCTCTGACTTGGCTGATTGGAATGGCTTTCGCGCTGTTCGTCTGGCAAGCGGCTCGCCGCTGATCTGCGTTGGAAACTGGGAGGCTTTCATGGCGTCACGCGAACCGCGAACAAGTGACCGCGTCACTGATCAAAGTGAGGTGGAGGTGCTGCCGGAGCATGAGCAGCGCAGGATACGGCAAGGCATGCGCCTGCACCAAGAAGTTTGGAGGAAGGAGCACGGGCCCAAGAGAACCGTGCCGCTAACCAGCGGGGCGATCCTTCTAGCCGGCGGCATCTTTCTGGGCTGGGCGGGCTCCAGATTCTGGGAGCGATGATTTATGGTGCCGCAGTCCTGTCCGGTTTCCCGCACGAACGGCGGCTGAAACCGGGAAAAGGTGGTATATGGCCGAATTCTTGATAGTCCTCGTGGTGGTAGGGGCTTTCCTCGGAGTCTTCTATTTGGTGTCCGTCGTGCGTGACCGCAGGCTGCTACGTGATGAACAAGAGGAAAAACCGCACGCAAGAAAGGCTGCGTGAGCCGGTGCTGCCCGCTCGAAACAATCTCGGAAACGATGAGACCTAAAGGAGATTTTCATGAGCATCATCCATCGTCGGGACTTTGTGAAATCGCTTTCTGTGGCGGTTGGGGCCACGGCGTTGGCTGGGGCTAATCCGGTCATAGCCGAAGAGAAAAAGACGGAAGGTATGTCCTCCGGCACGCAAGGAATCTACGAAGTCTTCGCTCTGAAGTATGCCGGTCCGTTTGATCGCAAGCTGGCCATGACGCTGTTCAACACTGGCTGGACCGAGGATATCGCTATTAACTATTACACATGGGCAATCCGCGCGAAAGACGGCGAGACCACCCTCGTGGACACCGGCACAGGCAAGGTCTGGGGTCCGAAGTTCAAGGGGTTCTTTCCACCCGAGCAGTTGGTAGCGCGGCTCGGAATCAGGCCCAAGCAGGTGACCAGGATTGTCATCACTCACATGCACTTTGACCATATCGGTGGCGGAGCGGAATTTGCCGAGCTGTTTCCCGACGCCAAGTTCTACGTGCAGAAGAAAGAATTCGACTTCTGGATCAACAGCCCACTGTCACAGAGAGCTGCGTTCAGGTCTCTACAGAACCCGGATGCAAACAAAGCGTTCGCCGAGCTGGCCAAGGGGCCACGCGTCATTCAGGTTGACGGGGACAAGGTGATTGGCCCCGATATGCAGCTTCTGTTGGCGCCAGGCCACACGCCGGGACTACAGGCGGTGCTGATCCCAACAGCCAAGGGACAAACCATCGTCGGTTCCGACAGCGCGCATCTTTTCAGAAGCTTCAAAGAGGATGTGCCGAGCAGCTTGATCACGAACCTGCCGATCTGGCTCGAAACCTACGACAAGCTGCGCTCCAATGCCCCAGTGGAAAACATGTTCCCAGGGCATGACTCCAAGATGCTCACGGACTTCCCTAAGATCGCTGAAGACATCACGCAGTTGGCCTGAACTGGCCCCTCGCCTCTGGCGGCTGTCTTCTTGGCACGCTCCTCGACGTGGTACCGCGTGCTGCAACAGGCTGCCCGTCGCGTCCCAAAATCCTCGGCGAATGATCCTTTCCGCTCGTTGGTGCGGCATCGTGCCGGTCGAGCCGACAAAAATTGGCCAACCGTGACATTATTGTGTCACCGGTTCCAACGCCACCCCTTAGGGGCGCGCACGCTAACACGAAATACAAAAGTCACCCTGAGGGTTCCATCGTGACCTGCTCTTGTCTAAAGCTCTGCGCTACGAACTTTTTCAAGGCCAATGTCAGAGGAATCGCGGCGATGGCACCCATCAGGCCGAGGAGGAAAGTCCAGCCCACGGACCGCGAGTGGTTCTGGATAGCGTGGCAAAGTCGAGGTCGGGGCCGAGATCCTGTTGAGAATTGCGCGCGAGTTCGGCAGAACTATGGAATGGCTACTCATTGGGGAGGACAGGCCCTGACCTCTTCGGAAGCGGACTAGTCCACGAACCCTGAGCCGGACCTGACGCGAAAACGCCAGCAAGATTTGGGGGCGTGAGATCGCCACCGTCAGTGCGCAGGTTGG
>Ga0181521_10001174_pt1 | contig 32522 bp, 29 predicted proteins | sample PEATcosm2014_Bin_32_FD_119764 | JGI IMG/M metagenome (GOLD analysis project Ga0181521, IMG submission 119764) | Peatland microbial communities from MTU Mesocosm Facility, Houghton, MI, USA - PEATcosm2014_Bin02_60_metaG | ecosystem: Environmental > Terrestrial > Soil > Wetlands > Peat | place...
CTGAGAATTGTTAGTACAAGGGCTGATGTGAAGCACCGGGCAGCCGCTTCACTGCCCTTCCCGTTTGTCGATCTTGCTAGCCACCTTCACGCCGCTCAAGCCGTTAACATACTTCGACACTCCCCGATAAAGCGACTCGGCAATGCGCTGTCGGTGCTCTGAAGTTTCCATTTTGCGCTCGTCGGTGGGATTCGACACAAACGAAATCTCGGCCAGAATCGAAGGCATATTCGCGCCGATCAGCACGATAAACGGTGCCTTCTTGATCCCGCGATTGCGGATGCCCGCGTTCTGCAGGGCCAGTCCGCCGTAGAGTGATTCCTGCACGTCGCCGGCAAACTCGCGCGATTCATCGATCTTGTCTTTCAGCGCAATCTTCTTCACCAGATCCTGTAACTCGTGAATCGATTTCTCCGAGACCGCGTTTTCGCGCGCCGCCACTTCCAGCGCTTCCGGCGATGAGGTGAAATTCAAATAGTAAGTTTCGACGCCGCGCGCATCCGAATCGCGACTCGAGTTGGCATGGATCGAGATGAACAAATCCGCCCGCGCCCGGTTCGCAATTGCGGTGCGGGTTTCGAGCGGGATGAAGGTGTCGTCCCGGCGCGTATAAATCACTTCGGCACCAAGCCGCGATTCGAGCAATCGCCCAAGGCGCTTCGCCACGTCGAGCACAACGTCTTTCTCCAGCAAGCCATTCGGGCCAATCGTGCCCGTATCGTGGCCCCCGTGACCGGCGTCGATGACGATCTTGCCAATCTTCAGACCCAGCGCGCGCGTCAAAGACCGGTCGCCAGCAGCGGTCGGACGCGCTTCGTGGGATTCAGCGGTGTCAAGACGAGGATTGTCAAGATGAGGATTGTCAAGATGAAGATTATCCAGATGACGATCCGCGGTTTCAGGAGCGGCTGCCTGCGCGGCGTATCGAGACCTTTTCCCTCGCAAAGAGGATGAAGACGATGATGATGACGAAGCCGAAGTATCCCGCGTTGCCTTCGCCTGGTCGGTGCCCCCACTCGCTTCGGGGCGGATCTTTTCGTGCTCCAGCGTGGCCACCGTCGCCGGAGCGTTCTCGTTCGAACTGCCGTTCGGGCTGTCGTTCGCTCTGCCGTTCGCTCTATCGTTCGAACTTTCGTCCGCCTCGACGATTGTCTTGGGAATCCTGCGGTTCAATCCTTTCACCGCAACCGTGGTCTTAGTCACTCCATTGCCACGCGCCGCGCTGACATCTTCGGCGGGTAAGTCCGTTTCGATGAGTCCCGACTTCGAGTCTCGGCCCGCCGCCGCTGGCTCGCTGGAGTCGTCATCGGTTTCCGCGGAAGCCGCCATGGCCGTGTTTGCCTTAGCCCGATTTCCCTTGCCCTGAACACCCTTCCCGTGAATGTCAATGATGAGCCGGTACGGGTCCGGCAGCAGGAACGCGTCGTAGCTCGCGAGATCGTCCACTTCCAGCACAATCCGTGTGCGCCCAGGCTGAAATTCGGCAACCCGAATTGTCTTCAGGAAGCCGTCGTCGACGTCGAACGTCTTGCCCACCAGTGTCGAAGCCAGTCGGGTATCGCGCAGATCAAAGAAAATGCGGTCGGGATTCGAGATGCGCTGCGAACCAAACTTCACCTCCTGCTCAACGTCAATGGCGACGCGTGTGTAGTCGGGCGTGGACCAGTGGCGAACCCCGGTAACGCGCGGCAAGCCGCTGCGGCTGGCGCTAGTGGCATCTGCGGATTCGGCCGCGTCGTCCGCGCTGGCACTTGCACTGACGCCAGAAGATAGCTGCTTGCGCGCTGCCTTCTGCGCCTTGCGCTCCCTCGCGTCCGCCTCGGCATCAATTTCCTTCACCGCGGCGCGGGCATCGTCGGCCAAACGGTTGCGTGGATAGCGGCGCACAAAGTCTGTGAAGGTCGTCCGCGCCTCTTCCGGATTGTTCAGATCGTCCTTGTAGATCTCGCCGATCGTGAACAGCGCATCGAAGCGGTATTTGCTGCCAGGATATTCCTTGCGCAGAAAGTGGTACTGTTCGATGGCGCCGCGCAGAATCTTGTTATCGTTAAAGCGCCGCCCCATCTCGACCATAAGTTCCGCGGTCGCTACCACGCTCGGGTCCGCCTTCGACGATGCTGGAGAGCCGAAGTAAACGCGGCGATAGGAATCGATCACACGCTGATATTCGTGGCGAGTGCGTTCTCCCACGGGGCGGCCGTTAAGAGCCTCCCGCATGCGCTCCGCCTTGGCGAACTGCTGGCGAGCCCAGGCATCGTTGTGACGGACGTTGTGGTGGACGCGGGTCGATGCGGAAGCCAGCGGCAGCAGCGCCAGCAAAAGCGTTGCGCCAAGGCGCAAGGCGCGGCCGCCTCGAGTTAGGGTCGTAGAAGCCTGGGTCTTCACTAAACTTCCTGCTACAGATCCTGCGGCTACAAATCCTGCGCTGTCATCGACGTAGCGTTGTCATCCTGACCCCGAGCTAGTCGAAGGGGAAGGACCTATGCACTTTGCTCGTGCGCCGGAGTGCATGGATCCTGCGCTCGCTCAGAATGTCAACCCAACTCACATCGAGAAGTTGCTGGGCGCCCCCCCGAACTGCTTCAAAAAAGCCGCGAACGCTCCCGCTACCATACGCGAGCGGCTACTCCGTATTGCTGATGTACAGCACGCCCCGAGCATCCCGCTGCACGTGAACCGGCTCATGCGACGGGCCCCCAATGGCGTACGACCCCGGTTCGCCGCCGCCGTTATACAAGTTCGTAATGCGGCGCACATACTCCTGCGTTTCCCTGAAATGCGGAACGCCCGCGCTGCGAGCCACCGCTCCCGATCCAGCGTTATAGGCTGCCAGACTGAGGCGAACGTTGCCCCCGTAGCTATCCAATAGTTGCCTTAGGTGTCGAACCCCGGCATCCACGTTCTGCGCCGGGTCAAACGGATTGGAAACATTGAGCGACCGCGCGGTTGAAGGCATCAATTGCATCAGTCCCATAGCGCCTTTGCGCGACACCGCATTGGGATTGAAATTCGATTCCACTTTGACCACCGACCGCACCAGGCTCGGATCCACGTTGTGCCGCGCCGCCGCCGCATCGATCGCGGCGTCGATATCCTGCTGAGTAAAAGCACGGTTAAGAATCTGATGGGTCTGCGCTCTATCGAGATAGGTGTTGACTTCCGAAGCCGCCGAACGCGCCGCCCGCATCACGGCTCCGCTGGTGGGAACCGGCTTGAAACGATGCTCGGTCACACTCCAATACATCAGTCGAGATCGCGCCGGCGCTGCAGCCCCCGTCCTCGGAGCCGCGGAAGGCGTATCCCCATTGACATAGATCTTGCGGCCGGATTCGTCGGTGCTCGAAGTAATAGCGCCCACTCGTTCGCCCGACTGGGCGCGCGCCGGCGTCGTCGAAAACACCGTGGAAAGAAAGGAGATCGCGGTTAAGCTGGCCATCAACGCGATTTGCAGGCGTCTATGCATACGGGTTTAGGTCGGCCAAAACTGATCGCACCTAAGAAAGATCGGCCAAGAGACACACTTACTCTTCGCGGGCCTACCTACCCAAGCACCTGTCAGAGAATCCAGAACCAGAGTACCGCCAGTATACGGTGCGCTGGAGACCGCGGCAATCTCCCCGAAGGGCATAGAACCACTGGAGTAATCTACCTAAGTAATTGAAAACACTTGATTTTAGGGCGCGTTAACGTCCCGTAGGTCCTGCTTGCCCCTGTGTTCCTCTGTGCCCTCTGTGGTAAAAGCTCCCCCTTGCGTCCTCATCCAGCCGCCGCCATCGACTACCACCATCTACAATGACTCCTGCCATCCATGAACGCCGAGACGCTGAAAAAACTGTTCGCTCAGGTTCGCAGCGGCAAACTCTCTCCCGACGCCGCCGTTGATCGCCTCCGCCACCTGCCCTTCGAGGACCTCGGTTTCGCCAAGCTCGACCATCATCGCGCCCTCCGCCAAGGCATGCCCGAGGTGATCTTCGCCCAAGGCAAAACGCCCAACCAGGTAGCCCAAATCTTCTACCGCCTAGCCGCCCACGGCGGCAACGTGTTGGCCACGCGAGCTACCGAGGATCAATACGCCGCCGTAGCCGCCGTATTTCCCAACAACGTCCCCCGAGCAGAATTTTGTCCACTGGCGCGCGCCATCGTGCTCAAGCGTGACCGCAAGCAGCACGGCAAAGGCGTGATCGTAGTCGTCTCCGCGGGAACCAGCGACATCCCAGTAGCCGAAGAAGCAGTAGTCACCGCCGAACTGATGGGCAACAAGGTTCAGCACATTTACGACGTCGGAGTAGCCGGCATCCACCGCCTCCTGGCCCATCGCGGAGCCCTAGCCAAAGCCCGAGTGATCGTAGTCTGCGCCGGCATGGAAGGCGCGCTGCCCAGCGTAGTAGGCGGCCTCGTAGGAATCCCGGTGATCGCCGTCCCCACCAGCGTCGGTTACGGCGCAGCCTTCGAAGGCCTGGCCGCACTGCTGGGAATGATGAACTCCTGCGCCTCGAACGTCAGCGTAGTAAACATCGATAACGGATTCGGCGCCGGATACGTCGCCTCGTTAATCAACCGCCGCTGATCCCATGACCGTGTCACGTCGCCCTAGGCAAACGAGGGTGCCCCATCCTTGCGCGTTTTGTGCGCAAGGGTGGGATTCCACGGCGCCGTCTCCCTTGGGATTCTGATTCTGTGGCAAAGTAGTAAAAGCAAATCAACAAAGAATGCTCACCTCCCAAGACCCGCGCCTAGCCGGACGGGTCGCCTTCACCTATCCCAATTTCGTCTCCTACACGCTCGCGCGCTTTCTCATCGTCGTTGCGCTGGAGATGCAGTCCGTAGCCGTAGGATGGCAAGTCTACGCAATCACCAGGCGCCCGCTCGACCTCGGATACGTCGGCCTGGCCCAATTTGCGCCCGGCTTCATCCTCTTCCTCTTCGCCGGACACGCCGCCGATCTCTTCGACCGCCGCAAATTGCTGACCAGTTGCTACGCCGGATACGGTCTCTGCTCAGCGCTTCTGCTAGCGATCAGTTGGCGCGCCCCGCAATCAGTGCACTTGATCTATGTCGTCCTGGTATTGGTCGGAGTCTGCCGCAGTTTCAGCTTTCCCGTGAGCCGCGCCATCCTGCCGCAGTTAGTTCCCGAGGAACATTTCACAAACGCGGTCGCCTGGAATTCCAGCACCTTTCAGATCGCAACCATAGCCGGCCCCGCCATCGGCGGAATCGCCTATGCCCTCTTCCGCGGCCCCGACGCCGTCTATGCCATCGCCGTCGCGGTTTCCATCCTATCTACCCTGCTCACCCTGCGCATCCACCCGCAGCCCGCCTCGCCAGAAAAAGAACTAGCCGGAGGTGTGAACAATGGAGGTGTGGACAAAGGACGATTAACCAGGAAAGAACCCATAAGCCTGCGCACCGTGTTAGCCGGTTTTCATTTCATCTGGAATAAGAAGCTGATCCTGGGCTCCATCTCACTAGACATGTTCGCCGTCCTCCTAGGCGGAGCGGTAGCCCTGCTGCCCGTCTACGCCCGAGAAATCCTGCACACCGGCCCCTGGGGACTAGGCCTGCTGCGCAGCGCTCCCGGAGTAGGTGCCGCCCTGATGGCGATCGCCGTAGCGCATCGCCCCATCCGCCGCCAAGCCGGCCTGACCATGCTGTTAGCCGTAGCCGTATTCGGCGTGATGACCATCGCCTTCGGACTCTCGCACAGCCTCATCCTCTCGCTCATAGCACTCTTCCTGACCGGCGCCGCTGACATGGTAAGCGTCATCATCCGAGCCACCCTCGTCCAGGTAGCCACTCCCGACGAGATGCGAGGCCGAGTCAACGCCGTAGACATGCTCTTCATAGGAGTATCCAACGAATTAGGAGAATTCGAATCCGGACTAACCGCACAATGGTTAGGCACCGTCCCCGCCGTAGTCCTAGGAGGAGTAGGAACCCTCTTAGTAATCGCCACCTGGGCATGGCTATTCCCCGAACTAAGAAAAGCCGACCAGCTAACTGTAGCCGAGCTGATGCCAAAGTAGCTGATGCCAAAAAAAGTGTGGAGCGGACACTCCTGTCCGCTGCCGTTGCTCTTGATCTTGACTTTGCCCTTGCCTTTGACTTTTTCGAACGAAAACGTACCCGAGGGTGCCCCATCCTTGCGCGTTCTGTGCGCAAGGGTGGGATTCCACGGAATCGTCAATCTTGCGATTTGTGTTGCACGTGATTTTGGGTGGCGCAGCGGTGAACCGCTGCGATAACTGCTCCGTCTTGGATGGGGCGTTGCGCTACCCACAAATTGCCATCCTGAGCAACGCGCGGCAGCAAGGAACAAATGACCACCGCACCAACCGAGCGGTCGCTGGTCCTCTGCAGACTGCTGCTACAATTTCCGGTACGCCATCCTGCTAGTACGAAGATGCGGCAAGCCGCGTCTCCATATCGAGGTGTCTCCATGCCGGAAACTCTGCAGCTAACAAATCCCACGCCGCTCACCACCCTCACCGAGGACGAGATTCTGTTCCGTGACAACGTCCGCCAGTTTGCCGAGGACAAGGTTCGTCCGCTGGCCAAAGAAATGGACGAGAAGGCAGTCTTCGATCACAGCTTGATCGACCAGTTCTTTCAACTAGGTCTGATGGGCATCGAAATTCCCGAGCAGTACGGCGGAGCAGGCGGCAAGTTTTTTGAAGCGATCCTGGCCGTCGAAGAACTTTCGCGAGCCGACGCTTCCGCCGGAGTAATCGTCGACGTGCAGAACACGCTGGTCGCGAATGCGATTCTGCGCTGGGCCAATGAAGACCAGAAGAAACGCTACCTTCGCGCATTGACGGTGGACATGCTTGGCGCATACGCGTTGAGCGAAGCCGGATCGGGATCGGACGCGTTTGCGCTGCAAACCAAAGCCGATCTAAAAGGGAACGAGTTCGTTCTCAATGGACGCAAGCTCTGGATCACAAACGGCAAAGAGGCTGGATTGTTCATCCTGTTTGCCACCGTCGATGCGTCGAAGGGATACAAGGGGATCACGGCGTTTCTGATCGAAAAAAACTTCCCCGGATTCACCGTCGGCAAGAAAGAAGACAAGCTCGGGATTCGCGCGTCGTCAACCTGTGAACTGATTCTGGAAGATTGCCGCGTGCCCAAGGAGAACGTGCTAGGCGAGGTTGGCAAGGGATACAAAATTGCGATCGAAACGCTAAACGAAGGGCGCATCGGAATTGGCGCGCAAATGCTGGGCGTAGCCCGCGGCGCCTGGGAATACGCCGCTAAGTACGCGCAAGAGCGCACGCAATTCGGCAAACCGATTTCCGAATTTCAGGGAATCCAGTTCCAGATCGCGCAGATGGCCACCGAGATCGAAGCGGCGCGTTTGATGGTTTATAACGCCGCCCGCATGAAAGACGCCGGCGTAAATTTTGTAAAAGAAGCCGCCATGACCAAGCTGTTCACGTCCCAGGTGGCCGAGCGCGTGACTTCGCTGGCCATCGAAGTCTACGGCGGATACGGTTTTACAAAAGATTATCCCGTGGAAAAATATTGGCGCGATGCCAAGATCGGAAAGATCTACGAAGGCACGTCGAACATGCAGTTGGCCACGATCGCAAAGCTGGTGATGTCCAAGTAGAGCTTTTAACCACCGAGGGCGCGGAAGGACACAGGCCCCTGTAATGATTTTTCTCTGTGCTTCTCTGTGTCCTCTGTGGTTATCTGTTCTTGAATTTAGGCAGTACCTCATCGCCAAAGAGCTTCGCTTGTCCCACACGATCGTCGCCCCAGATTTCAAGCATGATGTGAGTGCAGCCAGCGGCGCGGTATTCTTCGATTTTTTGAATGCACTCGTCAGGCGTGCCTGCGATAGGACAGACTTTGCGCAGCAGTTCATCGCTGACCGCCTGCGCTGCAGCCTTGCGGCCATCTTTTTCCATGGCATCCGCAACCGGCTGCAGCTCTTCGAAAGTAATGCCCGCGGATTCGAGCAGCACGTCGGCGGAGCCTTTGATGTTCTGCACTTTGTTGGCAAGATACATGGCAGCCTGCTCGCGTGCGCCTTCTTTCCCTTTCTTCGAATCGCGAGCGATGCTGCCGACAATCACACAGCCGAGGATCAGCCTGGAAGCATCTCTACCCGCTTTCGCTGCGCCCTCTTCCATATTTTTTTTCGAGTAGCGCACGAATGCTGGAGTAGTGATTGACGCCGTGAGCAAACCATCGCCAAGTGAACCGCCCAGCCTCTGCATCGCGGGTCCAGTTCCTGCAACATATACTGGAGGAACGTTGCGCGAAGTGTGCGCGTCCGACTTGAGCGGCGGAACGCTGGCAGAGAAGACTTTGCCATGATATTCGAACTTGTCGCCTTTTAGCACACCGCGGACAATGTCAATGCTTTCCCGCATCACAGTCGCCGGCCCGACTTTCTCGCCTTCCCCCTCGCCGATTTCCTTCATAAAGATCTTGGAAGCGCCAAGGCCCAGCAGAAAACGGTCGCCGGCAAGATCCTGCATAACACGCGCTTCCATCGCGATCTCGACGGGATGACGCGTATAAGGCGAAATGATTCCCCATCCAAGCTGAATGCGTCTGGTCTGGCTGGCGATGACCGCGAGAATTGCAGTCGATGAGCGCGCCTCAAAAGAATGTTTACGCCACCAAGGATATGCTTCGGCAATCCAGAAGGTGTCAAATCCCGCATCCTCGCATGCCTTGGCCATGGCCACGGTCTCATGGGCAGGCTCCATGCTGAGTTGCAGGACTCCGATGTTGAATGGACTGGTCACTGCGGATCGCTCCAAGAGTGTTCCAAACCTTTCATCAGTTCCCAGACCGCTTTGTTCAACGGCGTAGGAATACCAGTTTTGTCGCCCCACGTCACGATTGCGCCGTTCATGAAATCGACTTCAGTCTGGCGCTTGGCGAGCACGTCCTGCAACATCGAGGCGCAATGCTTGCCCGGTGCATTCGCTCCCTTTTGTACGAGAGCGCGCGGATCGCCGTGCAGTTCGATGCCGAGCGCGCGGGCGACGGCCTCGCCCTCGGCAATCAGATCGTTGAATAGCCGACCAGTCGGCGCGAAGCGCGTGGCAGCGCCGTGATGCAGCAACGTTAGGGCTCCGACGGGATTGGTGGCGGCGTTGAAGATTAACTTGGTCCATTGCGCTCCGCGCGCATCTTTCAGCGCAATTACATTCATGCCGGAGCGCGTGATCAAGCCCGCCAGTTCTTCGACCCTAGACATCGGCGTTTTGGTCGGTTCGAAGGGACCAATCCAGGTGTCGCCCTTGATGTCGAAACCGATGTGGCCAGGAGCGATGGGATGTCCGGCGGGAAACGTCGTGCCCCGTATGACGTGCTTCACGTGCTCGGCGATGATCTCTTCGTTGCCGACGCCGTTTTGCACAGAACAGACCGCGGTGTTCTCGTCGAAAGCGCGCGCAACCTGCGCGATCGCGCCACGCGTGTGAATGGCTTTGGTGGCGACGATGCCATAATCGCAGCGTGGCAGTTCATTGGGATCACTGGTGGCGTTTAGTTTCGCGGTAAAATCGGCGGCTCCGGAGACGCGCAGACCGTGATTGCGGATGGCTTCCACGTGATCTTTCCAGACGTCGTAGGCCCATATCTCGGCCTCTCCCTTTTGGGCGAGGTGCGCGGCGAAGAGGCTGCCGACAGCGCCGCAGCCGACGATGCAGATTTTCAACAAGCTATAACTCCAGACACAAAAATTGAAGAGGTCAGAGGTCAGAGCGGAGAAGTGAAAGCCTAGTATCGTTCGAATCAGCCTCCGCAATCTGACCTCTCACCTCTAACCTCTCTTCACGCTCTCCCGAGTCTCGCCGCCGTCAAAGAATTTCCACGGTACATCGGCCAGGCATTCGCCTTCGGTCTTGCCGATTCGATATGTATCCTGGGTATAAAGGCAGACCTTGCCTTCTTGATCGACGACCTGCGGATGCAGGGAGAAGATCATGTTCTCTTCGAGCGGAACATCGCTTTTCGCGCCGATCGCCGGATACTCAAGCATCGTCATGCCAATGCTATGGCCGGAGAGATGGCCGAGTGCAAAGCCGTGCTTGGCGAATATGTCGGCGACCGTGCGATGCACAGTGGAAGCGAGTTCGCCGTGACGCATCAGTTTGCGCGCCGATTCCATCGCGTGCGGATAAGCATCGGCCATCCTCTGCGTTGTCGGGCTGGGCTTGCCCTGAATCAGAGCACGGGAGAACTCAACCCAGTAGCCGCCCGCTCCCGTGACCTCGAGCGAATAAAGAAGAAGATCATCGCCCGAAACTTTGCGGTGACCGGGAACTTTGAAGTAAGCGTTGGCCTCTCCGTGTTCGCCCGAGAGCAGAATGTTCATCATGCGCGGCCCAGCGCCGCGCGCGAAGAAACGTTCGACCGCGGGCGCCATGATTTCGGCTTCGGTTTTGCCTGGCTTGTAACCGGCAATCAGCGCCCAGAAGCCATCGACGACAATGTCCATGGCGTCGCGGACTTCGACGAGTTCTTCTTCGCTCTTCACGGCACGGGCCATGTCGAATTCCTGGTCAAAGGGCATGAGTTCGAACGGACCTTGCGCGAGCTCGCGATAGTCGCGAACAGCCATGATGAAGTTCATCCCGAAAGTGCCGATGCGCTTCCACTTGCGCTCGACGGCACGATCGCGCAGCCACTGGCCGGGAGCATCGGGCCAGACCTGATCTGTCACCCAGGGCTTTTTCTTGTCGCCAATCCAGCGAGCTTCGCGCGGAAAGACGAGCGTGGGTTCGTCCTCGAGTGCGATAAGGACGTAAACGTAGCGATGAACGATTTCGAATCCGGAGGTGTAGAAGACCGCGCCCTCGAATCCCGCGTATTGATTGCCGCAGACGATGAGAGCGTCCAGTCCGGCAGCTTGCATGCGCGAGCGTATGTTATTGTAACGGCGATCAATTTCTTTCTGACTTGGCAAGATGGCCCTCAGCGGCTACTCACTCCGCATAACTCGGCGGCGGTTAGAGCGTAAATCTTTGTGATCTCCACCAATGTTTGAATGCGAACTTTCTCTCCCTCTTTGTCGCGCGGGCCGCTGGACGGGCCGTAATTCACGGTCTCGACTCCGTAACGGCTGAGCACGCTCGCATCAGAGCACCAGGTGACGACTTCCCGCTCCGGCGTTTTGCCGGTGATGCGCTTGTGATTGCGATCGATGGCGCGGATCATCTCGTGCTCTTCACTGATCCGTGCCCCGGGAACCGAGACGTAGGTTTCGAATTCTAGACCCCAGTCGGGATGGGTTCTTTCAAGTAAGAAGAAGAGTCGCTGAATGTCGCGACGCGCCGCCGCCAAGGGGATGGTGGGCGGGACGCGCACATCGAGGAACAAGTCCGTTTTTTCGGGAGTGCGGCTGGCGCGCCAGGCGTGTCCGCCGCGAATCCCGCCAAGATTCACGATCGCCTTCTTGCCGCCGTAGCTTGCCTTCTTCTCCCATTGTTCACTCCACTTGAGGATGGGCGGCATAAGTTCGACCATGCGGCGTATGGAATTCATTTCCTCGCGGCCCTCGCAGAAGGCAGTGTGTACGTAAATTCCGGCACACGAGATGCGCACCCACATGGAGCCGAAGTGCTCGAGAACGACATGCATGTCGGTGGGCTCGCCGAGAATGCACATGTCGGGCAGCACTCCGTGATTCACTAGGTAGTGCGTGCCGTATCCATAACCGCGGTACTCTTTGCCCTTGAATTCGCTCCACTGCGTCTTTTCGATTTCACCGGCAACGGCGGCAATGATGACATCTCCGTTCAGGCGCACCCCAGCGCGCTGCAGCGCTTTCACGGCGTTGGTGTAGCAGACGAGGGCACCCTTCATGTTGTAGATGCCGAGTCCGTAGATGAAGCCGTCTTTGACTACGGCGTGTGGTTTGTAGCCGAGGCCGGTAAGAAATTCCTCGCGGCCGGTGTTGGAGGTATCCATGTGGCCGTTGAACATCAGGTTCTTGCCGCCGCCCGAACCCTTCCAGCGGGCGACCACATTGGCGCGCCCTTCTTCGACTTCCTGCCAGGTGATGTCGAGGCCGATCGTCTGAAGCGCGGATCGCATGTATTGGGCCATCTGCAATTCTTCACCCGTCGGGCTGGGGATGTTGATCACGTCAGTGGACATGGAGATAATTTCGTCCTCGCGGACCTCGGCGAGAATGCGGTCGATGAGTTTGGAATCGAGAGCGGCGAGCTTAGATGTTGTTTGCGACACAGTTGTCTTTCGTCGTTGGTCGTTTGCTATTCGCTATTCGCTACCTTATTGACTGCCGGGGCTACAACAGCACTACTTTTTGCCAGACGGAAATCGTCTGGGTCGCTACACAATTTTTCATTGCCGCTCTCTGTTATCAGAAAATTGTCTTCCAAGCGCAGGCCTCCGCCCCCGGGCCAGTAAATGCCGGGCTCGATCGCCAGCACCATTCCCTTTTTAATTGTGCCGGTGCCAGCCTGGTGCGCGTAGGGCCATTCGTGGGCGCGGGCCCCGACGCCGTGGCAGATAGGGTGGGAGGGCTGTCCGGGGTATCCACCTTCGGCAATGCGGGCGCGAATCAACTTGTCGAGTTCGGGGAAGCTGGCGCCAGCGCGCGCGAACGAGACGGCGCCGTTGAAAACCTCAAGCAGAAGATCGAGTAGCTTGTGATACTCAGGCTTTAGCTTGCCGGGGCAGGCATTCTTGGTAAGATCGGTCCAATATCCATCGACGCAGACCCAGATTTCGAAGAGCGTTGGCTCGTCCTTCTGAATCGGACGATCGCCGGTGGCAGTGAACGTGGCGATTCCCTTGCCCGACCACACCAGCGTAAAGGCACGCGCCATCTCGACTTTACTCTTATAGCCAACGCCGATTCCGTGCACGAAGCCTTCATACATGGCGCCGACTTCGCTCTCTTTCATACCGGGGCCCATGTGCTCGCGAGTGTAATCCATCGCAAGGGCCGCGAGTTCGTTAGCTAAACGCATGCGCTCGATTTCCTGATCGGTCTTGATCGACCGGGCTTCGTTGAGCAGCGGCGTTGCGTCCACAACCTCGCCACAAAACTTCTTGAACGATTCGAAATAGGACAGCATGAAGGTGGTCGGCTCGCCCACCATGCGGTCGGCCGATTGCGTGCCCATGTTGAGTTCGACGCCAACTCTATCCGTCAGGCCGCGTTGCTTCAGGACTTCATACACGCGGTCCCAGGCGCGGAACTGCGGCGGGCGCGGATCGCGCTCGTCGTAGCCCTTGAAATAGAGAATGTCCTTTGTCCATGAATTACGCTCGGCGTCGGCCTGCTGCGGATCGAGGGCAATCAACGTGGGCTCGCCATCGCCCGGAAAGACGACGGCATCGTATCCCTTCATGCACCAATAGTTGGTGAGATAGAGAACGTTGTCAGGCGCGCGGCAGACCAGAGCGGAGAGATTCTGATCCTTCATCAGGGCACGAACGCGATCGAGTTTTGTTTTGTCTGCGGGCCAGGGCATGGCAATCTCACATCGCAATCTCAATGCACGGTTACAGGTTTATTTTCGTCCTGAAAATTCCAGGCTGCTTCTTTCCCCTTGATCAGCCGGTAGACCGCGGTATGCAGCGGCGCGGGCACACCGACGCGCTCGGCTTCGTGAGCGATGGCTCCGGAGAGAAAATCGATTTCGGTCGTCAACCTGTGGCGGACATCGTGAAGCATGGAGGGAGGGTGATTGGTCATGGCGCCGACCCGGTTCATCTCCCATGGATCTTCGTGCAGGCGAACGCCGGCCGCCTCGGCCACTCGCTTCCCTTCGTCGATCAAGGCGTGCAACAGATGGCCGAGGTCGGAAAATTTCCCTTCATCGGAAAAGTGCGGCGAGTGCGGCAGGCCTGTCAGAGCGGATACGCTATTCACCGATGAATTGAAAATCAGTTTGGACCACTGCGCGGGCCGGGCGTCTTCGAGCGCCTCGGCCTTGAGCCCGGCGGCGACAAGGAGATCGGCGGCTTCTTTGACGATGGAGAATGGCGTGCCGGTCGGCTCGAAGGGGCCCATCCAGGTGGGAGTGTCGAGTTCATATTGCACGTGCGTGTCGCTGTGGCGCGTGCCGCTCATGAAAGTGGTGGCGCGGATGACGTAGCCGCGCGTGAGGGTGGCGATGATTTCTTCGCTGCCGACACCGTTTTGGGCGGAGAGAACCGCCCCTTTATCGAAGCGCCGGCCCACCAGGCGAAATGATTCTTTGACCTGCGTCGCTTTCGTGGAGACGATACCGAGATCGCAATCCGGCAAGTCTCTGGGGTCAGTAGTGGCTTTTAATGGGACAACGAAGTTGTGAGTTCCGGTGACGCGCAGGCCGCCGCGGTTGAGCGCGGCAGCGTGATCTTCGCGCCGAACGAAGGCCCACACTTCTGCGACGCGCGCCAGATGCGCGGCGTAAAGCGAGCCGATCGCGCCACAACCGATGATGCCGACCTTCTTCATCTCATCCTTCATCGTTTCTAAGCCCGCTTCTCCAACTTTACTAGCTGATCGAGCTGTCCGCCGTCGTGATGCTTGAGCGAGCGGAAAATACTGTCGGCGTTGTTAAAAGAGTCGTTGATAAAGATGCCTTGCGCAAACAACGCGTCCTGCAGCGCCGCTGAAATTGTGTGCACCGGGGCCGCGCCGCCCTCGCCCATACCCTTTGCACCGCTGTAGCTGTGCGGAGAAGGCGTTATGGTGTGGCTGTATTTGATCTTCGGAATATTCATCGAGGTGATCGGAGTGTAATCGCTGAAAGTGCTGGTCATCATATTACCGACGGCGTCATAGACACAGGTTTCCATCAGTGCCGCGCCGATCCCGTGCGCAGTTGCGCCATAGACCTGGCCTTCGACAATCGGTGGATTGATGACCGTTCCACAATCGTCGACGGCTACATAGTCGAGAATCTTCGGGACAAAAGTTTCGCCGTCCACTTCCACGATCGCAATATGCAATTGCGAGGCGTAGGTCAACGTGAGACTGCCATATTTTGCTTTCGTGTCCGGAACCTTGAACGGCGCGCGCCACACGTAGCGGCAGTTGAGCGTGACATCGTAGAGTTCAGGAGGGAGCACGGCGCTATTCACGTTCACAATGTTGGCCAGGCCCCAGTAGTTGATGGATTTTGCAGTCCTTCTTGCCTTTATCTCCGGCCCCTGCTGGCCGACTCCGAATTCGAGATCGTCTTCTTTGGTTTCGAGCGCAAAGGCGGCCAGGCGCTTCATTTCAGCTTTGAGTTTCTGCGCGGCGCCGTGAACCGCCGATAAACCGGAAACCGCAAATTGGCTGGCGTAGGTTCCGGAAAAACCGGTGTGCACGTTGCGCTCCGTGTCGAAGCCAGTGCGCACGGTGATCAGGTCAGGATGAATATTGAGCACGTCCGCGACGACTTGTGCGGCGGTAGTTTCGTGTCCCTGGCCTTGCGGACACGAACCGACGGCCACCACCACTTCGCCGTAGATATCGAGTTTGCAGTTCGCGCCCTGCGAGTTGCCAGAGAAAGGCGCGTAGGGATTGATGATCTGTGACTGGCCGAAGTTGTTCGTGCCGGAATCGAGCGTCGTGCCGATGCCAATCCCGATCATGCAGCCGTCTTTTTCTTTGCGCGCCTCGGCTTGCTTCTTTTTCCAGTCGTCCCAGCCGATCAGGTCTTTCGCGACTTCGAGCATCTTCGGATAGTTGCCGGAATCGTATACGCAACCGTTGGGCGTGGTGTAGGGGAATTCTTCCGGACGGATGTAATTGCGCAGGCGCATTTCGTCCGACGCGATGCCGATTTCGTGAGCGCAGATATCGACCACGCGCTCCAAAAACCAGAGGTGCTGCATCCGCGAGTATCCGCGATTGGGGCCGACCGGACACTTGTTGGTGACCGCCTGCCAGAAATCGATGCGCGCATTCTTGAAACGATAGACTCCACAGAAGACCTGCGACCAGATCACGCATCCCAGCGGCTCATATCGCGGGTATGCGCCGCAGTCGTCGATGTGGCGCGAATCGATGGCGGTGATGACGCCGTTCTTGTCTAGCGCTACGCGCGTGTTGCGGAAGGTACGCTCGTTGCCGTGGGCGCTCGAAATCATGTGCTCGGAGCGGGTTTCGACCCACTTAATGGGGCGTCCGCCGGCCTTTTTCGATGCCAGAGCGCAGACCGCCATCTGCGGGTAACTAGTGATCTTGATACCGAAGCTGCCTCCGATATCGAAAGTCTGCACCCGGATCTTGTCGATATGAATGTTCAGATGCGCGGCAAGAAACTGGATCGCGAAGGACGGAAATGAGTTATTGCACCAATAGTAGATGCGGTCGTCTTTGGGGTTCCATTCGGCGATCACGACATTGTTTTCGAGCGGTGTCGACGAAAAGCGATGAAAGTGCAAGCGGTCGATTTCGACCACATACGCCGCGTGCTTAAAGGCGCGTTCAACATCGCCGTATTCCCACACGCCATTCCAAACTCGGTTCGTGCCCGCTTCTTCGTGGAGGATGCTGCGATCGGTGAGAGCCTGCTCGGCGTCAACTACCGGTTCAAGCGGCTCGTACTCGACCTGAACAAGTTCAGCGGCATCGTCGGCGAGGCTCGGAGATTCCGCGACTACCGCGCCAACCGGCTCTCCCTGGTAAAGGACTTTGCCCATGGCCATGGGGTAATCGCGAATTTTCTGCGCGTGGTCCGGACCGATTTCGATGAAGGGCTGAGTTTGCGCGGCAATTTCTTTGCCGGTGATGGCGCACACTACGCCAGCGAGCGCCTCGGCAGCGGAGGTGTCGACGCTGACGATGCGCGCATGTGCATAGGGAGAGCGCACAAAGCGGAGATAGAGCATTCCGCGCAGCTTGATGTCATCGGCGAACTTGCCCCTGCCGCGCAACAGACGGTCTTCTTCTTTGCGGGGAAGTGAGGCGCCGACCCAGCCTCCGCTGCCGTTCTTTTTTTCGTCAGCCACGTTTTCGCCAGCCTCGTTTTCTTCAGGCACGATATCTTGTGCCTCCGCAAACATTTCGCGGACAGGAGTGTCCGCGCCACACGAGCTACCCCAGCGCTGCTTGCAGGCCGTCTATCAATTTCTGAATCTGTTTCTTGCCCAGCGGTTCGAGCATGCCCCCAGCTACGGACGCCAGGCGGCCGAAGATCTGGGCCTCGCCCTGCCAATTCACTTTCGTCCCGAGTACGGTTTCGAGTACGACGCCATCTGCGCCTCCGTTCGCGACCGGAAGCAGGTCAAACGCGGCGACCATGGTGACATTCCCCCCAGCCACGGCACCCTGTCCTTTATATTGCGCGCGGCGCGGCCGGTCGGCCTCCGCTAGTTCGATCTTCACGTCAGCGCTGCCCTTGATGTAGGAAATGCCTACGTTCACCTTAAGGGTGAAGTGGTTTGCATCTTGCACTATCAGATTTTGAAAATCCGGGAGCAGCGACGCAAATCGATTTGGGTCAGTGAGGAAGTCGAAAACTTCCTCGGGGTTTTTCTTGACCTCGAATTCGCCGGAAAATTTGATGGCCATCTCAGGCTCCCTTCATGTTCTGGCTCGCGAGTTGAATAGCCTTGAAGATGTTCATATATCCGGTGCAGCGGCAGGTGTTGCCGGCGATCGCTCTACGAATTTCCTTTTCGCTCGGCTCAGGATTCTCGGAAAGCAGTTGCTGTGTTGCGAGCATCAGACCGGGTGTGCAGTAGCCGCACTGCAGGCCGTACGAATCGCCGAAAGCCTTTTGAATGGGATGAAGCTTGCCGTCTTTTTCGAGACCCTCGACAGTCGTGATCTCCGACCCGTCAGCTTGCACCGCAAACATCGTGCAGGACTTTACCGCCAGGCCATTCATCAGTACGGTGCAAGCACCGCAGTACGTCGTGTCGCAACCGACGTGCGTTCCCGTAAGATCACATACCTCGCGCAGAAACTCGACCAGCAACATGCGCGGCTCGACCTGCCGCGCATAAGACTTGCCGTTCACGTTGATATTGACATTGATGTTGACGGCGATTCTTTGCGCGCTCGCGGTTTCAGCCACGTTTTCAGGCATAGAGATGGGCACCCTCGATTTGTTCTCCGCGAGCCCGTCGCATGGCAATCTGAATGGCGCGCTTCACCAGAGCTACGACGAGTTGGCGCTTGTATTCGGCCGATCCCCGCATGTCAAGCTGGGGATCGGCGGCAGCGCGAGCGGCTTCGGCGGCGGTGGCAATCGTCTTGCCGTTCAGGATTTTTCCGCGAAGCGTCGTCTCAGCCTCGGTCGCACGGATCGCCGTCAGTCCGACACAGCCGAGAGCAATAGCGGCATCCTGGCAGACGTCGCCAGCCACAGTGAGCTGCACGGCAGCACTGGCAGTTGGATACACGGGAGCGCTCCGTTTAAACGCAAGGTAGGCGCCGCCGCTGTGCTTAGGCGGAATCTTCACTTCAATTTCGGTTACAAGTTCGTCGTGAGCCAGCGCGGTTGTGAAGGCGTCTTTGATGAAGTCTCTCAGGTGGACGGTGCGCGCACCGTGAGGCCCGAGGCATTGAACGGTGGTGTCGAGCGTGATCAAGGCATTGGCCCAATCGCCGCTTGGATCGGCTTCCGCGAGCGATCCGCCGATAGTGCCCCGGTTTCGCACTTGCACGTCGGCAATGCCGGCGGCGCAATCGTGCAGAAGTGGAATCTTCCTCGCAAGCGCGGAGTGCTCGATTTCGGCATGGCGGGTCATGGCTCCAAAACGAAGCGCTCCGAAGTGAAGCGCACCCCAGTCTTCCTTAATAAAGGAGGTGCCCGTGATGAAATTCAAGTCCACCAGGTGCTCAGGGTTGGCGAAGCGAAGTTTGAGTAGCGGAATCAGACTCTGCCCGCCCGCGAGAAACTTCGCGCCCTCGCCGAGTTGCCCGAGCATGGAGACCGCCTCCTGCAGTGACCCGGCCCGGTGATAGTGAAATGATCGCGGATACATTGCAGTTCGTCGCTTCCTGCGCTGAATCGCAGGACGAGCACGCCAGCCCAGCCCGTCCGGCAAATGAACACGCTACCACAGTTGCGGGGTCGGAGGCGGTTCGTATCGGTCTGTTTTTTCGGGTACGATGAAACGAGTTTCTAAGCAGAGACGTATGGCCGCCTTTTCCCCAAATGCTATGTCCCTGGCAGCTGAGTTGGCTGTTGCCGGCGCAGAGCCGATCTCTCGCGAAGTGGCTGGTCGACTGCTGCGAGCGGACGACGGCACACTGCCTTCCCTGCTCGCGGCGGCGCAAGTTGCTCGCGCGAAATTCAAACCGGGAGTCATCACCTATTCCCGCAAGGTGTTCCTTCCCCTGACCAATCTTTGCCGCGACTACTGCGGCTACTGTACTTTCCGGCGAGATCCTGGCGAGCCTGGTGCGCACACGATGACACCGGACGAGGTGATGGAAGTGGTGCGCGCCGGCGAGCGCATGGGATGTACCGAGGCATTGTTCAGCTTGGGAGACAAGCCAGAACTGCTTTTTCCCCAAATGCGCGACACGCTGCGTCATTTGGGATACAAATCCACGCTCCATTATCTGGAGGCGATGTGTGAGAAAGTGCTGCGTGAGTCGAGCCTGCTGCCGCATCCAAATCCCGGGCTGATGAGCGCGGAGTGGCTGGAGCGGCTCTCCCGCGTGGCTCCCAGCATGGGTCTCATGCTTGAAACGGCCAGTACGCGGCTGCTCGCGAAAGGCGCCGCTCACCACAACGCTCCCGACAAAGACCCGCCGAAGCGCCTGCGAGTAATAGAAGATGCGGGGCGGCAGAAGATTCCTTTCACCACGGGAATTCTGATCGGGATTGGCGAGACGCTGGAAGAGCGTGTGGATGCGCTGATTGCGATCCGCGACTTACATGCGAGGTATGGGCACATTCAGGAAGTGATTGTTCAAAACTTCCGCGCCAAGAATGGAACACCGATGGCGCATTGGCCCGAACCGGACCGCGCGGAAATGCTGCGCACGCTGGCCGTGGCACGCCTCCTGATGCCGCAGATGAATATTCAAGCGCCACCGAATCTTTCCGACCCGCACTATGCCGATCTGATCGATGGCGGCATCAATGACTGGGGCGGAGTCTCGCCGCTGACGCCGGATTTTATCAATCCGGAGAAGCCGTGGCCGCATCTGGAAGAATTGCGCCAGCGGACTGAGGCAAAAGGATTCGAGTTGCGCCAGCGGTTGCCGGTTTATCCAGAGTTCGTAACACAGTTCGCAAAACCGTTCGCAGAACAAGCAGCGCCACACGGCGATTTGCTGGCGCAACGCCTGAACTCGACCGCAGACGCTAACGGCTACGCTCGGAGGGCGGCATGATCGCGGTTCTGACCGGCGGCACGGGCGGTGCCAAGTTCGTCGATGGACTCCGGCAGATCGTTCCTCCGGAAGAGCTGACGATTATCGTGAACACCGGTGATGATTTGCTGTGGTGGGGATTGTACGTTTCGCCCGATCTCGATTCCATCACTTACATGCTGGCGGGCAAACTGAGCCAGGAGCGCGGTTGGGGCGTGAAGGGCGACACATTTTTTTGCCTGCAAGCCATGGGGCGAATGGGACAACCGACGTGGTTACACGTAGGCGATCGCGATCTGGCCACGCACATTTTCCGCACGAAGTTGCTTGCCGACGGCAAGACGCTCTGTGAAGCCACTTCCGAGATTGCGGCCAGACTTGGAGTCAGAGTGCGCGTCCTGCCGATGAGCAATTCGCGCGTGGAGACGCGAGTTCTGACTCCGGCGGGAGACTTGAGCTTTGAAGAATATTTCGTCCAGCGCTGGTACCAGGATCCAGTGGAATCGGTTCGGTTCGCTGGCGCTTCGGAAGCGGAGCCGGCACCGGGCGTGATCGAGGCAATCCGCTCGGCGGATCTGGTGCTGCTGGCGCCGAGTAACCCGGTAACCAGCATCGGGCCGATTCTCGCCGTGCCCGGAATTCGCGAAGCGCTGGGCGAGAGCCGCGCCCGCACTGTGGCCGTCAGCCCGATCGTGGGGGGAGCCGCAGTCACCGGGCCTGCAGCAATACTCATGGCGGCGCAAGGCTTCGCAGTTTCGATTGCCGGAGTTGCCGATTCCTATCGCGACTTCCTCGGTCTGCTGGTCGTCGATTCGCAGGACGCACCGGCCGCCGAACAGTTGCGCAAGACCGGTCTGCGTGTGCATTGCACTCCGACGATTATGCGCAAATATGAAGACAGAATCGCGCTGGCAAAGAGCGTGCTCGAGGCAGCGATGCGAAGCCCGTCTGGCGAATCCGCGCTGGAGCAGCCATGATTCTGGTTCCCGTAAAAAACTTCGTCGACGCCAAGCAGCGGCTGTCTCCTTTGCTGAGTCCGGAAGAACGTTTTGCGCTGGCTCAGGCGATGTGCGAGGACGTGCTGCAAGCGCTGGCGCACTGGCAAAGCCGGCCTCCCGTTGCGGTGGTGACGAGCGATTCGTTTGCCCGCGACTTGGCGGCGCGTTTCAATTTCGATGTCATTGCCGACAACAACTCCGGAGAGACCAGCGCCATTGAGATGGCAACAGCGATTTGTCGAGAGCGCGGTGCGACGAGCACTCTGGTGGTACCGGCAGATATTCCTTTGATCGACGTTTCGGAACTGCGGAAAATCGTGGATAGCGCTCCACATCTCCAAGGCGGTGCGGTGCTGGTGCCTGACGCGGCGGGACGCGGTACGAATGCAGCCTGGCGATCTCCGGGTGATTTGTTTCCGCTTCGCTTTGGGAACGACAGCTTCCGGCCTCACCTGGCCGCGGCAAAGGCAACGGGCCTGCCGTGTGTGGTCCTCGAACTACCGGGGATTGCGCGGGATGTCGATCGTCCCGAAGATCTTCGGGAACTGGCGGCGGCCCGCGGAGAACGGCGATCACAGAAACTGGTGCGAAGCTGGAACCTCGGCAGCCGGAATCAGGTCGAAGATGGCGTCCAGCAAAGTTAGGAACAAGGGTAAATGCGCAACTGGGGAAGTTCGCCTTCTTCCTATCTTCGTCAGCGGTGAAATCCGCGCCGGAGAATCGCTGAGCGCGCGGTTGTCGGCGGCGGCGCGAAGCTCGGGGCTGCACTTTCAGGATGGTGACATCCTGGTGGTCAAGCACAAAGTTGTTTCGAAGGCGGAAGGCGCGTTGATGGCGCTGGATGAGATCCAGCCGTCGAAGGCTTCACGGACTTGGGCTCGGCGCTACGGGCTTGACGCCCGCGTCAGTGAATTAGCGTTGCGCGAGAGTCGGCGAATCGTGCGGCGAAAACGCGGTGTGCTGATCACCGAAACCAAACACGGGTTTGTTTGCGCCAACAGCGGCGTGGATGTGTCGAACGTGGATGGTGGTCGGCATGCGGTGTTGCTGCCGGTAGATCCGGATCATTCCGCGGCGAAGTTGCGCCGGGAATTGAAGAAGAAGCTTGGGATCGAAATCGCGGTCGTCGTCAGCGACAGTTTCGGGCGTCCGTGGCGGGAAGGTTTGACGGAAGTGGCGATCGGCGTCGCGGGCATGCGGCCTCTAGTCGACTACCGCGGACGTCGCGATCCGCACGGCTATTCTCTGCACGCGACAGTGGACGCAGTTGCCGATGAACTGGCTTGCGCGGCGGGACTGGTTTGCGGCAAGCTGGCAAGCACCCCTGCTTGCATCATTCGGGGCTATTCTTACTGCTGCGACAACCGCCGAGGAAGCCGTGGCGCTCGCGAGTTGATCCGGCCCGCGCGGAAGGATCTTTTTCGATAAGAGTTTCGATAAGGGTTTGACAGAAGTTCGATGGGAGAATGTTATGGCCTGGCAGACTTCAGAACTTGAGCAATTCCCCGCGCTGACCTGGGACGAGATCGCGCCACGCGCCTCAGTCGCGATTCGCAGCGCATTGGAACGTGTGCTGGAAACGCAAGACGGAGCATGTCTGCGTGACGAGGAGCGCTACGCCCTGGCCAACTGCGACGGAGCAAACTGCAATGGTGCCGACTTACTCGCACTGCTTGTGGCTGCAGACACGCTTCGTCGGGACCTGGTCGGCAACATCGTCAGCTACGTGGTAAATCGCAATATCAATTTCACGAACATCTGCTTCGTGGGGTGCAAGTTTTGTGCATTCAGCCGCGGGCCGCGTGAGGCCGATTCCTATTTTCATTCGCTCGAAGACATGGGGCGCAAAAGTAAAGAAGCGTGGGAACTGGGCGCCACCGAAGTCTGTATCCAAGGCGGTCTGCCGCACGGTCTGCCGCCGTTTTACTACCGCGACATTCTGCGCGCCGTGAAGAATGCAGTGCCGGGTATGCACATCCACGCGTTTTCTCCCATGGAAATTGTGTATGGCGTGGAACTGACCGGCATGAAGCTGGCCGACTATCTCACGATGCTGCGCGATAACGGACTGGACACGCTGCCGGGCACGGCGGCCGAAATTCTGGATGACGAAGTGCGTCATGTGCTCTCGCGCAACAAACTTTCGTCAGCGCAATGGCAGGAGGTGATCCGCACGGCGCACAAGTGCGGAATCCCGAGCACTTCGACGCTCATGTACGGGCACATGGAAACACCGGACCACTGGATACGGCAGTTGTCGTTGTTCCGCCAGATTCAGTCTGAGACCGGCGGCTTCACCGAGTTCGTTCCGCTCGGCTTTGTGCACCAGAACACGCTCTTATTTCAGCAGGGACTGGCGCGCTCCGGACCGACGCTCGCCGAGCACCTCAAGATTCATGCCCTGGCCAGAATCCTGCTCGCCGGTTCGATTCATAACATCCAAGTCTCGTGGGTCAAGCTGAACCGCAAACTTTCGCAGCTTTGCTTGCATGCCGGCGCCAACGACTACGGCGGGACTCTGATGGAAGAAAACATCTCGCGCGAGGCGGGAGCGACCGCGGGCCAGTACACCAGTCCGGAAGATTTTCAGGCATTGATTCTGGAGATCGGGCGATTTCCGGCAGAGCGTAACACAAGATATTCGCGGATGAAGATCAAGCTGCCGTTTGTGGAGGGACGGGCGTCCTCGCCCGTCCAGGCCGAGGCCGCGGAGTTCGCATGAACGCAAACCGCCGCACCATCGCCGTCATCGGAGGCACCGGCCCGGCTGGCATGGGTCTGGCGCTACGCTGGGCACGAGCGGGAGAGACTGTCATCATCGGCTCTCGCGATTCTGACCGGGCGCGGCAAACGGCGGAGACGATTCGCAAACGCGCGGGCGTAAATGCGCGAGTTTCCGGGATGGAAAATTCGGCAGCCTGCGCGGCCAGCGATCTACTGGTACTGACTGTGCCGTTCGAAGGGCAGGCAGCATTGCTGAAACAGCTGAAACCTGCGATCCGTCCGGGCAGCATTTTGATTGATGCCACCGTTCCGCTGGCTGCGAGCGTCGGCGGACGCGCCAGCCGCACCATCGGCGTGTGGCAAGGCTCGGCTGCGCAGCAAACGGCGGAACTGGTGCCGAAGGGAGTCTCGGTCGTGGCGGCATTCCAGAACGTTTCGGCGGACGTGCTCAACGGCGACAGTAATGAAGATGTGGATTGCGACGTCATCGTATGCAGCGACGATCCCGACGCCACGCAAGTTGCGATGGAACTTGCGGCGAAGATCGCGCGCGTGCGAGCGATTGATGGCGGCAAACTTGAGAATGCACGCATTGTCGAGCAAATCACCGCTCTGCTGATCGGGCTCAATATCCGCCACAAAGGGCACGGTGGAATACGGATCACGGGACTGCCCGACGCCGCGTATAAGACCGGCCCGACTATCCTAGAACGTGTGGAGTGACGGTGCGAGGACGCCCGTCGCTCCACCTTATAAGATGAGTGCTCCTCCCATCCACGGATCGGCATCCGATGGACCGACCATCGAATTCGATCACGCTTCCTTCCGCCTGAACGGACGCCCGCTGCTTCAGGATCTGGTGCTCTCCGTCAAGCAGGGTGAAACCCTGGTGCTGCTGGGGAGAAGCGGCTCAGGTAAAACTACAACTCTAAAGCTGATCAACCGGTTACTGTTGCCGACTGCGGGCGACGTGCGTGTGAACGGGCGCCGGACCGCGGAGTGGGATCCGATCCGCTTGCGGCGAAGCATCGGGTATGTCATTCAGGACGGCGGTTTGTTCCCGCACTTCACGGTGGAGCGCAACATTGCGCTGGTGCCGCGGATTGAGAACTGGCCGCAGGCGCGCGTGGAAGCACGGGTGCGCGAGTTGCTGGCCACGGTCGGGCTGAGTGAGGACTTGGCGTCCCGTTATCCCAGCCAACTCTCGGGAGGTCAGCGACAGCGCGTAGGTGTGGCGCGAGCTCTGGCCGCGGATCCGCCCATTCTGATTCTTGACGAGGCTTTCGGCGCGCTCGATCCCATCACCAGATCGGAGATGCAGAAAGAATTTCGTGCCCTGCAGCAGGGTATGCATAAAGCGGTGATCTTTGTTACCCACGATCTGCGCGAGGCCTTGTTGCTGGCAGACCGCATCGCGCTGCTGGAAGAGGGGCGGCTGATAGTGGACCTTCCAGTGGCGGAGTTTCCGCGCTCACAGAATCCACTGGTGCGAGCGTATATGGAAGCGTTCTCTGGATTGTCAGAATCTGGATTGCCGGAACCAGATTCAGGCACAAAGTGATCACGAGGTGATCGGCATGAATTTCTTGCAGTTCATGATGGCAAACCGTCAGCAGGTGCTCGACCTCACAATAGAGCACATTACGCTGGCAGGAGTGGCGACACTTCTCGCTGCGCTCGTCGGGATTCCGCTGGGAATCCTGATCACGCGCGTTCCGCAACTCAGCAAGCCGGTGCTGGGTGGCGCAAATATAATTCAGACCATCCCCAGCTTGGCGCTGTTCGGCTTTCTTCTTCCAGCACCGTGGATTGGCGACCGCGCTGGGCGGCTTGCGATTTTGGCATTGGCGCTCTACGCGCTCCTGCCGCTGATTCGCAACACCTACGCGGGCATTCGCAGCGTCGATCCGGCCGTGGTCGAGGCGGGTCGCGCCATGGGATTGACTGACCGGCAATTGCTTTTTCAGGTGGAGTTGCCTCTGGCCTCGGGAGTCATTGTGGCTGGAGTTCGAATTGCGACGGTCCTCTCCATCGGGCTCGCAACCATCGCAGCAGCGATCGGCGCGGGCGGTCTGGGAGAATTTATTTTCCGCGGACTGGCCATGGTGAACAACCAGGTGATTTTGGCGGGAGCCATTCCGGCGGCGCTACTGGCGCTCCTGGCCGACTTTGCGCTTGGACAACTGGAGCGACGATTGGGAACATTGCGTGCGCGCTCGTGAGCGAAGACATCGCTGGCGTTAAGATTCATGACTGTTGACTCCATCCGCGCTCGACGAGAACTGATCATCCGCACAGTCTTCATTCTTCTGCTTCTTCTGCCGGTCGCAGGTTGTGAACGTCATGCGGATCGGATTGTGGTTGGGTCCAAGAACTTCACAGAGCAGCTCATCCTGGGAGAACTGTTCGCTCAAATCATCGAAGCCCGAACTCACTTGCCCGTGGAGCGCCGTTTCTACCTTGCCGGCACATTCATCTGCCAACAGGCGATCCTCGCCGGACGAATTGATATCTACCCGGAATATACAGGCACGGCGTTGACAGCCGTGCTCAAAGAACAGCCGAATAAAGATCAGTCGAGCAGTGACAATGACAAGCAGGAAGTTTATCAACGCGTGAAGCAGGGTTACGAACGCAAGTTCGGCCTGAGTGTGGGGCCGTCGCTCGGGTTCGACGACACCTTCGCAATGGTGATTCGCGGTGAGGATGCGCGCCGGTTGCATCTGAAGACGCTGTCGCAGGCCGCTGCTTTTGCGCCGCAGTGGCGCGCCGGATTCGGATATGAATTCATGGAGCGTCCGGACGGATACAAGGGCCTGGTAGCTAGCTACGGCCTGCGATTCGCGGAGGCGCCGCGCATTATGGATCTCGGGTTGATTACCCGCGCACTCAAAGATCACCAGGTGGATATCATTGCCGGGAACAATACCGATGGATTGATTCCGGCGCTGGACCTGTTTGTCCTGGAGGATGACCATCATTACTTTCCACCCTACGAAGCGGTAGCGATCATGCGCGGAGAAATGTTGAAGCAGCATCCTGAAGTAGGAGCGGCGCTGGGCTCGCTGGCGGGAGCGATCTCCGATGACGATATGCGGCGGCTGAATTATGCGGTTGATGGCGAACATCGCGACGCGACTAACGTTGTGCGAGAGTTTCTGCGGCAGCGGAAGTTGGTCAATTGAGTTACGACGAGAAAATGATAGACCCTGCTTCAGTGAGTGAAAATACAGTCGCGAGTGAAAGAATCAATATGAGATCGAGCAGCAAGGCAGTGGATGCCGTTCGCGCCGCCGACGCGGCGTGGCTGAAAGTTTATCAGGCGAAAGACGTCGACAAAACGGTGGCGTTCTTCGACAAGCAAGGCTCCATGTTGGTGCCCAACTCTCCCATCTTGATTGGGAAGCATGCGATTGCGAAATTCATAGCGAGTGGGTTCGCGCTACAGGATTACAAGATCACATGGCATCCGAACAAAGCCGGCGTCGCCCGTTCGGGCGACCTTGGTTATACGAGCGGCACATACGAAATGAGCTTCAAGAACGCATCGGGCAAAACTATCTCTGATAGAGGGAAGTATCTAATGCTGTGGAAAAAACAGGTGGACGGTGTGTGGAAGGTTTTGTTCGATACGTCTAATTCCGACCTGCCCTCGCGCTAGTCGATGGTCGCTAATCGACGGACGTTCGCGAACGACTGGCGACCCACGACAAACGATCCACGACAAACGACAGGTCACTCTTCCACCGGCTGGGCGTTCAGTTCCTGAGGAGGTTCACCTCCAGCCAAGCCCTGAGCGATGATGAGCCGCCGGGCTTCGATACGCAGTTCGGGCAGGGCGCGTCCGAACCAGATCGCGCCGATGACGCAGGCCACTCCCCCGACGGCAACCGTTATAGGCGCACCGATGCGGTGTGCCAGCGCTCCGCCACAGAAAGCTCCAAAGGGAGCCATGCCCATGAACATCATCGAATAAAGGGACATGACGCGGCCGCGGAGTTGGTCGGGCACCATGGTCTGGATCAGCGTGTTCGAGCAAGCCATCTGCAACATCATCGAGTAACCGGCGGGCAACAGGAGCGCGACGGACAACCAGAAGTGAGTCGAGCAGGAAAAAAGACACAGGCTGACGCCGAAGCTTCCACAGGCGAATGCCACCCACCGCCCCAGCCCTTTCACTCCGGTTTTAGCGGCTAGGGTCAAGGCGCCGAACAGAGCTCCTACGCCAGTGGCACCCATCAGAATGCCAAGGCCGCGCGCGCCGCCATGCAGAATTTTGTCGGCGAAGATCGGCATCAGCACGGTGTACGGCATACCGACCAAGCTCACCAAGCCAAGCAGCAACAGGAGCGCACGAATGATCTTCGTCCGGTTGACCCAGCGGAAACCTTCGACGATGTCATCGATCGGCGAACGCTTGCTGGCGCGCGGAGCGCAGTGCACGTGCATCAGCACCAGGCCGGCGATCACGGCGATGTAGCTGATGGAGTTGGCGGCAAAGCACCAGCCTTCGCCGATTCTCGCCACCAGAATTCCGGCTATGGCTGGGCCGATGATGCGGGCGCCATTGAACATCGAGGAATTCAGCGCGATGGCGTTCATCAGGTCCTCTTTGCCGACCATGTCGACGAGGAAGGACTGGCGGCCGGGGATGTCGAACGCGTTCACCACTCCGAGCAGGGCCGCCAGCACGAAGATGTGCCATACATGAACGTGGCCGCTGAGGGTGAGCCAAGCCAGAATCCCCGCGAGGATCAGGGAAGCGGTCTGAGTGGCGATTATGAGTCGCTGGCGATTGACGCGGTCAGCGGTAATTCCGCCGAAAGGCGCGACGAGGAAGACAGGAAACTGACTGGCAAAACCGACGCTTCCCAGCAAGAGGGCAGAGTTCGTCATGCGGTAGACGAGCCACGCTTGGGCTACCGTCTGCATCCATGTGCCGACGAGAGAGATCAGTTGTCCGCCGAAGAATAGTTGGAAATTGCGGTGGCGCAAGGCGCGGAGAGTAGTGGCCCATCTCGGCAGCCGCGCGGTTTTCACGTCCGTTTGTTCAGCGGTGGCGGAATTTTGCTCCTCAGGCACGCTTCTAGAACTTTTTCACATCTTCGCTGTGACGGCAACCCGCGGAAGGATAGGGTGAGGACGCGGGGGCGTTTTGTCCGGGCCGAGTCGATGTCTGTTTACTTTCCAGACAGATTTCCACAGCCCGGCCAGGTGACTGACTTGCAACTTCCCCGCCGGTTCGGTCCGCGGTAGAGTAGGGTCTCCCGATCGGCGAAAGCCGGTCCGCGATGGATAAACGATGAGCACAGATTCTAATCGTCTGGAACGCCGAGCGGCGCAGCGCTTCGAAGTGCACCAGTCATTGTCGTTGGCCATTCATTTCGAGGGACGCACGGTGCCCGGATTCATTCAAAATTTGAGTGGCCGTGGAATATTTTTTTACGCCGACACGACGCTCCCGGAAGGGGCGGTCGTGGAATTGACTTTTACCATGCCATCGGAAATCACCTTGGCGGAAAGCATGCCCGTTCGCTGCCGTGGACGGGTGTTGCGCGCCTCGGCTTCCCCGGCCGGTCGTTTTCAAGCGAGTCAGCGAAGCGGGATCGCCGTACGACTTGATTCCTACCACTACTTGCCCGCCGACGAGCCCATCTCTCAGTTCGTACGAGTTTCGGCCGCCAGTGCCGTCGCCACGGCTTCCGCTTCGGCGCCGCGCTGAGACCTTTCTTTCCGGTACTTTCCGGTCATTAGTTTTCCTACGTCAGTTTTCCTACGTCGCGCTCACCTTTTCAAGCGCTGGCCTTTGCCTTACAATGAAGTAACCCAGCAGCTGGCGGGATTTCTCCCCCGATTCACCCGTTGGCGACCTGCCGCTTCGTCTGTGGTCCATTCCTTCGATTACGAAGGTCATTTGGCCTGGACGCTGGAAGTTCGTAGCATAGCAATGAGCACTGTGAATCGAGTCATGCCCGGGATAGCCGTCGCCCTTCTTACCGAGGACCGCGAACAATCCGTCGTACTGCACAGCCGGGTGGAAAGCACCAATCTGGCCCGAACCGTATTGAGCCATGTCGGGTTCCCGACGGGACCGAGCGATGCCGTTCTGCGTCAATTGCAGGATCAGCGCGCCGAGGTCGTCCTGGTGGATATCGATCCCCACGCTCCGCAGCGTGCCATCCGCACCATCGAACTGATCCACGCCAGCACTCCCGAAGTCACAATTTTTGCCGTGGGCGAAATGAATCAGCCCGCGAATATTGTTTCGGCAATGCGAGCCGGCGCGCGCGAGTTCTTGGATCATACCGCCAGCCGTGAGGCTTTGATCGAAGCCTTCACTCGCTTCTCGACCACCTTGAGCCGGGCGCAACGCAGTTCCAGCAAGGCCCGTGTCTTCACGTTCCTAAACGCCAAGGGCGGTGCCGGCGCCACCACCACTGCGGTGAATACCGCCGTCGCGTTGCAGGAGACTCACGGGCGCGTGGTGCTGGTGGATTTCGCTCCCATTGGCCACGCTGCCCTGCAACTGAATCTGCGGCCTCAATTCACCCTGATCGATGCGTTGCAGAACCTGCATCGCATGGACGGTTCACTGCTCGATGGCCTGATGACTCCCTACCGCAATGGCCTTCATCTGCTCGCGGGCGCTCAGCAGCCGCACAACGCCGTCCCGACCGGATCGGAACTGGCTCGCCTCTTCGACTTACTGGTGGGCCAGTATCACTTCGTGGTGCTCGATTGCTCGGGCCGGATGGATGGAACGATGCAAATGATCTGCGACCTCTCGAATGCCGTGCTGCTGGTCACGCAGACCGACGTCGTTTCACTCTGGAGCGCGGGCCGGATTCATGCGTTTCTGCAGGAAGGAGCGGGCCGCGATCGCCTGCGGATCGTTCTCAACCGTTATAAGAAGATTCCAGGCTTCACCGACGAGGATGTGGAAAAAGCCACCAACTGCAAGGTGCTTTGGAAAGTGCCCAACAACTACCAGGTCATTGGACCCGCGATTGACAAGGGAAGCCCGGTGGCCTCGCAGGGAAATAACGAACTCGGCCGCTCCTATCAAGGATTAGCCGCGGAACTCGCGGGAGCGACCACGTCCGGCGAAGGCGCCCTCTCGCTGCTCTACCAGCACGACAAGGGCGACAGCAAGAACCGCACCGCCAGCCCACTGGTTGTCTCGCCGGTACGAGCCGGGCAATAGAGCCGACTCGCTGCATTTCCTTTCCATCGCCGCAACTCCTGGTTTTACCGTTGCAATCTGACTTCCCACCTCCGCATTTTCCGGGCTTTGTTAGAATCAGGGTTCACCAAAACAGGGTTCATCGAATCAATGTTTATCGAAACAAGTTTATCGAAACAACATTCATCAAATCCATGTTCATCAATAACGCCGCGAACCGCTTCTACCTCTCAATGCTGGGCAAATTCTGAATGACAACCCCCTCCAAGAAACGCGTGCTGAGCGGAATGCGTCCGACTGGCAAACTGCACCTGGGAAACTATGTTGGTGCGCTTGAAAACTGGGTTCGCATGCAAGAGCAGTATGACTGCTTTTTCGTTATCGTCGACTGGCACGCACTGACCACCGATTACGCGGACACATCGCGTCTGAAAGAAAACCTGGCCGATGTATTACTGGATTGGCTGGCCGCGGGGCTTGATCCCGAGAAGTGCGTGATGTTCATCCAGTCGCATGTGCCGGTGCATGCGGAATTGCACCTGCTGCTTTCGATGATCACTCCCCTCGGCTGGCTGGAGCGCGTCCCCACGTACAAAGAGCAGAAGGAAAACATTAAGGAAAAGGATCTGGGCACATATGGGTTTCTCGGTTATCCCGTCTTGCAGGCAGCCGACATTTTGATCTACAAAGCAGATGTCGTCCCGGTCGGCGAAGACCAGGTGGCCCACGTTGAACTGACGCGTGAAATCGCGCGCCGGTTCAATGCGTTCTACGCGTACGCGCATCCGGTGGTGACCGACACGACTCACCTAACGCCGGATCAAAGAGACTTTCTGATTTCCAGCGGAACGAAAATAACGCCGGATACCGATTACATCTTCCCTAGAACCGTTTTCCCCGAACCGCAGGCTCTGCTCACTCCGGCTCCCCGTCTGCCCGGCACTGACGGCCGCAAGATGTCGAAGTCCTACGACAATGCTGTCCTGCTCACGGACCCCGAGCCCGTGGTCCGGCAAAAACTGAAGACGATGGTGACCGATCCCAGGCGCATCAAGCGCACCGATCGCGGCGACCCGGATGTATGTCCCGTGGGCGACCTGCACAAAATATTCAGCAGCAAAGACACGATGGCGAGAGTATATGAAGGCTGCCGGTCGGCCGGAATCGGCTGCATCGAGTGCAAGAGCTGGGTCGCGGATTCTCTCGTAAAGATCCTCAATCCCATGCAGGAGCGCCGGAGAAAATACGAGGATAATCCGCGCCTCGCCTGGGATATTCTGGAGGCGGGCTCGGCCCGCGCTCGTGAAGTTGCAGGCGCCACCATGGACGAAGTCCGCAAGGCGATGGGTCTAGACTATAGTCC
>Ga0181521_10001177_pt1 | contig 32454 bp, 31 predicted proteins | sample PEATcosm2014_Bin_32_FD_119764 | JGI IMG/M metagenome (GOLD analysis project Ga0181521, IMG submission 119764) | Peatland microbial communities from MTU Mesocosm Facility, Houghton, MI, USA - PEATcosm2014_Bin02_60_metaG | ecosystem: Environmental > Terrestrial > Soil > Wetlands > Peat | place...
ATCCGAACACGCCTATTCCGGCGGACCTTGTCACCACATCCGGGTCCGGCCTCGATCCCGATATTTCTCCTGCGTCGGCGGACTTTCAAGTCCCGCGCGTGGCCAAGGAGCGCGGCATGAACGAGCAGGATGTCCGCGCCCTTGTCGCAAAGCACACAAGAGGCCGCCAGTGGGGTTTCCTGGGTGAGCCTCGCGTCAACGTCCTGGACCTCAACCTCGATCTCGACGCCGCTCACCCCATGCACTAACCGGGTGCCTTCGGCCTATCGTTGGCCGGTCACCGGGTGCGGATAGTGAAAGGGAATGACGAACGTATGCGGCCATGGGGCCGGCGCATCCCCGATGATTTCATCCGGGCCCAGGGGATCCTCAGGGTATGTCTTACCGGAAGAGCCTGCCGCATGCGGCTTTTGATTCGCCCAGCCGGTTTCGTAATCGGCCTGCAGAGTCAGGTTGTAGTTCAGCACCTTGATCTTCCACACGCCCGCCTCCTTGACGTATTCGTTCTCGTAAAGTCCCGCCTCCCACCACTGCCGCGGTAGCGCCGCGTGTGGCACGTTCCGGCTGACGTGAAAACCTCCCAGCAAGAGGCAGCGAAAGCGTCCTTTCGCCGTCAGCCCATCCGGCGCCACGTCGACGATGTCCTGTAATTGCATGTGATCCAACAGAAGGCCATCAACCGGTCCGTTGCGCCCGCCGGTAAACACGGGCCTGAAGCGGCCGCAATATAATCGCCTCGCTCCAGCCTTCCCTCGATAGACGCCGCCCATGAAGCGCACTTCGCATCGATCGGAAAATAGATCGACAACTTCGTCGTAAAGGCCCTTGTCCATGTAGTATCCGTATTTGAAGTGGAGGCTTCGAACCTCATGCATGTTCTCCAAGAGGCTGACTCTCCGCAAGAGCCGCTCGTACTTCTCTTCGATCTCTCTGATGGTGGTTTCGGCCGGCATTCATGTCTCCTTGTGGGTCGCCCGAGCTTCCTCGATGAGTTGCTGAACCGAGATATCCTGCCTTCCCAGAAAGTAAGCGTTCATCACATATTGGTTTAGCATTCTCTGCGTGTTGAAGAATGACCCGTTCAGCGCGATCGACAAGCGCATGACTTCCAGGTAAGAGCCCCTGCGGCCATAAAACATCGGCAGGATGCGATGTTCGAGCTTGTCGTACAGCGAAGCGATTTCCTCGGCAGCCACGTCCGGTATCTCTTCGTGCCCGATATCCCAGCCAGTGGCGTCCTCGACGTGGCCTTCGATCCACCAGCCGTCCGGCACGCTGAAGCTAGGGACACCGTTGAGGGCCGCCTTCATCCCGCTGGTTCCCGAAGCCTCGAAGGGCCGATGGGGCGTATTGAGCCAGAGGTCGGCGCCGCTCGTCAGGAGCTGGGCCCAGCGCATTTCGTAGTTCTCTACGTAAACGATCCGAATGAAGTCCTTCAGCGTGGCCATCATCGCAAAGACCCGCCGAATCATCTCCTTCGCCGGTCCGTCATTCGGATGCGCCTTGCCTGCATAGACCACCTGAAACGGCCCGACGCGTTGAGCGATCCATTTCAAGCGCTCGACGTCGGAAAACAAGAGATCGGCCCTCTTATAAGTGGCCGCGCGCCTGGCGAAGCCGATCGTGAGAACGGATGGATCGAGCGCGACGCCCGTTTTCCCTTTGATGGCGTCGATCAACGTCTGTTTTGCCTGTGCGTGTGCTTCGCGGATCTGTTCGAGCGGAATTCCGATCGCGTACCGAAGGTATAAATTGTCGCGCCGCCATTCGGGGATGTGCCGGTCGTAAAGTCCCTGAAACGTAGGCGAAGTCCACGTTGCCGCGTGAACGCCGTTGGTAATGGCGTGGATGGGGTAATCGGGGAACATGCTTCGCGATATCTCGCCGTGCTGCATCGCAACCCCGTTGACGTAATGGGAGCCACGCAGGCCCACGTACGTCATGTTCAAGACGTCTCCGGTGAAGCACTTCAGCTTTTCCAGCTCTATTACACGATCTTCGCCCAGCACGCTGCGAACGACGTCCTTGGGGAATTGGTCGCGGCCGGCCGGTACCGGCGTGTGGGTGGTGAAAACGCATTTCTTGCGAACGAAGGCGAGGTCCTCTTCAGTTGCGTCCGCCACCGGGCGCCCCTGCAAATGGCGGGTGAGGACCGCCAGGGTGAGGAGGGCCGAATGCCCCTCGTTCATGTGATGAGTCAGAATATGGTGATAGCCGAGTTCGTACAGCATGTCGACGCCGCCGATTCCGAGGATCACCTCCTGGCAAAGACGGTAGTGGTCGTCTCCCCCATAGAGCTGATCGGTGAGTGTTTGGTCGAACGGACCATTCTCGGGAAGCGCGGTATCGAGCAGATAGACTGGTATCACGTAATTCCCGACACCGCGAATTGAATACTCCCACGCTCGCACTCGAACGTCCCTGCCCTCGATTCGGACGCTGACTCGTGGCTCCCTTTCTTTCAGAATCGTTTCCGGCTTCCAGATCGACGGGCTCTCCGTCTGGTTCCCAACCGAATCCAGGTGCTGCTCGAAGTATCCCTTCCGATGCAGCAACGTAATGCCCACGGCGGGCAGACCCGCATCGGCAGCTGATCTCAACGTGTCTCCGGCCAGGATGCCCAGGCCGCCCGAGTAGTTTGGAATGGCAGCCTCCAGGGCGATCTCCATGGAGAAATACGCGGCGAAGCGTACATGGGTGTTTGGAGTCATTTATCTTCTATCTTCCAGTATGAGGTAAGCTGCCGGTTGAACGTTTCGAGTCCGCCACTACTTTGCCGAGTATTCCGTGCGGATGCAACAGCGCGAACCTTCCGCGATGAATGGACGATGAAATCAACCGCACCAGATTGTGATTATCATCACGCAAAGCTAGGGCTCGGACGTCGATTCCCGAATTCCCTCCAGAGCGTGACGGACTGGAATGCCTGGTGTTTCTCGACGGCACTTTTGCTGCGGCATTTCGTTTTCGCGACGCTCCCCGGCCAGGCGCCCATGCGTTCCTGAATCATCTAGGTCCACGTCACGGGATTACGCGATTGATGCTGGTCTCAGGCGACCGGCCAAACGAGGTGCGCTATTGGGGATCTGAACTTGACATTTAGGAGGTACACGCGGCGAAGACTCCCGAGGAGAAGGTACTGATTGTCCGCGCGGAGACCGAACGAAATGAGACCGTTTTCGTAGGTGATGGAATCAACGACGCCCCGGCGATGCAGGCGCCACCGTCGGCGTGGCGCTCGGTCAGACGAGTGACATCGTGACAGAGGCGGCTGATGCCGTTTTGCTGGACAATTCCCTCTCAAAAGTGGATGAACTGATCCATATCGGACGCCGGATGCGGCGAATCGCTCTCCAAAGCGCCCTGGCTGGCATGGCGCTGAGCGTAATCGAAATGGCATTGGCCGCCTTCGGTTGGTTACGTCCGATCGAAGGTGCGATCGCTCAGGAAACAATCGACCAGGCGGCTGTGTTGAATGCGGTGCGCGTCAGCACTCCGTCCAAGCATTTGACCGACTTCTGAGCGGCATTGCGGTTTCGATATGCGGCTAATATCCCTCAAGAGAGCGCTTCGGAAACAACACTTTCCGGAACAACGCTGACACTGGGTTCAAGCGTCACTTTGGAAGAGATCGATCGCGCGACAAGACACGACCGCTCCGCCTTCACTAACAGGCGATCGGCCCGCTCGCGGTCTTGTTCGCGGCCAATCTTCAATGCGGGACGCAGTCTGACTTCCGTGAATCTCCAGCCGTTCTCGTCTTTCTCCAGCGTGGCTTCCGCCTCGACCTCCAAAGAAGCAAAGGCGAACTTCGAAACTTCCGCCATGCCGGAGAAAGTGCTCACGTAACACGTCGCTACGGCCGCAACAAAGAAATGCTCCGGCGTCCAGACACCCGGCTCTCCGAGGAATTCCGGCGGGGCGCTGAAACTGATTGGCCGGGGCACGCCGTCCGATGCAACCACCCCCGACCTCGGTCTCGTGCACTTTACTCTGACTTCGTATTTGTGACTCGCGTCCATGGTTCACCTACTAGGCGAGAACTGCGCCGTGCCGGCGGTGCGTTCTTTTACGCTGCTGCCGCGTGGGCCTTCAGTCCCGACTCGTTCCGAATCACAATTGTCGAGCCCTTGGTCACGATCAGCATCTTGTTCTTGAAGTCGGTCATCGTTCGCGTGACGGTCTCGCGCGAGATGCCAACGACCTGGGAAATTTCCTCGTGCGTCAGACCCAGATTGAAGCGCTTGCCCTGACTTGTCTGCTGGGCATTTGCGGACGACTCAAGCAGGAACTGAGCCACCTTTTCAGTGGCTGACCGGGACAGACCGAGGTAGCGAATCTCCTGGCAAGCCTGGCGGTAACCCTTGCCGAGTTGCTGCAACGCCGCCACAGATGCCTCGGGGTATTCCCGCAGCAATCTTAGGAAGTCTTCGCGCCGTACAAAGTTCACCTGGCAAGGCTGAAGCGCCTCGGCCGTCAGCTCGTACGGCTCACCCGAGAGCGCGGCCTGCATGCCGAGTACTTCACCCGGCTCGCAGATTCGGACGATCAGGGTCCTGCCATCGGAAGAACTCATCGTCAGCTTCACCCGACCCTTGCAGAGCATGTACACGCCGCGCGGAACTTGCCCTTCAACGAAAAGGACGGCGTCCGCCGGGTAGCTGCTCGTGAATTTTGCGGCATTGAAAGCCTGGAGCGCAGAGCATGGCAACTGGCAAAAGAAGCCATTCTGTCGCAACTGGCAGGTCTTGCAGTCGTCTGTCAGTTCCATCCCGTACGGTGCGCGCATCTTATTCTCCTTTTCGATTCGAATGACCCTCGTTGAGTATTGACCTGTCTTGCCCCAAGATCTGACGCATGAATCCGGACGGTTTCACAAGTCCGGCACCTTCTTTTTGCATTTCGATCAGCAGTGCCCGGCCTTCCGCATCCGCAAAACTGACCGCGCCTAAGTCAATAGCGATCGGCTGACCACTGGCGCGTTTCTTCGTTTCGACCCAGGCTGTCCTGAGCACTTCGACCCATGGCCCTTCCACTCTTCCCTCGAGTCTCAGTGACATTGAATCCGTTCCGTCTTCTGGCGTGATTCTCAGCACGTTGCCTCTGTTCATATGTCACAAAGGCAAGAATCGACCCATTCGAGTCTTGGATTGAGGTTTCTACGCAAGGTCCTTAAAACACGAAGGATAGTTCAGTAGGTCTGGGAGGACCGCACTCGGAGAAACTCCTCGAAAGGACGGGATATCGTCAGATGACGAGATTCCGTCATGTCCCCTGCCGTCACTCAACGAAAGTTAACGAGGCGTTAGACGCTCAGATTTGCAAGAAAATGCCAATTTAGCGGGGCGCTTAAATCATTCACGAATGACTTCGACCGAACAGTGAGCGTGCATGGCGAGCGATTCGGAGACGCTGCCCATCATCAGACGGTCGATGCCGCGCCAGCCATGAGAACCAACAACGATCAAGTCCGCACCCCACTGCGCCGCTTCATCCAAAATGACGGCCTTCGGATCGCCGGTCAACGGCTCACTGGTTTCAACTCGGGCGAGACCAGCTTGGCGCAAAAGCTCATGGGCCCGCGCGATGGCTTCGGCCGCGCGCGACCGCAATTCTCTTTCAACTGTTTCCACGGCACCGGCGGCCCGGTCGACATAGAAATAACCCGTCGAAACATCGGCCATGGGCGCGACAAGAGGAGCGACGCTGATGATTCTTGCGCAGCTTCCCGGAGGCCATGGACGTCCCCCGACCGACCTAACAGCGGCAACCGAGCAGTCCGACCCGTCCGTAGCCAGCAGGATTTTCAGCGCTGCACCGGCCTTTGGTAAGCCCTGCGCGCTCTGCCGCACGATCTCCACGGAGCAAGGCGCGGTGCGGACCACAGCCTGCGCAACGCTGCCGAGCAGAAAGCGCGCCAGGCCGCCGCGGCCGTGAGAACCGACCACCACGAAATCGGCCCCCCACTTCTTCGCGTATTCCGGCACAGCTACTCGAGGATAGCCCGACAAAACCTCCGCTTGGGTCTTGAGTCCGGATCGCTCGAAGTCGCCTGCAATTGACTTGATCAGCGATTCCGCCCCTTCCCGTGCCGTTTCGAGTAGTTCCACGCGCGGCTCGAACGGAGCCAAATCCACGACGTGCAGAACGCATACTGTTGTTCCCGTCGGCCATGGGCGAGCCTTGACCGCCGTTATAGCCGCCTGTGAGGCCGGCGAGAAATCGGTAGCGATCAATACCTTCATAGCCCTACCTCATTCTGCGCAGCGGAGTTCAAAATCGGAAGACGGCTGCTGCTTCCGCTCCTTCTGGTAGCTGATTCGCCGGCAAGACGTAGACATGCCCGCCGCGACGAATCGTCAGAACCGCCGCGAGATTAAGCAGCTCGTCGTCGCCCGGTTCATTCCCGCTGTGCACATGCACGGTTTCCGGATCGGCCACTGTGCCCCACTGCTCGCCCTCCGAGGGCAAGAACAGGAACCGGACGAGGCCCCGCTCCGCAGCAGTGACAACCTTGCGCAGGTTGCTCGAAGTGCGCGAACTGTTGATGTGCGCCTGGTACACGGCAAAGGCGCGAGCCCTTGCCTCAGAAAGCTGCTTCTCAATAATTCTCCAGGAAGCCGCATGCAACGCGTACGGTGAAAGAAGGTCGGGATTTCCGGTGACCATGTCTTCCAGGAGATCCGGATAGGTGTTCGCTTCCTTGTAAATCGGGAAGAGATAGTCGACAGACGCCACAACCAGGGGCGCCTGCTGGCCTTTCAATGACGCTGCGACGCCGCGGTCGATGTCACGGAAGAAATGGATGAGCCTGTCTTTGTGATCGAGGCTGGGACCATGATAGACGGCGCCTTTTTGTCGGGAAGAAGGAGACGAGGCGGTGTGCATCTGGTATTGCCGCTCAAAAGGCAATCCCTGGAGATCTTCGTGGAGGTTCTCGGGCACCTCCTGCATGGTTCGTTCTCGAATCCCTCGGCGCGAGCCTTCAAAGAGCTTCACGTGTTTCTGACTTAACGCCAAAACAAAGAACCGATCGTCCGTGGGAACAAAAGGCAGCAGCGGTCGAATAAAGAATTCGCGCCCAACCACGACGCGTTCGGCCGTGGCCACCGGCAGATGGCAACGACCGAAGAAATCCCTACTCATGAAAATGGCAAGACCTTCAGCACCAGGATGAGCTGGTTCATTTTCCTGTATCGAACGCCAGTGCGATGTCAAAAGCTCTTCCGCTTCTGCTACGTTCATCGAAAAGCCCTGGAAACTCGCTGCGGCCGTGTGCAATAGCTTCTTGAACTGCGTCAAACCCTGTTTTGTACCGCCGACTGCGGATGTGTTAGCGCTGGTGTAGATCGAGACGCACGGCTGTTCGTGCGAAGCTGCCAAAGCCGAATACTCGGGCTCCCTGATCGCCGCCTGTGCTCCAGCCGCTTGGATATTGGTTGCCATGATTCCCCACTTTCTGCCTGAAAACAGGCCCTACGCTGCCCTGGATGCACCCGTTTCCCAGGCGTGATCAAGCAACCTGCACACCTCGTCATCGCTGAGCTGCGGAAATTCCTCATAAAAGAGGCCCACGGCGCGAAATTCCCGTGGCGTCAGAAGGCAGACGAAGTCATCCACCTCCGGACGGAGGAGCAGGCAGGTCGACAGCGGCGCGACGCCAGCGGCGACGACGACTCGGGCGGCTCCGAGCTTCTTCACTCCCTCGATGGCCGCCCGCATCGTCGAACCGGTGGCTATGCCGTCATCGACCAATACTACCGTACGATCGTGAAGGTCCGGCGCCGGGCGTGAACGCCGAAATGCGGCTTCCCGCCGTTGCAACTCCCGCTTTTCGGCATTCACGACCTTCTCGATTTCCCCCCGGGACAAACGAAACTCTTCAACGATGTCCGGATCGACGATTTGCACATCGCCCATCGCGACCGCGCCCATGGCCAATTCCTCGTACCCAGGTACACCCAGTTTGCGCACGAGAAATACGTCCAAGGGCGCCCGAAGAGAAGTCGCGATGCTACAAGCAACGGCTACGCCACCTCGCGGCAAGCCCAACACGATTACGTCCGGGCGATTCGCCAGCGCCGAGAGCTTCTCCGCGAGTTGCTGTCCTGCTTGTTTGCGGTCGTGTAGTCTTTCCGTCATGTAGTGGCGCGCCGTTTCCTCAAACCCCAGCCGCGCGAGTCCTGACGACTTGCGGAAGCTGCGGACCGTAGATTCGCTGTAAAGTGTCGACGATTTCTCCGTGCGAGAGCTCGGCCCCTCTGCCCGAGCTGGCTGATTCCGCGTGGAGGACGACGTTATCCATCGACAGAATGCCTTCCAGCACCCCGTCCCTGTTGATCACCGGCAAGCGACGGACCTTGTTTCTGGCCATCGTTTCCAGTGCCGCGTGAACATCATCCTGCGCCTGGCACGAATAGACCTGCCCGCTCACAACCTCCGCTACGGCGATCTCCCCCGGGAGCCGGTTCCGAGTGCCCAAAGCCACACAGATATCGCGATCCGTCACGACTCCAACAACCTTCTGTTGCGCGTCGACCACCGGCAGGATGCCGCAGTTGTGATTCCAGAGCAGTTCAGTGGCGGCGCCGAGATTCGTTTCCGGACTGCAACACGCCGGGGTGCCCATCATCACATCTTGAACTCTCATGACTTGTCTCCTTCTGTTTCCTCTATCCGCTTTCCGGCCGAAAACTCCGCAAATGATTCACCGGAATATGTGTCCTGATGGATTACCGCTTCCTCATTCCAGCGCACTTTGCGCTTGCCCTTCCGAATCGATCTCTTGGAGTGCGCCGGCGGAGCTTTCTTGGCCGCTCGTTTGGCCCTTTTTCTTGTCATGTTCTGCGCCTCCGCTTCGAAGATTCTCGGAAACTTCCATGCGGGCCGCGTCGGACGGGCAGAATGCCCTGGCCTTTCATTCATTCCGCCCGTTCGACTGGAAGAGTCCCTGGCCCTACGCCGCGACCCTCGGTTCCACGCGAATGCTGCGTGCCTTGGCCGCCTTCGGCAAACTGAGTTCAAGGACTCCGTTCTTCAACATGGCCGTGACCTTCCCGGTCTCCACTTCAGCCGGAAGGTCAACCACGCGCATGATCTGGTTCGAGCATGACTCGGAGTAGACTGTCTCGCCCTTCTTCTCTTCTTTCTTCGTTTCTCGCTTGCCGCTGATCACGAGTCGGCGAGGCTCTACATTGATCTCCAGTTCTTTTTCGGTGAAACCTGGCACTTCCGCTTTGACTTCAAGAGCATCGCCCGATTCCGTGACACGGATGTGAACGGGATGCAGCAACTCCTTCTCCGCCTGGAACCAGTCGCTGAGTTCGTGGCCGAATGACCGGCCGTTGTTCTCAAAAATCTCGTATGCCCGGCGCGAAATGGCTTCGAAAAGCTCGTTCGCGCGGTCGAATAGATTCTCAACTGTGAACGGTTTGACTGCGGTGGGCTCCTTCGCAATTTGTACGGCAGTTGACTTTTCTGCCATGGCTTCGTTCCTCTCTCTTGCTTGTGTCTCAGCGCTGGTCTCGGCAGATCGGCCACCTAAGCCCTGTCCTGCGACCTGCCTGGCAAGAACCGCGAAGCCCAGCGCTTAACAATTACGATTGCACACTGGGACGAAATCTACAGTGACCTGCGTCACAACTGGCTTGGACTTAGAAGTCTTTTCGTGAGATGCGCAGCTTCTGCATGCGAGAGTTCAGGGTAGTGCGGTTCATCCCCAGGCGCTCGGCTGCCCCGCCGGGACCGCCAATCTTGCCTTTGGCTTCTCGGAGCACGCGGAGGATGTGCTCCCGCTCGACATCTTCGAGCTTCGATTGGGTCTCCGGAACTGTACTGACAGCCTGGGCAGGCTCAAGCTCGCCCTTCGGAATGCGAAGTTCCGGCCCGGCAGAAAGAATCACGGCCCGTTCGACGACATGCTCGAGCTCCCTCACGTTGCCGGGCCAAGAATACCGGCACAGAGCTTGCATCGTGTCCGGCGGGACCACATCGATGGTTTTTCCCATGCGCTTCGCAAACCTGGAGAGAAAAAAATGAACCAGCAGCGGAATATCCTCGGCCCGATCGCGCAGGGGCGGGACCATCACCGGAAACACGCTGAGCCGGTAGAAAAGATCGCTGCGGAATTGTCCCGAGGCCACCAGCTTGCCGAGGTCGCGGTTTGTGGCCGCGACAATGCGCACATCCGTGGTCATCGTCCGGCTGTTCCCGAGGCGCTCAAACTGCTTTTCCTGAAGCACCCTCAGCAGCTTCGACTGCAATTCCAGCGGGATTTCACCGACTTCATCGAGGAAGAGCGTCCCTTGATGCGCAAGCTCGAATCTCCCGATTCGCTGTGCGATCGCGCCCGTGAACGCGCCCCTCTCATGCCCAAAAAGCTCGCTCTCGAGCAATCCGGCGGGCACGGAAGCGCAGTTGATCCTAACAAAGGCACGCTCGCGCCGAGGGCTCAGGTCGTGAACGGCCCGCGCAAGGCGTTCCTTGCCCGTGCCCGTTTCTCCGAGGATCAAGACGGTTGAGTCCGTGGGCGCGACGGTTTCGATCTGCTTCAGGACGCGCTTCAGAACCTTGCTATTCCCGATGATGTCCTCGAAACGATTTTCCGTTCGCAGTTCGTCTTCGAGGTAGAGTTTCTCCTTGGCCAGCCTGGCATTCAGATCCGATATGCGTTGGAACGCCAGCGCGTTGTCGAGCGCCACGGCGATCTGGCTGGCCAGTTGTGCCAGCGCATCAAGATCGTCCTCGGAAAAGGCGCCGGGGCGCAGACTATAGAGATTCAGGGTACCGAGCGGTCCCCCTCGGCTCATGAGCGGAATCCAGCAGCCCGATTTCACCGACGCCTTTGCGAGGTGCTCCGGCAGTTCAAACGGGAACCGCTCTGCTGGATAACCCTTCAGCACCAATGGCTTGCCGGATACATACGACCAGCCGTGCGGCGAACCGGCCACGGGAATCAACATCCCGGCGGGAAGGGGGGGTATGCCCGGAGCCGCGGCCACCGAGTGCGTCCGAAGCGTCTTCGTTTCGGCATCGTAGAGGGCCAGCGCCGCGTAATCGAAGTCTTTGACCTGGCGGACGCACGAGCCGATCGCCGCGAGCAGCTTCGTAATGTCCAGATTCGAGAGCAACGCATTTGTGACTTCAAGAAGAAAGGCCTCGCGAACGCGCTTTTGCTCCGTGATATCTCTCGTGACCTTGGTGAAACCCAGAAGTTTCCCGTCCTCGTCGTGAAGAGCCGTGATGACGACACTCGCCCAGAAGCGCGATCCGTCTTTCCGAATTCGCCAGCCTTCGCCCTCCCAACGACCCTCCCAGGCGGCGGTTCGCAGTTCTTCGTCAGGCTTTCCCCTTTCAATATCTTCAGAAGGATAAAAATACGAGAAGTGAAGGCCGATGATCTCATCGGCGCGATATCCTTTGATCCGCCGCGCGCCTTCATTCCAGCTATTCACCCGACCCTGCGGATCCAGCATGAAAATGGCGTAGTCTTTCACTTCCGCGACGATCCGCCGGAATCGCTCCTCGCTCAAACGCAGTGCGTCCTCGACCCTCTTCTTCTCCGTGATATCGCGAATCGCGCTGGCGACGAAGTGCCCGCCGGATTCTTCGAGAGGACTCAGGCTGATTTCGACTGGAAAGGTGCTCCCGTCCTTGCGCCGGCCCCTCAGCTCAAGACCCATCCCCATCGGCCGCGTGCGAGGGGCCGCGGTGTACTCGGTTCGATGCCGGACGTGCCCGTGGCGAGCCTGCTCCGGAATCAGTACTTCCACCGGCTGGCCCAGAAGTTCCTGCGGCGGGTAGCCGAACATCCGCTCGGTTTGCGAGTTAACGAAAACGATCTGTCCGGCCGCATCCACGATGACCATCGCATCGGGAGCGGACTCGAGCAGCCGCCATCTCTCGTCGTTGGTGATTTTCAATCCCGCTCCGGCAGTCGGACCCTCTTGCGCCACAATCGGAAAACTAGCACTCTGTGTGCTCTTAGGGCAAGGTATGGTCTACTTTCTGAACCAACAGGCCGAAAAGGGAGCATCTCGGTTGCGAACATGAGCTCTTCGCCCACGGATGTACGCGAACCGCTCCCGCCCTCGCCGGCTGCACAGGCCGGGCTTTCGTCGCGCGAAGCCGACGCCCGCCTTCGTCAATATGGACCCAACGAGCCGGCACCCGCCAAACACGGCGCGGCCTTCGTCGAGTTGCTCCTCCTGTTCGTCAATCCTCTCGTCATCATTCTGCTCGTAGCCAGTCTGGCCTCTTTCTTTCTTGGAGATGCTCCGGACGCTTTCATCATCGTCGTCATCGTTTTACTGAGCGTTGCCATCAACTTCATCCAGACATATCGCTCCCAGCAAGCGATCTCACGTCTCCGCGCGGATGTCACGCCGACGGCCACGCTTCTTCGCGATGGTACGTGGCAAGAAATTGCCAGACGTGAGGTCGTGCCCGGCGACGTCGTCCGTATTTCGGCCGGAGACTTGATTCCCGCCGATGCGCAAATTCTTGAGGCGCGCGACCTATACGTGCAGCAAGCGGCGCTGACCGGCGAGTCTTTGCCGGTGGAAAAGGAAGTGCAGCCCGGAGGGGGCCCGTCTTCGAAGGGGCCAGATGCACCGAACCTGCTATTCATGGGCACGTCGGTCGTAAGCGGCACAGCAACGGCCGTCGTGCTCGCGACGGGGCCGCGCACCGCCTTCGGAGCGATCGCGGAGCGCTTGGCTACGCGCCCTCCGGAAACCGACTTTGAGCACAGTATGCGGCGCTTCGGTCTGCTGATCATGCGCGCGGTCTTCTTTCTGGTGCTTTTCATCCTCGTCGTCCGAGTCGCGATGCACAAGGATGCGTTCGAGTCCTTCTTGTTTGCTGTGGCTCTGGCTGTCGGCTTGACCCCCGAGTTTCTTCCGATGATCACATCCGTCACGCTGGCGCGTGGCGCCGTTCGCATGGCCCACGAACACGTAATCGTCAAGCATCTTCCGGCCATTCAGAACTTCGGAACGATTGACGTGCTCTGTAGCGATAAGACGGGAACGCTCACGACGGGTCAAATGGTCCTCGGCTCTTCGGTGGACTATCTCGGGAAACCCTCCGATCGGCCTTTCGCTCTCGCCTACCTCAACAGCAAGTTCGAAACCGGCATTCGCAGCCCGCTCGATGTCGCGATCCTGAAGACGCCGCCCGCGGATGGCGATGACTATGTGAAGTGCGACGAAATCCCTTTCGATTTTGATCGGCGCCGCCTTTCGATCGTTGTTGAAAGGAAACAAGGCGACCTCCCCCGCGAGCGCCTCCTCATCACTAAGGGCGCTCCCGAGGGCATTCTCAATCTTTCTCCATCGTACGAGGCCAACGGTCATGTTGTCCCGTTGGACCCGGAAACGCGGCTCAGCTGCCGAAAAACGTTTGATGATCTTAGCGCCCAGGGGTTCCGCGTCCTGGGAGTCGCCTATCGCAACGTGGACGCGCGAACGAATTATCGCGTCGAAGACGAAAGCTCGCTGGTTTTCGCTGGATACCTCGCGTTTGCGGATCCCCCGAATCCCGATGCTTCTGCTTCGCTGGCGGCGATGAAGCGCGACGGAGTCGAGATGAAGATTCTTACCGGCGACAACGAGCTTGTGGCGCGTCACATCTGCGAGCAGGTGGGACTCGAGAACCCCACGATCATCCTGGGCGACGAACTCGACCGGACGACCGATCCAGCCCTTCAGCATCTCGCAGAACAGGCGACTGTCTTCGCCCGAGTCTCGCCCATGCAGAAACACCGTATCATCCACGCGCTGAAGCACCGAGGGCACGTGGTCGGATACATGGGCGACGGCATCAACGACGCGCCTTCGCTCCACGAGGCTGACGTAGGCATTTCCGTGTCCTCCGCCGTGGATGTCGCCCGGGAAGCCGCGGATATTATTCTTTTGAAGCCGGGACTCGAAGTCCTCCACAAGGGAATCATCGAGGGACGCCGAGCCTCTGCCAACGTCCTGAAGTACCTGCTGATGGGCACCAGTTCCAATTTTGGGAACATGTTCAGCATGGCCGGAGCATCTGTGTTCCTGCCGTTCCTCCCCATGCTGCCCACGCAGATCCTGCTCAACAATTTCCTGTACGACGTTGCGCAAATCACGATTCCCACCGACAACGTGGATGCCCACTACATCAGCGCTCCCCGCCGGTGGGACATGACCCTTATCCGGAACTTCATGATTTTTATCGGACCGATCAGCTCCATCTACGATTTCCTGACGTTCTACGTCCTGCTCCATTTCTTCCACGCAGGCCAACCGGAATTCCACACAGGCTGGTTCGTCGAGTCTCTGGCGACGCAAACGCTGGTTTTGTTCGTGATTCGAACTACCGGGAACCCTTTCAAGAGCCGGCCGAGCATCCCGCTCGCGATCAGCACCATCGCCATCGTGGCCGTCGGAATCTGGCTTCCTTATTCACCGCTCGCTCGCCACCTTGGATTCACAGCTTTGCCGGGGCCGTTCTTCACGTTTCTCGCAATTTCGACCGTCACGTACTTGCTGCTGGTCGAGTGGGCGAAACGCCTGCTGTTCTCGCGTGCCGACATCTAGGATTGGTGTGCGAGGGGACCAGCTATTAGGTGGGACGTGCTACGGGGGCTTAGGCTGCCGAAGTCACGTTACCGGTCGAGGGCGTATCGGGGCCCGGGCTGATGATCGCCACACCCCGCTGTTCGTCGTATTCCAGCGAATACGATCGAGAACATTCTTCGCAAAGCCAGAAGTGCTGCACCGGTCCGTCGCCATCTGTCGTGCGCTTGAGAAATCGGAACACTCTTCCGTATCGGTAATCGAACGTGCTCGCACAGGCTGGATTGGCGCATTTCGGAATCATCGAGCCGTCCGTGATTCTGAGGCGGTTCTTCAGGACTGGCCTCGCGCCGACTTCGCCTTCCGGGCGCCCTCCAGCTCCTGAATCTTGGCCCTCAGCCACTTCGCCACGGTTGCTTCAATTTCTTCCGGGGTTCCCGAGCGGTACAGCGAATCCAGCGTCTCGCCCTGCTCGTTGAGCCGTATATGCCGGCATGGGACTCGCTCCCGGTTGCGTTCCGGAGGTACTAGTTGCATGAGAACGCATTCCGAACATGGGCGCCGTTGCGCGGGCGCGTTCGGGTTCAAACACGTCGGCGAATCCTCGAAGATGAACTGCGGACGCCATGACGACGAGCCCGTGCTTCGATAACCGCCCTTTTCCAGGAAGTCGAGTTCGGCCTTCAAGACACCTAGCAAGTTCCGATTGTCTGCCACTTGCCCCTCCCCTAACCCCCAGATGCAGTGTGGGCCTTGGGGGCACTGGCTGCTGTGACGCCCGTCACTAGCAGCCGTAACAAGCATCACGGCACACGAACCTCGGCTGCTTCATCTTTAGCTCGGAAGCACGAGGTCGTGCAAGTGGCAGACAGCAAGCCAAGCCGTGTTCTCATCGTACACAACGACAGCCGCGAGGCCAGCGAAGTCCAGGCGCTGCTCAAGAACCTCGGGTACGTGACCGTATCAACGTGGAGCGGACTTGAAGCGCTCGAATGGCTCAGGGCTGAGCATTTTGACGTGCTTCTGACGGATAGTCATGTTCCCGACATCTACATTGGTGAGTTAATCGAGCGGGCTTCGGTCCTGCCATCCCGGCCACACATATTGGTTCTGCGGAGTCGCCGACGACTCCCCGACCTGAGTCGCTTCGAAGCTCTTGGATTGTGCGCGATTCTGGACAAACAACAGCCACAGGGCATCCTTCAGGCTCTGGCGGCGCGCGAAATCATGCAAAAGCGGTTCGGCACAGGTTCGCAAGGATCTGCCGATGACAAATTGGAGTGCTGAGATGGCGCGCGGCGCGTCTCGCATAGGTGAGGAGGAAGGAAATGCACATCGCTGAAACGCAAACGGGTATCACTCTGAAGAACATCGTATTCGCGACGGACTTCTCTCCGGCCGCGAACAACGCGCTTTCCTACGCGGTGGACTTGGCGCATCGCTTCAAAGCCAAGCTGCACGTCGTGAACGCCACGGAAGCAGCCAACTACGCACTGCCCCCGCAGACCTGGCGCAGTGTAGACGAAGCGCGCAACTTGGAAACGCAAAGGCTGCGCGACTCACTGCAAACCCAGTTCCCGGATGTTGAAAACGAGGTTCAGATATGGGAAGGCACGGTGTGGCATGTCGTTGGCGCCTCCGTCGACCGGGCGAACGCGGACCTCATTGTGCTCGGTACCCGCGGACGCACAGGTGTCGGCAAACTGCTTCTTGGATCATCGGCCGAGGAGGTTCTCAGAAACGCTCCCTGCCCGGTTTTGACGGTCGGCCCGCATGCGCTCACGCAGCAACCCTGGTCGTTAAAGGAAATCTTATACGCCACCGACTTCAGCCCGGCATCACTCTCGGCCGCTCAGTATGCCGTGGCGCTGGCACAGGAGTACAAAGCTACGCTCACGCTTCTGCATGTCATCGAAGATCGGAAGACAGACGAACTGGTCCATCCGTCTGAGCTGGCCGCGTCTTCTCTGCGCCTGCTGTGCAACCTTGTGCCCAATAAGGCGGGCATGTCGTCTGAACCACGGTGCGAAGTCTGGCAGGGCGCGCCCGCGGACAAGATTCTCGAGCTCGCCGGGCAAATCGGCGCCGGGCTGATTATTCTTGGCGCGCGCAAAGCGTCGGGGGTTCCCGGAGCCGCCACGCATCTGCCAATCGCAACAGTCCACAAGGTCGTCGCTGACGCACGGTGCCCGGTTTTGACCGTGCGCCACGCCACGTCATAGGAATCCGGGCTGCACGCGCCGCGAGAATTGGCATACTTCTTTTTCACTCTTGATTGTCTTGGGTAAACTGGAGTTTGCCGCGACGGAGCGCGCGCTCTTTCATCAGCGCAAAGAACACCGGGACTAGAATCAGGACGTGAATCGTCGACGTAATCATCCCGCCCACGATTGGGGCGGCGATTGGCTTCATGACGTCCGCGCCTACGCCGGTTGCCCACAAGATGGGCGCCAAGCTCGCCAGAACGACCGTTACCGTCATGAGTTTCGGACGCAGCCGCTGCACAGCGCCTTCAATCGTGGCCTCTTCGACATCCTCCTCTCTTAGGGGAGCACCAATCGCCAGGCGGCGATCCAACGCTTCGTGCAGGTAAACCACCATCAGGACGCCCGTCTCGACGGCGATGCCGAACAGCGCGATGTACCCAACCCACACAGCTACGCTGAAGTTGTAGCCGAGCAACCTCTGGAGAATTAGGCCGCCTGTGAGCGCGTACACGGTCGGAAATATCAACACGGCGGCCTCCATAGCCGAGCGGAAGACCATGTAGAGCAACAGGAAGATAACGAAGAACACGAGCGGTAAGATGAATTCGAGCCGCTTCTTGGCTCGCAGTTCAAACTCGTATTCCCCGGACCACTTGTACGTGTATCCGGCCGGAAGTGCGAGCTTTTGCCGAAGCAGCCGATCGGCACGTTCGACGAAATCGCCGTAGTTCTTGTTATTGAGGTCGAAATACACGTAGCCGGTGAGCGCTCCGTCCTCGTCCCGGATCATTGACGGGCCATGCGAGAAAGAGATCGCAGCCACTTCCCCGATCGGGATCTGGGCACCGGAAGGCGTTGCGATCAGAACGCTTTTCAACTCTTCCACATTGTCGCGAAAATCCCGGCTGTACCGGACGTTGACGGGATAGCGCTCGCGTCCTTCGACATTCTCGGCGATTGTTTCGCCGCCGATTCCCGACGTAACGGCTTGCTGCACGTCGGCCACCGTGAGACCGTAACGCGCTGCTTCGGTTCTATTGACCTCGATGTTTACGTAGAATCCCTGCGCCACGCGCTCGGCAAACACCGACCGCGTGGCGGGCAGCGTTGAGAGCAGTTGTTGCACCTGTGCGCCCGCTTGCTGAATGCCATCCAGATTCGGGCCCTGTATTTTCATTCCGACGGGAGTCTTGATGCCCGTCAGTTCCATGTCCAGCCGGCTTTCGACAGGCATCGTCCAGGTATTCGAAAGTCCGGGAAATTGAAGCTTTGCGTCCATCTCTTCGATTAACTTGTCGTACGTCATGCCCGGCCGCCACTGGCTGCGCGGCTTCAGCATGATCGCGGTGTCGTACATATCCAGGGGCGCATTATCCGTCGCGCTGTCGGAGCGGCCTACCGTGCCGAACACCGTCTCGACTTCGGGAAACGTACGAATCAGACGGTCTTGCTCCTGAAGCAACTGCGACGCTTGCGTGATCGAGATCCCCGGCAGCGACGTGGGCATGTAGAGAGCCGACCCTTCAAAGAGCGGCGGCATGAATTGGCTTCCAATACCCAGCGCCAGGGGCAGCGTCACGACCAGGAAGATCAGATTGACCGCAAGAGTCGTCTTGCGAAACCGCAGGCAGAGGCGCAGGACCGGAAGATAGACCGCCTGCGTGAATCGTGAGATGGGATTGCGGAACTCCGGGAGCAGCCGCCCTCGAATGAAGACGAGCATCAAGACTGGAACAAGCGTGATCGCAAGCACCGACGAGAACCCCACAGCCAGGGTCTTGGTCCAAGCGAGCGGCCGGAACATGCGTCCTTCCTGCGCTTCGAGCAGGAAGACTGGCAGAAAGGAGACGACAATAATCAAAAGCGAAAAGAAGATCGCAGGTCCAACTTGTTTCGCCGCACCGATCAGAATCCTCCTTCTCTCGGATTCGGAGACCGCGCCCTCCCGCGACTGCCGCTCCGCAAGCTGGCGATATCCGTTCTCCACCATCACGATGCCGGCGTCGACGAGCACTCCAATGGCGAGCGCTAACCCGCCCAGCGACATGATGTTCGAGCTGATGTGGAGGTAATACATCGGAATGAACGAAGCAACGACGGCGATCGGCAAAGTAAGGATCGGAATCAGTGCGGATCGGAAGTGGAACAAGAAGACGACGATCACAATACTGACGATGATCGCTTCTTCCGTCAGGTCGCGTTGCAGAGTCGCGATGGAATCCTGAATCAGTCCGGACCGGTCGTAGCCGGCCACAACTTCCACGCCCGGTGGCAGTGATCCTTTAATTTGCGCCAGCTTTTGCTTCACTCCATTGATCACACGCAGCGCGTTCATTCCGTCGCGCATCACCACGATTCCGCCGACGGCCTCTCCTTCGCCCTGCCATTCCGCCACTCCCTGGCGAATGTCGGGGCCGAAGCTGACGTAGCCGATGTCGCGAATCAGGACGGGCGTCCCGTTCTTCGTTGCCACGGGGACGTTCTCGAGATCGTCGAGCGAACGCAGGTAGCCCAGGCCGCGAATCATGTACTCCGCGCCGCCCATTTCGAGCAGGCGCCCGCCAACTTCGTTGGTGCTCGCGCGCACGCGGTCAATCACCGTCGAGAGAGGAACGTCGTACGCCCGCAGCTTGTTCGGGTCGAGGTTCACCTGATACTGGCGCACGAAGCCGCCGATGGTGGTCACCTCGGCGACTCCCGGCACCGTCTCCAACTGATATCTCAGGTACCAGTCCTGGATGCTGCGAAGGTCGGCCAGACTGTGCCGGTGCGCGTGGTCGATGAGGGCGTATTCGTACACCCAGCCGGCGCCGGTCGCATCCGGTCCGATCGTGGGATGCGCGCCCTCGGGTATTCGTCCTTGGAGCTGCTGAAGGTATTCGAGTACCCGTGAGCGCGCCCAATACAGATCGGTTCCGTCCTCGAACACGACGTAGACGTAGGAGTCTTCGAACATCGTTTGCGCCCGAACCGCCTTTACTTGGGGCGCGGCCAGGAGCGTCGTAACAATCGGGTACGTGACCTGGTCCTCGAGGATGTCGGGCGGCTCGCCGGGCCATGTCGTGTGAACGATCACTTGCACATCCGAAATATCCGGCAGCGCGTCGAGCGGGATCTCCTGAAGAGACCATATCCCCGCAAAAACGAGCAGAATCGTCCCAGCGAAAACCAGGAAACGATTTCGGCCGCACCAGTCGATCCAACGCGAAATCAAGCTACATGCCTCCTTCGGCGTGCATCGAGAGGTGTTTGGTGGCGAGAGTCTGCCCTGCCTTGCGCGCCGTAATTGTCACCTGCCAGGTTCCTCCAGATTGCAGGGTGCCGGTCCCCTCATAGGCGCCGTTGCCCTTGTCGCTGAGCTTGCTGGTCACCGTCAGTGCTGCCATCCCCATGTCGGGCATCGCCGGCATGAAGAAAACCACGGTCACTTCGGCGCCGGTAATGGTAGCTCCCTGCGCGTCCGTCAGCTTCACGCGGAAAACGTTGCTGCCTCGGTGCGGAGGGTTTGGATCAGTCGTGAATTCGACCTTCGCTTCGGCGGCCGGGGTCGCAACCGGCGTGGTGCTGGCTCCTGGCGGTGGCGGCACGAACGACCCGAGCGCCGCCTGCAACTGGCTCTCGGAGTCGACCAGGAAATTTGCGGAAGTCGTGATGCGATCGCCCGCGCTCACCCCTTTTGTCACGACGAATTCGTCGTCCACGCGCGCCCCTAGTTCTACTTCCCGAGGTTCCAGATACCCTTGTCCGTGGTCGACAAAGACGATCGACCTCGTGCCGGAATGAAGCACGCCACTGGCGGGAATCGTCAATTGCTGGCCCATCGGAACTTTCAGCGTGGCGTTCACGAACATTCCCGGCGCAAGTTTCAGGTCCGGATTTGGAAGAATGAGCCGCACCCGCGCTGTGCGCGTGGACATATCCACGTCGGGATAGATGAAATCCACGCGACCTCGAAATGTCTGGCCGGGATAGGAATCGACGCTGACCGCCACCGGATCGCCGATCTTGATTCGGCCCAGGTCATTCTGGAACACCTGTGCGAACACCCAGACTGTCGAAAGATCGGCCACCGTGTACAGCTGGGTATCCGGTTGGACGTACATGTTTGGAAGCGCCTTCCGGTCGATCACGTAGCCGGAAGCAGGCGAATCGATTTCCACTTCTCGCCGCGCATAGCCGCTTGTTTCGAGCCGCGTAAGTTCGCCCTGTGGCACTCCAAACTGCATCAATCGTTCGCTCGCCGCGTCCACAAGCGTGGCGGCACCCGCACTCACGCCTCCCACCGTGCTACCCGCCACCTTCCGTTGATTGTCCTTGGCCACGAGGTAATCCCGTTCCGTGTTGACGAGGTCCGGGCTGTAGATCGTGAAAAGCGGCTGCCCTTTGCGAACGTATTTGTACGTGGCGTCGACGAACACTTTCTGAATCCATCCGGCGAATCGCGTCTGAACGTACGCAAGCCGCGTCTCGTCGATGGCAACATTACCGGTGGTCCGGATTTCATCGACGACATCCTTCCTCTGAACCTCGCCGGTTGTTACCCCGATACTCTGTAGCCTCTGCGGGGAAATCTGCACCGGTGTAAGCGGTGTTTCCACGGTCGAAGCCGCGGACTCACCTGCGGCAGTTTCCGTGGCTGCTGTCGCGGGGATTTCTGCGGCTGTCATCGTTGCTCGCTCGGATCGCGAATGCCACCAGAGACCGATCGCGGCCCCGGCCAGCGCGACATTGACAACAAGAGCCAGAACGAATGCATTACGGTAGTTCTTCATCGGTTCACTCCTTGTCGGTGTTTGTTCCGGCCAATGTAAGCCCGGTAATCTCTTCAATCCTTGCGACGGCGGTCTCATGATCGGCCGCGGTCTGCCAGTACTCTTCGTCCAAACGCAGAATGTCCCGGTAAGACTCCAGGAGCGGCTGGAACTCCTGTCGGTTGCTCTGATAGGAAGACAGGCCTGATTCAAACTCGGCTCTTGCTTGCGGCATCAGCCCATCTCGATAGATTTTGAGCATCTCGTCGGTCCGTTGAGCAGTCAGATACTGCTCGCGGAGATCCGACGCGACCTGCGCGGTCTCTACTTCCTGCGCGGTGTGAGCGCGGGCCAGATCGATCTGGGCTTGCTCGAGCTCTGGCCTCTGCTTTCGTACGCGATAGATCGGCACTCGGACACCAAAGGTCAGCATGTAGTAGGCGCGGTAGCGGTCGGGATCGGTGCGCTGCCACATGTACTGAACGTTGAAATCCGGATAGAAATCCTTGTGTGCAAGGTCCACGCCGAGCTTCTGCCGCTCGATGTTTTTCTCGGTCGCCCCGATGTCGGGATTCTGATTGTTCGCGGCCAGAAGAAGCTGATCGTAGCTGTAACCGAGAGCCGACACAGACAGCGGTGAGGCTTTGATGTCGGGAGACGATTGCGGGCGGTTCAGGAGACGCTTGATCTGTGCCTCCAGCAGTCCCTCTTGCAGGTGATGGTGCGTATCTTCTTCCAACAATTTTGTCTCTTCGAGCTGTGCCTGAAGAATGTCCTGCTGCGTCCCGGTTCCGCTTCGATAGCGCGCTTCCGCCGACTGCTCGATCTCGCGGAGCAATTCCCTGTCGTTGTCGAGAATGCCGAGTGCCTGCGAGAAATAGCTGAGCTGGAAATACGCTGACTTCAACGCCGCAAAAATGGACCGCCGCACGGATTCATACCCTTGCTGCACGACTTCGGCATCACGCCTCGCCATTTCCCCCTTCAAGCGCAGCTTCCCGGGGTAAGGTAGCTCCTGCGACACTCCGAGACCCAGGTAAGCAAAGTCGCTGTTCGTGTATCCGGCGAAGGGTCGCGGGCTGCCGACGTTGACCTGCTGAATCAGGAATTCTGGATCGGGCAACGTCGACACCTGAGAAGGAACCTGCTTGGCCCCTTCCCAGGCCTGGCGACCCGCCCGAATCTGGGGATTGTTTTGGTCCGCTTCCCGCAGCAATTCCGCGAGCGGCGTCGCCGTGTGAGGGTGCTCCATCGCCATTCCCGACTGTGAGCCTCCATCAGTCGTTTGCGCGAGGGATGATCTCGGCGATGCCAGAACGACGATCGGCAAAAGCAGAGTGCAGACAATTAGGCGTCGCGCGGCGGCCGGCGCCCTAAAGAACGCGTGGTGCGCAAACATGAGGTAGCCTCCCAAACCGGTTCTGTGCCCGGGGTCGTGCGGGTGAGCGTTTGTAAACTGGGGTTGCCGGCGCCGTAGCCTGACAGCGGCAGCGAATGCACAAACCCCTGCATCTACAAATTGGCGGTTTGGGAAGGTCTAGATAAGAAGCGAAAGATAGCGGGTATAGAGTTCAGGCGGCGGATGTTGCTCGGCCTCACTCGTGAAATTGAATGGACTCGGAACAAGGTCGTCGTTCGTCCTCGGATGCTGCCGACCGCTGGCCGTAATCGGCTTTGTAAGAGGCGCGCGAGCCCTGGAAAGTAGCTTCGGGGACTGACTCGAAACCTTGGCCCTGCAAGGAGCGGGGCACCGCTTCCCTGAGTTGCACGGCGTACAACCGCAGGACTTCACGGGCCCCCCGATGCCTGTCGAGCAGGCAATCGAATCCGACGCCGGCAAAAGCACGAGCATCCCGGCCAGCAGCCCCATGACGATCCGTTTTGCTAACATCATTTCCGACTCTACGAACATTCGACGTGCCAGTCAACAATTTGGGTACTTCATTGTTCAGTTGAGCATATCCGCCGACCCCAACAGCGCCCGGCGCTAGCTTCGCTTCGTTTGCAAGCTGTGGTATCCGAATTCCTTGCGCGCTTGGTCTAGGCGCTTGCCGCCTCGCACGGCCTTTCGGATCGCTTCTTCAGCTGTCGCGATCCCCTCGGCCGTGGCGAGCACCTCGGCTTCGTGCTGCCGCGGAATCACAACCACTCCATCTGCATCTCCGCGCAGGATGTCGCCGGGCGCAACACGCGCGTCGCCGATACTGACCGTGATCTCGGTGGCATCCAACTGCACGCGATCCTTGCCGGTGCGCATCGAGTAGCTCCGGCTGAAAACGGGATAGCCGAGTTCCAAACAAAGCGCGGTATCGCGGCAGGCGCCATCGATCACTGTGCCCGCGATTCCCCGCCGGTGCGCGATTTCCGTGAGGATGTCCCCCCAAACGGTTGCGTTCTCGCGCCCGCCATTGTCGATCACGATGACGGAACCCGGCGCGACGTCGTCGATGAATTCACCGACCGTGCCGGCCGGCTTTCCCACGGGACGATACAGCATCGTGAACGCGCGGCCGGTCAGGCGAAACCGGGGATCGCGCGGCTTGATGTTCAGACATTGGCCGGCGATGCCGAGCCGGTCGAGTGCGTCGCTGATGGTGGCTGTGTCGAGCTTGCTCGCGCGCTCGACCGATGGGTCCTGAGTAGGCAACGAAGTTCCTCAGCTCTTGAGCATGTCTTCGTAGTTGGCGCCCATGACGTCAGTGATGGGCTTGCCTTCGCGTAGCGCCTGAGCCATGGCTGCCTCTCGGGCAAAGATGCTCTCCGCCGCGGCCAGGACTCGTTCGATATTTTCCGCGGAGACGAAGATCACTCCGCTGCCATCGGCAATCGCGTAATCGCCCGGTTTGACATCCACTGTCCCGACCGTGATTGGCTCGTTGGTGGCAAGCTCAACGATGCGTCCGCGCGCGGTGAACGTCGTAACACTGTTCCCAAAGACCGGGAAATCATGCTGCCGCGCTTCGTCGATGTCCCGCACCGGACCATCGGCGATCACGCCGGCAACGCCTCGCAATTTCGCTCCCAGAGTCAGGATTCCGCCCCAACTAGCGGCGTTCACCCCGCTATGTTGTTCGACCACGATGATGTCCCCGGGCTGGGCCGCTTCGATCGCGGTGGTGCTCACGTGGCGGGGTTTCCCCGGCGGAGGCTGGCCAACGCCCAGTTTCACAGTCAGGACTCGGCCTGCGATACGTCGCGAGGAAGCGAGCTGGGAAAGCCCCGTCACCTGACCGCCCAGACGGAGCTTGTCGAGCGCATCCGAAACCGCGCAGCAATCGACGCGCTTCAGCCGCTCAACAAAATCGCTCGCCGCTGTGCCCGCGCTCATTCGTTCTCGCTCGGCATTTTCATTGCCAGTAAACGAAGCCCATGGCGTTGCCGGTTCCCGCCTCCGTGCGATAGCACGGCACGTAATCCACGAGATTCATCTTCTTCCCCAGCGCGTTCATGCCCACGGACAGAGGCATCCAGTTCCTCATCTCGCAGGTGTTGCCCAGCAGATAGCTCTCAGGCACCGCTGCCAGTGCGGCTTCGTCCTGCGTCTGCATGGCTTTCAGCACGCGCTGGTCGAATTCTTCATCGATCACGAAGTGCGTCAGCCCACCTGAGGCAAACACTGCCACCTTCGCGTCTTCCTTCCAACTTTCGATGGCCTTCATCAAGGCCCGCCCAAACTTGAGGCACCGTCCGATTTTCGGCCGGTTATTCGGGATGCCTGCGTTCAGGAAGACCGGAACGCTCGGCGGGGGGTTATCGACCATGATACGGCGATAGAGGAAACCGAACGCATGGGGTACCCCGTGGTCGTGTCCATTAACTTTCGGCAGCTTGGACGACTCCGACACGTCAAATTCCTGATCCATGAAGGAGTTCACCAGATGCACCGCAAGGTCCGAGGCTCCCGAGTATACCGCGCCGCCCGGAGGACAGTGGCCGACCTCCGCGATGGCGATGCCCGGCGGAAATTTTGCCTTTGCCTCTTCCGTCTCCGGAATATTCTCCAGCTTGCTTCCCGTGTACACCAGAAACGCCGGCGTGTTGTCGTCCGTGAAGAGTTCGCGCTGGTCGTTGCCGATGATCACCACGCTGTCCGGCTTGACCTCGGCAAATTTCGCGGCCAACTTGTCGAGCGCGCGCTGGCAGGCGTCGTACCGCTTCTTGCGCTCCTCGGGAGTGATGGCTCCCGCGAAACCCGGCTGGCGCGCGGCCAGCAGCTTCGGAAAGTCATAGGCTTCGCCCCGATAGAAGTGCTTCGGATTCTTCCGGTCCGCGTCTGCGCGCAGATGCCACATGTCGGGCGGCGTCGAGAGCATGGGCCCGTGTGAAGAGCCCATGCCGAGTACGATCTTTGCCATGCTCGTTCCCTCCGTCTATTCCGCGATTCCTGAAGCGGCTCTCAGCCCCACACGCGCCGGGCCGTCTCCACCACAAGCCGCAGCTTGGCCCACTGCTCGTCTTCGGTGAGCAGATTCCCTTCCATCGTTGATGCAAAGCCGCACTGCGGGCTGAGCGCGAGATTCTCGAGCGGCACGTACTTCGCCGCCTCGTGGATTCGCTTGACGACTTCGGCGCCGCTCTCTAGTTTCGCGACCTTCGAGCTGATCAATCCGAGCACAACCGTCCTATTCTTCGGAACGAAACGAAGCGGCTCGAAGGTCCCCGAGCGCGGGTCTTCGTATTCCAGAAGGAAGCGGTCCACGTCCATCGTCCCGAAGAGCTTCTCCGCGATGGGATCGTATCCGCCTTCAGCGTACCAGTGGCTGCGGCTGTTGCCACGGCAGAGGTGTATGCCCAGTGTGACTCCTGGGCGCCGCGCCGCCTGGAAACACGCATTGTCCGCCTTGATCGCGTCATCCAGCGCCGCGTCGGGCTCAACCTTCATGTTCGTGCGGATCCAGTCGCGCCACTTCGGGTCCATGTAGTAGCTGTAGCGCGGCGCATCGATCTGAATGTACTTCACGCCTTCCGCTGCAAGCTTTGCAACTTCGGCTTTCATGATCTCGACGATTTCCCATAGCAGCGCCGAGTGGTCCTTGTAGACCTTGTCGGTCGCGCCGTACTTGAAGGTGATCGCCGGGAACTGTGTCGCGCTCGGCAGCGTCATCTTGATGTCGCCCGGGCTGTTTCGCTTCAGGAAAGGCAGTTCGTGCCCCGTCAGCGGCCGCACCTGGCGGAGTTTCGAGACCACGATGCCGCGAACCGGACCCAGCAGCGCGTTCGGCGGCGGCTGCTGTTCGTCCTGCGCTTTCCATGTTCGCGCGAGACCCTCGCTGAAGTCGATTCCCTCGATGGCTTCGGTAAAGTCCCCCATGAAGTTCGACCGGCGGAACTCGCCGTCGGTGAATATCTCGAAGCCCAATTCTTTCTGCTTGGCGAGCACGCGCAAAATCGCGCGGTCCTCGACTTCCCGAAGGCGCTCCGCGTCTCCGGCGGTCCGCGCTTCCAGCAACTCCGGTGGGCGCAGAAAGCTTCCCACGTGGTCGGCTCGGTACGGTGGGGACATTCCCTGGTTCCCTTTTCTCTATCTGCCGTTTAGCTGGCCTTCTCCGTTTTCGCGTCCAGATTCAGGCGGAAGAGCTTTTTCGCGTTATCCTCGAAGATCAGTTTCTTATCCGCAGCGCTCAGCCAATCGAAAGTGTCGATGTAAGTCTTCACGTCGTCCATCCACTTCCCAGTCTTCGGGTCCTTGGCTGTACCGACGCCGGGCCGCTCCGTGCCAAAAACGCAGCGGTCTGCGCCGACGGTCTTGATCAGGAGTTCGAGGCCGAGCGCGGTGTACAACACAGTATCGTAGTACAAGCGGCGCAGGCCGTCGTAAAACGTCTCGCTGCCTCCGCGCCTCAGCGATGGCGCCTGAAAACGCCCAAAGTGGTACGGGACCGCTCCGCCGCCGTGCGAAACCACGATCTTCAGTTTCGGGAAGTCCTTGAACACGCGCGAGCCGGCCAGCGAAACAACCGCGATCGTCTCTTCGTTGATGAAGTGCGTCGAGTAGCTGTGCCGGATCGACCGGCATCCTGCGCCGTGAACGTAACCAGGCACATCGAGTTCAACGAGCTTCTCGTAGAGCGGATACCAGTATTCGTCCCCGAGCGCGGGCACGTCATAGTTCGTCGCCTCGCTCGGATCTGGATTGAGCAGACAACCGACGAACCCAAATCCTTTCACGCACCGTTCGAGTTCGGGGATGCAGTTTCTCGGGCTCGCTTCCGGAGATTGTGGCAGGCCGCAAACGCCCTTGAAAACGTTCGGGAAAAGGCGGCACTGTTGCGCGACCAGGTTATTGCACTCTTCGATGAACCACTGCGACACCTTGGCCGGCTTCTCGGCCATCATCATCTGGTACGGCCGCGGCGAAAGGAGCTGTAAGTCCGTGCCGACCTCTTTCAGCAGCCCGAAGTGCGACTTGCCCGTGTTGAATGTGGGCTCGTTGAGAAACGCGATCATCTCGTCGTCGCTGATTTCCACTTTTCCGCGGCCGTGCGATCCGCGGTGCGAGAGTATGTTTGCCTTATAGACGTAGAGCGCATCCGGTGCCGTCAAATGACCGTGAACGTCGATTACCATTGCTCGTCCTCCCGCTTCTGCGCGTTACCACTATGACCCAAGAAATCAAATCGCAACAAGCTCCGCCACGTCCGTGCATCCATGCTTCCTCAAGACTCCGAGCGCAATCGCTGTTCTTATCCTCTAACAAGGCTGATGTCAACCGAAGCAGAACCTCTGACTTTGAGTTTCAATGAAGACATGCTATAGACCCCGTGCCGGCAAGCGCGCCGACGTGAACTGACCGCCTGCTTGGGAGGACGATGCAGGACCAGCATACAGCAAGAAGCGCGACCGCGAATGTCGGATCCCAAAAGAGCGGGAAGGCCGCGTACTACGTCCTGGTGATGCTGACGGTCATCTATTCGCTCAATTTCCTCGACCGCACCGTCATCACCATCCTGATCGACCCCATCAAGCGAGACTATCACTTGTCCGACAAAGTCATGGGCTTCATCTCCGGCTTCGGCTTCGTCATCATGTACTCGATTCTCGCCGCGCCGGTCGCGCGCTGGGCCGACCGCGGCAACCGCCGCTCGATCATCACATGGGGGCTGGTCGTCTGGAGCGGCATGACGGCGCTCGCCGGCATCGCTCGCAACGCGCTTCAACTCACGCTTTCGCGATTCGGCGTCGGCGTCGGCGAAGCCGCGGGCACCGCGCCTTCGAGCTCGATGATTTCCGATCTTTTCCCCGGCAACCGACGGTCGACCGCGATGGCCGTGTACCAGTTGGGACCCGTCATCGGCGGCTTCCTGGGCGCTTTCATCGGCGGCTGGGTGACCCACTACTACGGCTGGCACGATGCGTTTCTCGTGGCGGGCATTCCTGGCTTGCTGGTCGCCCTCCTCTTTCGCCTCACCGTCAAGGAGCCCGCTCGCGGCAGTTCCGAACAGAAGAAGGTGAGCACAGGCCAACAGAACCTGCGCGAGACGTTTCGCTTCATGCTGAACCAGCGCTGCTACATGCTGCTGCTCGCGGGTTTCTGCTTCACAACCTTCACCCAGTTCGGTTTCGGCACCTGGACCGCGCCGTTCCTGGGGAGAATCCATCATCTCAGTAGCAAGGAAATCGGCACGTATATCGGCACGGTACGAGCGGTCGCCGGGTTGGTGGGCACGCTCGTCGGAGGCTACCTCTCCGATTTAGCGGGACGCAAGAAGGTTCGCTGGAGAATCTACGTCTCCGCGATCTGCTCGATCTTCGCGTTTCCGGGCGTGCTCCTCTTTGTCTTTTCACGCAGCCTGTTCTGGTGTATTGCCGGCTTCACCATCGTCTCGGCGATGTCGCCCGTGCACGTGGGGCCTATCGTTGCGGCGTCGCATTCGGTTGTGAAAGTGGGCATGCGCGCGTTCGCCACCTCCGTCATCTACCTCATCTCCGAGCTGATCGGCCTCGGCCTGGGCCCGTTCCTGATCGGCGTCTTCAACGACCACTACGGCCACAGCATGGGCGTCGGCGTGATCCGCTACTCCATGTCCACCGCTGCCGTGACGACACTGGTCGGCGGCCTGATTTTCATTGTCGCCGCGCAGTTCCTGGAGCGCGACATGGCCCGCACCGCCGCTGACTGACTCGCTTTTGAATAGTGGTTGCTCGCGCTAGAATTGGTATTTGGATCGGGCACGTGCTAAATTGCCCGGTCAAGATACGCAGCACGTTGCAATAGGGTGGGGGGCCATGGTCGACAAGACTCTTGCAACATGTCAGGAAGCGGTCGCCGGTGTGTTTGACGGCGCCACGATCCTGCTCGGCGGTTTCGGTGATCCCGGCCTGCCGGGACAAATCCTCGAGGCGCTCCGGTTGCAGGGCGCGAAGAACCTCACGGTCGTCCACAACGGCTCCGGCGGCGGCACGCACTCTCTCGGCGGCCTGATACATGACGGGCGCGTTCGCAAGCTGATCGCCTCTTTTCCCAGCCATCCCGGCAACGCGTCCTTCCAGGAGCGCTACCTCAAGGGCGAAATCGAACTGGAACTCGTGCCGCAGGGCACGCTCGCCGAGCGGATTCGCGCGGCGGGCGCCGGCCTCGGCGGATTTTTCACGCCGACAGGTGCGGGGACGGAGCTCGCTGCCGGCAAAGAGACCCGCGTCATCGACGGGCGCGAACAAGTCTTCGAGAAAGCGCTTCATGCCGACTTTGCGTTCGTGCGCGCCTATCGGGGCGACCGGCTCGGCAATCTGAACTACCGCATGGCCATGCGCAACTTCAACGTGCCCATGGCAACGGCGGCCAAGTTCGTGGTCGCCGAGGTCGATGAGCTTGTGCCGGTCGGGTCGATTGGCCCGGAGGACGTTCATACGCAGGGGATTTTTGTCGATCGCGTCGTCGAAGTTGTCCGTCATCCCGAGTATCTGAAAATCACCACGGAGGGAAGGCAGCCATGCCGCTGACACGAGATGGTATCGCGTATCGCGTTGCGTGCGATTTGCCGGAGGGCAGCTACGTAAATCTCGGGATCGGCATCCCGACGCTCGTCTCCGGCTACGTGCCGAAGGACCGGGAGGTCTTCTTCCACAGCGAAAATGGAATCCTCGGGATGGGGCCTTTGGCGAAGCCGGGCCACGAAGACCCCGACCTTATCAACGCCGGAAAGCAGTACGTCACGCTGCTCCCGGGCGCCAGCGTTTTCGACCACCCGACCTCGTTCTCGATGATTCGCGGCGGCCACGTTACCCATGCCGTGCTGGGCGCGCTCGAAGTCGCGGCGAACGGCGATCTGGCCAACTGGCGCACGCCCGGCGAAAAGGTTCCGGGCGTGGGCGGCGCGATGGATCTCGCCTTCGGTGTCCACAACGTTCTGGTCACGATGACGCACATCACGAACAAGGGCAAACCGAAAATCGTGAACAAGTGCAGCCTGCCGCTGACGGCTCCTCGTTGCGTGAAGCACATCTACACGGACATGGCCGTGATCGACGTCACGCCGGAAGGGCTTGTTCTCCGCGAATTCGCACCGGGTCTCAGTGCCGCGGCCGTGCAGTCCCACACCGAGGCTCCTTTGCGCGTCGCGCCCGGCTGCAAAGAAATGAACGTCCCTGCCGCGTTTCTCGCCGCTCAACCTACGGCCAAAGTAGGCTGATTCAGGAGGCTCCATTTGCTCAAAGCCATCGACATGCACGTCCACATCCTGACGGGCGAACGCGCCAAGCAGGGCTGGGCCCCGACCGTCAAGGCCGGGCTCCCGATGAACACCGGCAAGTGGAGCTCCGATCCCGATGGAATGGCGGAGATGTACCAGAGCCTTGAAATGATGGCCGTCATCTTCGACGTGGACGGCGAAACCCGCAGCGGCGTGAAGATCGACAATGGAGAGACAGCCGCATGGGCGAAGAAGTATCCCAACACGTTTATCGGCTTCGGCAGCGTCGATCCGTGGAAGGGCAAGGTCGCGGTCAACGAAGTGCAGCGCTGCGCGGAGATGGGCCTGCGCGGAATGAAGTTCCAGCAGGCCGCACAAGGGTTCGACCCGACGAACGAACGTTTCTTCCCGATCTACGAAGCGATCACACGCCTGAACCTGCCGGTGATTTTTCATACGGGCACGACGGCCGTGGCGGCCGGCTCGCCCGGCGGAAAAGGGATCATCCTCGAGTACTGCAAGCCGATTCCGTACATCGACAATCTCGCGGCGCGGTTCCCGGAAATGCGCATCATCATGGCGCACCCGTCGTGGCCCTGGCATGACGACCAGCTCGCCGTGCTGCGCCACAAGGGCAACACGTACATGGACCTTTCCGGCTGGGCGCCGAAATACTTCCCTGCATCGACCGTCCACAACATCAACACGCTCGTGCAGGACAAGGCTTTCTTCGGCACGGACTTTCCGATGATGACTCCGGAGCGCTGGCTCGGCGAGTTCGCGGAATTGCCGCTGAAGGATTCCGTCCGCCCCAAGATCCTGCTGCTGAATGCGGCCAAGCTTCTCGGCATCGAACTGCCTTCGGCCCAGACCGCGCACTAGGTCCAGTTTTACTCGATCTGAACGGTTGCGCCCGGGAGCGCCGCCCGGGCTGTAGATGGGAGCGTCACCATGGAAACGCAACACCAAGAGCTGACGCCCGCCCAGAAGTTCGAAGAGCGCGCCAGGAAATGGAAATCTCCGGACGGATTCGAATTCGCCAGCCCGGCGGTCGAGCAAGCCTACCAGCGGCGCGTGCAGATGTTCCTCGACGTCATCGGCGCCAAGAAGCCGGAACGCATTCCCGTTTGCCCCGCGCTGGGTTTCTATCCGTTCGTTTACGCGGGCGTCACGCCTCAGGACGCGATGTACGACTACGAAAAGCTCGCGTACGCGCTCAAGAAGTTCCATGCGGATTTCCTGCCGGACGCCAGGGCGGGCACGGCTCTGTATGGTTCGGGCAAGGTGCTCGATATTCTCGATTACAAGCTCTACC
>Ga0181521_10001179_pt1 | contig 32421 bp, 37 predicted proteins | sample PEATcosm2014_Bin_32_FD_119764 | JGI IMG/M metagenome (GOLD analysis project Ga0181521, IMG submission 119764) | Peatland microbial communities from MTU Mesocosm Facility, Houghton, MI, USA - PEATcosm2014_Bin02_60_metaG | ecosystem: Environmental > Terrestrial > Soil > Wetlands > Peat | place...
ACCCCAATGTCTGCCACCGCCTGGCGGACCTCGTCGAGCTTGAACGGCTTGATGATTGCGACGATCAGCTTCATGGGTTCGGTAGCCCGCCCGGCGCAGGGACACCACGGCGCGACCCTGTCGCCACAGTCCCCCGCGGCCCGTCAAAATGCAGCTTCCATGCCACGCACCGGGCCAAGCGGAATCAGGTGCTTACGCGCGCCCCCGCGCGGGGCGGGCACGAGGACGCACCGTTTTGGCGCGCAGGACCGGCCGGGCTGCCTGAATGCGGGGCATACGTCTTGACTGCGGGGCGGGCACGGCCGAACGTGTCTCGCAACCCGCGCACACGCACCAGGTGACCCGCCATGGCAAACAGTTTCGATCCGCGCTTCTTCGACGACCTCGCGAAACGACTGTCGGATGCCATGCCGCCGCAGCTCGCGGCCCTGAAGAGCGACCTGGAAGCGAACTTCAAGAGCGTGCTGCAGGCCGGGCTCGCCAAGCTCGACCTCGTGACCCGGCAGGAATTCGACGTGCAGGCCGGCGTACTCGCGCGGACGCGCGACAAGCTGACGGCCCTGGAAGCGCGCCTCGGCGCGCTCGAAGCGGAGCTCGCACGCCACGAGCAGGATGTGGCCGACAGAGTCGAGCCGCCGGCAGCCTGAAGCGGCTGCGCATGACTCGACCGACCCAGCGCTGAGTGGCCGGCCGCGGGGTCCGCGGTTTGGTCCCGGGACTGGCCGCACTGGGATCAGCGCACGGCGCCCGGCCGAGGCCGGGAGTCCAGGGTTCGATCGCCAGCGGCGCCTGGCGCCGCGCGCGCTACTGGCTGCTCTTCACCAGGTAATCGACCGTTTCCCTGACGAGTGCATCGGGCAGGTCGGGCCGACCGCCCTTGGCGGGCATCACTCCGGTCTTGCCCTGGAAACCCTTGAGCGCGTGGTCGTACAGCGTCGCCTTACCCTCGGCGATGCGCGGTCTCCAGGCGCCGTGGTCACCCATTTTCGGCGCGCCGGCGACGCCCGCGCCGTGACAGGCGCTGCACACCGCCTGGTAGGTGTCCTCGGCGCTCTTGGGTACCGGCAGTGCCGCGGCCGCTCCGGCGCCGTTGACGGTCGTCGGCGCGATCGCGACGGCGCTGTTGTCGGCACCGGCCACGGCGACCCTGGCCACCGGTGCGATGCGATCGGCGGTCCGCTCGGCCGGCGAATCCGCGACAGCATGATCCTGTTCAAACGGCGTGCCGGTCGAGCGCGCAACGGCAAACAGCGCGATCGTGATCCCGATCCCGACCAGCATGCCGACGACCACGCTGAACATTTTTAGGTACTGATCGTCGCGCTTGCTCACTGCAGGGTTCCCCGGGGCTGTCGAATGCGGCCCGCGAGTATAGCGGCTGCCGGCCGCGGCCTGAAGGCCGCGGTTGGACGCGTCTGCGCCTGCGCGGGTAGAATCCCGGCCCCCCCAGGGCGCCCGTAGCTCAGCTGGATAGAGTGACGGTCTCCGAAGCCGTAGGTCGTGGGTTCGAATCCCGCCGGGCGCGCCACACCCCAGCTCCGACGCCGCGGCACCGGCACCGGGCGAGTGCAGCGCGTTGCCCGAGGCGCGATGACCCTACCTCAGCGCTTGCGCTCGGAGGCCGCGAGGTCGTTGATCAGCTCGAGCAGCTGCGTCTCGCCGCCGGCCGTGCCGACATCCGCCGTGTACTTGCCGTTCACGACCATCAGCGGCACGCCGGTGACCTTGTAGCGCTTGGTCAGCTGCTCGGCGCGCTGCAGCTTGCTCTCCACCGAGAATGAGCGGTAGGTGCGGTCGAAATCAGCATCCGTGACACCGTTGGCCTTGAGGAATGCCCGCTGTAACTGCTCGGTCCGCGCCGGATCGGCATCCACGAGGTAGTGGCTATTGACGTGGATCTCGCGGAACACGGCGGTGTGCAGCTGCTCGAGCTTGCCGAGCGCCTCGAGCGTGTAGAAAAGCCGCGCATGCGCACGGGTCGCGTCATTCCACATGACCGGTACGCGCACGAACTCGACGTAAGCGGGTTTGGCCTGCTTGCGCCACTCCTCGAGCATCGGGTCCAGGTGAAAACAGTGACCGCATCCGTACCAGAACACCTCGACGACCTCGACCTTGTCGGGCGCGACCGAGGTCGGCTGCGCGGGCACGAGCGAGCTGTAGCTCTTGCCCTCGACCCACTTCGCAGGAATGGCAGCGGCGGCGGCCGGCGTCGCGGCGGCGACCGCCGCGGCGATCGGCGACAGCCCGGTCGGCAGCTCGGCCGCGCCCTCGCTCTCCTCGGTGATTTCGACTGCGCGCTCAGTGGCGGCCGCCGGGGCGGCGTCGGGCTTGACCGCGACCGCCGCGGCTGCATCGGCGATGCGCCGCTGCGGCGGCGGCTGCGAGGCTGTCTGTGCCGGGTGGCGGCCGCAGGCCGCGACCGTCAGCGCCACCAACAACAGTATGCCGACCCGATTCGACAGTGACTTCATCGCATTCCCCTACGACCGGCTGCGCGCCGCACGCCAGTTGGAGCGTGCTTCCGGGCCCGAGTTCAGGGCCAGCGACACGGTTTGACTACCTCAGGCCCTTCAGGTACGCAGTCAGCGCCGCGACGTCGTCCGCGGACAGGCGCTTGCTGATGTCGTACATGATCTCGGCGCCGGCCGGGGCTGCGGGCTGTCCGGTCACCGCCGTGTAACGGGTCTTCGACGCATAGTTCTTGAGCTGGCTGGCGACGTACGCCGGCTGCTGTGACCGGATCTGCGGCCAGCGCGCAGGTCCGTTGCCGCGCCCGTTCGGGCCGTGGCAGCCGCTGCAGGCGGGAATACCCCGCGTCTGGTCGCCGCCGCGGTACAGCTTCTGACCGGCCTGCCACAGGCCGGGATCGGCCTCGAGGCCGGTCAGCGTCTGCCGTTCGAAGTACGCCGCGAGGTCGGCCATGTCCTGGGGACTGAGCGTGAGCGCCATCGGCGCCATCACCGGCCCGAGGCGAACGCCGGCCTTGAACAGCCCGAGCTGCTCGGTCACGTACTCGTGGTGCTGGCCTGCGAGATTCGGCCATTCCGGGTTCACGCTGTTGCCCGTCGCGCCGTGACAGGCACCGCACACCGCCGCCTTCGCGGCCCCGGCCGCGGCATCACCGGTAACCGTCTGGGCGGCGAGCGCGGTGGCCACGAGGCCGAGGCTCGCCAGCTGCGCCGCCAGCCCACGCGCGGCAATTCGACTCTTCATGACAGTATCCCGGCTCCCGTGGACGGCCGCGCGGCCCTGTTAGACTCGGGTTTCCGCGCGAACCCAATATTCTACACGATGTCGGCTTTTCCCCATGCCCGGTACCTCAAAGGTGCGCACGAGCCGACGCAGTTCGTCCCGGACACCGGCGCCGAGGTTGCGATTGCCGGCCGCTCGAACAGCGGCAAGTCGAGCGCCATCAATGCGCTGACCCAGCGCCATGCGCTGGCCCGCACCTCGAAGACGCCCGGCCAGACGCAGCTGATCAACTTCTTCGAGCTTGAGCCGGGGCGGCGCCTCGTGGACCTGCCGGGATATGGTTTCGCGAAGGTCCCGCGACCGCTCCAGCAGCACTGGAAACGACTGCTCGAAGCTTATTTCCGCGACCGGGAGTCATTGACGGCGCTGTTCATCGTCATGGATGCCCGCCGCCCGCTCGAGGAGCAGGACTGGCAGATGCTCCGCTACGCCCGGGCCCGCGGCCGGATGGTGCACCTGCTGCTCACCAAGGCCGACAAGCTGAGTCGCAATGCCGCGGCGAGCACCCTCGCGCGCGTCCGGCGGGAGATCGGGGAGCTCGCGACCGCGCAGTTGTTCTCGGCGACCGCCAACACCGGTGTCGACGAGGCGCGCCGCCAGCTGCAGGGACTGCTGCAAGCAAAAGAGCCCGGCGACGATCACTCGTCGCCGGGCCAGACTAGCGTCCCGCAGGGTTCCTAGCCCAACCTGCGGGAACCTAAGCACTTGTTTTGCTGTGAAAGAGCAGAACCTTAGGGTGGCCTAGATTCGGAGCAGTTGGGCTGGGTTCGTTGTGTTTTCGTTGTGTTTTGCCGGCCACGAAGCGCGCAACGAAACGCACAACGGACCCCGCGCTCAAAGAGCCGCGCACGTCCCAATATTGATGAACGGCGTGTCCGAGCCCTCGGGCAAATTCAAAAACGCCGGACCACTGCCTTGAATGTACCCGACGAGGTACGCGGATATAAAACGGTGGTTCGTCGCGTTGAATGAAAACATGGATTGACCGTCGGGGCCGCAGAACAAATAGCCTTGGGCATTGAACTCGTCCTTACACGCGATCCATGGAAAATCATCCTGCCCGAAATGCCAGACGGCCCAAGTACCGTCAATCGGGTGGGAGCCGGGCTTGTTCGTGACGCGCTTGAGGATCAGCTTCTCGCCGCTCTCGAAGCGGGTCCGTTGCCATGACTTTGTCTTGGCGTCAAAGCTGAAGCCGGTCGATTGCTCGGTGATGCAGAGGAATGGGCCGGTGGGGGGTGTGTCAGCGATCGCCGGGAGCGCGGCAATGAGCCCAAGCAGTAATGCGGCAACACGCTTCACGTCACGCCCTCGCGCCGACGAAAAACGAAAGAGCTGATTCACAGCGGGGATAGCCGCCAGATTCAAGGGCCCGGATTCACCGCTTGAGCAACTTGCATCATCATTTGCTGCTTAACGTACGCGGCCCCAAGGTGGTTCTCGATGATCTTGAACGATTGCGTATTCGACAGTGCGTGCATGTACGAGTGGTGAACGGAGAGAACCAAATTCTGGAATTCGGGAGGAAAGTCATCTTCCAGGCTCTTAATGACCAGCCCGATTGCGCGACACTCATCGATATTGATGTGACGATCATGAGCCTTATTTTTCGAGAAGTCCGTCAGCTGGTCGACGATCACGCTCGCTAACTTTTGCTTCTCCTTTTCCCCTGCCAGCATATTGTTGGTTAGCTCACTGCGAACAAAATTCTTTGCCCAGTCGACCGCGTTTTCACACTGACCCAGATAGCTCGGCGTGTACTGGCGGAGAATGAATTGCCAAACGTTGAGTTTTGCGTTGTCTGCGGTTATTTCCGCGAAGGCCCGGTTAAATTCCTCAATCACTCCGGCCGCAGGAATGCCGAGGATCTGTGGATCGATTGGGCCAAGGTTCGAGTGTTTGCCCATGACGATCTCGCGACACGCACAGGCAATCATTGTTCCAGCTGACATAGCAATCTGCGGAACGATGGCTCGGATGTCCTTTTTGAACATGCGCTTTAGGTAGTCCACCAAGCTTTCAGTAACAGCTATGTTCCCGCCGGGAGTGTGCAGGACCAGGTCGAGGCCGAGCTTTCGGTCGAGTTTGTGAATGGCCATCATGAAGCCATTCTTATCCTCGTCAGTGATGTCGGCTCCGGCGATACCGGGCTTGGACAGAAAGCCCGAGTAATACGCAATGATGTTGCGGCCGGTAAACTTGTGCAGCCGTTTTAGATAACGCCGCCGGACTGTATCTTGGGCGGTAAGCGACTGCGTTCGCCCTCGCTGGGCCTCTCTACCGATTTCCTTGAGTATCTCGGTCCAAGTCGCCACCGCCGCCTCCCTGCGCGCTCGCGGGGCTCGCCACACCGCCCGCCGCTATGGTCGGAACGTTGATCAGCGCCGATGGATATCGGAAAGGACCAACTTGCGCCTCGGGCGATACGAGCCCTTTGTCAACCCAGTGCTGGTACTTAGACGCCAACGGAGTCTTGATCTTTGACATAGGCTTTGCCTTCCGAGACCGGTACATGAGTATGCCTCCTATCGTCTAAATGCGGGAAGTGAGGGGAATCACGGACAGCACTAAAAGCCGCGAAGCAATGCTGACGTGTGCGGTGCAGCACCACCGCAAAGCCGGTCACGGCTCAACCAACGGTCGGCTCTGCCCGCTGAACCACAGTACCCGGTTCCTGATGCGGCGCTGCCACGAGACGTGACTGTCCTGCCAGCGATGCGCCTTGCCGCCGCTCAGGGTCACGATCCAGATGCCGGTCTTGTCCACGCTCTCGACCCACAACAGATCATTGTCCTGCACCCAGAGCTGATTCGCTGCGACTGAGACGCCTCGCGACTGCCGCCGCCGGTGCTCCAAGCGACACCACGGGATTAGGACATAGCGCGCCAACGCCGCCAAGGTCACCGTCAGCGCCGCGTAAAGGGCCAGCATCATCACGGGACCCATCTTGACGGCCCGGCGGCGTAGGTTGCCTTCAGAGCCGCAATGGTCGGGTCATTCTGCGCGGGGGTGCTGAAGCCCCGCTTTTGCATCGTCCCGGCCGCCGTGTACTTAAACGTCGCCGAGGGCGGCGTGAAATGATCCACCAGCTTCGCGGTGCGCGGTGCATAGCCCTTGGTAATCGGGACGGTGCCGATCAGGGCGCCGCTGAGGCAGCCCTCAGCCAGCTTCCGGGCCACGTTGGGGTCCTGCACAAGGAAATCGAGGTCGAGCCGCCTGCGTAGCGCAGGGGCGGCATAGACGCACACACCGACCGGTTGGCCCTGTTCGTCCAGTAAAGTAGGTCGCCAGCGAGCAAACATCCGCGGGTCGATGCCTTCATCGGGGCCGCGCAAGCGGACGACGTTGCTGTCGCCGTCATGTGCGATTTGTCTAAAGAAGATTGCGTCTGCCGCGGCACCACCGACTTCCCCAAGGTGCTCCATCAACGCATCAGTGTTTCTCATAGCGAGGTCTCATTGGTGATAACGCTGGCCATCGACGCGCTCGCGCTCGCCCCGAGCGTGCCGATGCCAGCGGCCCGAAGCACGGTGAGGTCCGCCGGCTCAGGACTGACCTGTTACGCATTGGCGACCACAGCGATCAGGTCGCCTGGTTTAACCGACAGATATTCGGTCTGCCCCGCGGCCAGCCGGTGCTGTGTGGTGTCTGCCACCGGTGTCGCGCCGGGGGCTGGGCTCACCATGATCGAGCAGTTAACATCCGACTGAACGCGCAGCATTCGGGTGCTCGGCCCGAACGCGGCGGACGGAGTCGACGTGCCCCCGATGGCGACCACCTGCGTCGCTTCAGGCGGCTCCGGCAGCACCATTACTCCGGCAAAGAACGGGTAATTGGAAAGATTCTTGTACTCAGACACGTATAAAGATCCCATCCTGACTCCCATGCCCGCGATTTGTGCGGCGCCGCTGGTTGGTGAAATTGTTGTGTTGGGCACGACTCACCTCCGGACCGCCGCAATCGCCCGGGCCAGCTCATAGGCTTCATGCGCGTCGATACGCCCACCCTTGCGCAGTGTGTCCGTCGCATCGTCCATCTTGCGCAGCAGGTCTCGCTGCCGTGCGTCGCTGGTGTTCGGTATGGCCGCCAACTTGCGCAGCGACAGCGCTTCATCAAAGCCCAGTGGTGTCGGGCGGGCGCCGATGCCCTTGAAGACCTTCAAACTCTTGCGCTCATGCGCTAAGTCGGCACGACGCTTGCGTTGCGCCCGTAGAGCGACATCCTCGTCACTGCGGGCCTTGAACCTGCCGCTCTCGTCGCGATCACTGCGAGCTTTGCCCCGTGGCGGCGGCCATGAGTCGTCGTCATCGTCCATGTCGTCTTCTTCGTCGTCCAAGTCTTCGTCGTCCCGATCAGCACGCATCCGGCGAGCCTGATTGGCGTCTGCAACCATGCCACGCGCTGCACGGCGCTTGCGCTTCTGCGGCACGTCCTCCATCTCGATATCAGTGCCCGTGCCGCCGCTAACGCCAATTTCTTCCTCGTCCTCGCTGTCATCGTCCTGCGGCGGCAGCGCGCGGCGCTTGGTCAGGTCGGCGCCGGTATGCAGCTTGCATAGACCGTAGTTGCCGAGTGGAGTGCCGCCGGACTTGTGAGTCTGGCGGATCGCATCCGCCGATGCCTTGCGGCCTTCATCATGTTCACTCATGGAACTCTCCTCGCGCCGGAATGGCGCAATTCAAAACGTGTAAGTGCCGGCCACGCACTGCTACGCGGTGTTTCAGGGCGCATAACGATGCTGCCGGCTCTGGCGTCGCAGACGGTGCGGCGAAGGAGACGCACACACCCTCGTTGCCGCCAGCTATTCCCGGCGACGCGCGATGACGCGACGCGCGCCATTGACTGCCGGAAATTCGTGGCAATGTCCGCAATCTCAGCCAATCGGCCAATTCGCAAAAGGGTCTCATGAGACCCTTTTGGTAGTGCCGGTAATTGGCCGATTCGCAAATCGATCGCATGCGATCGATTTGGAAGTGCTGTGTTCAATGGTGGCCCTCCTGTGTCAGCTCCCGGACGACGACGCCGGGCCTGTCGGCGAGTGCACCTGCACGAGTGGCGTCGGCCGCGCTCTCTTGCGCGAGCCACGCGAGAAAGCCGAGTGCCCCTGTATTGGCGACCAACGGCTGCAACGCATACCTGAGTGCGTCGATGAGGTGATCGCTGCCGGGCTTCAGGTCGGGGAGCACGTCGCCACTGAGCCTATCCACGCGATACGCGTAGTTCTGAAATTCATCCAGGGTGTGCGTGCAGCGCGGGTGGATCACCACGCACTCGTAACTGCGAATGTGGGCGATGCCAGATTCAACCGAGCCCGCGCCCTTGGTTACGGCACGGACGTTCGGGTAGCCGTGTTGTTGTAGGTGGCTGATCGTCTCAGGCCGCGCGCTGTCCATCCGTGTCACGTACTCGCGTGCCCGCGGGATCTGGTCAAACAAAGCGGGCAGATCAATGATGTCCACGCCAATGGCGTAGCATTCAAACTCAATGTACAAGCGCTGCCCCTTAACCCACACGCGTACAAGCGTTGTGGGATCGACCGCAAAGCCCAAGTCGCTGCCTTGGTATGGACCGTCCCAATCAGCACCGGGCGTAAATTCCTCGACCACATACTTGTTGGCGAACACAATGGCGTTGCTGATGCGGCGGGTGGCACCCAGCCAGATGTGTGCGAAGGCGTCATAGTCCACGCTGCGCAAGTAATCCGCCTCACGGCGTAGTTCCACCGGCAGCCATGGGTTGTCGTCCAGCGTCACATGCACATGGCGGCAGCCGGGCGGCGGGTTGATGACGAAGCGCCGGTAAGCGGCGGCGTGCTCGTCGTCGGGGTTCATGGTCAGCCAGAGTTCGCTGCCCGTGGCGCGGATCGTCGGAATCAACGTCTCCAGAGAGCGCTCTGAGACGCTTTCACTTTCCTCAATCCAACAGAGGCTCACGCCTTCCAACGACTTCAACTTGCTGAAGTTGGAATAGAGTCCTTCAAAGATGAATTCGCCACCGGCACGACTCGTGATGCTGTGTTCCTTGATGTCGAAGTGAGGTGCGAGGCCCAAGGCGTCAATGCGGTCGGTCAAGAGGCGATGGACGCTTTGCCGGATGGAAAGTTGAATCTCTCGCACACACAAGACGCGCACTGGTGAGGTCAGCGCCCGCAACACGAGCACGGTGGCAAAGGACCACGACTTCGCACTGCCGCGGCCGCCGGTGCAGATGCGGTAGCGGGATGGCGTCGTCGGATGCAGCAGGGTATGGAGCTTCGGCGGTAGCTGCACGTGGCGGATGCCCGGCAGTGCTGGCGCCCGCCGCCGGCCAGCTTCCACCGCCAACAAGAGCGTGGTGGTTGGTAGCTGCGCGCGGGTTGCTGTGCATCGTGCCTCGAATGCGGACAGGTGTTCGCCCGGTGCCTGCCACAAGACGACTGGCCCGGACGCGACTGCTGAGCGGTGAGCAAGCACGTGCTGCGCTGCGCGGATCACGGACTGCTTGTGTGGGTCGAGAAAGCTCACGACTTCTGCAGCTCCGCCAAGATCGCCTCAGCGCGCTGCGCAACCTCGCGGCCGATGTTGCGCTTCGTGTTGCGTGAGGTGAATGCTTCGTGCTTCGGAATCGGCAACTGCAAGTCGAGGATCGAGCGACCTTCCAACAGGTGCGGGTTGCCCGGCGGCGCAGCCATTTCATAAGCAACTGCGGTCGCGAAGGTCTCAACCAGTGTATCGGTCACAGCGTCGCTCGCCGCGAAGGTTGCCGGTGCGAGGGCTGCGAGCTTGGCGTGAAGGACGTCGGCGATCAATTGTTGGATCGGCTCCTGCGCTGCCTGACGCCGTTTCAGGATGGCCTTGCGGTCTTGGTCGAGCATTGCGAGGCCTGCGGTGGCGACACCTGCACGCCCGCGAAGGCGTGTTGCTTCCGCGAGTGCGGCTGCCACGGCCTTTTCCAATGCACCACGGTCCTCTGCCGCTGGCTTATTGAGTTCTTCGCACGCAACAACTTGCTCTAGCCGTTTGCCGAGGGCATTGACCTCTGCATCCTTGGCGGCGGCTTCCTGTTGTTCACGTGTGTAATTGGAGGCCTTTGGTGCCAGTTCGGCGTCCTGGGCTATGCAGTCTCGGACGATCTGCTGCTGGGCGGCCAGCTTTTCGGCTGCGGTGGTTGGTGCGGGCTTGAACAAGTTACTAACGACGGACATGGATGTTGCTCCGGTTGAAATTAGACGACGTCGCCGGTCAGTGGATCGCGCCAACTGGCGCCGGTCCATGTGATGAAGCTGCCGAGCGACGTGTCGAGGTATAGGTCGCCGCAACGTGGACCATTGGCGACGTCTGAATCGCCGGGCTTCGGGCGCTGTGCGGTGGTGCCGCTCAAACACACAGCCACGATCTGTGGCGCAATGCGGGCGGAGTTCTGGTCGACATCGGCGACTGCGCCGGTTGCGACGGACACGCCGTCGACGTGTGCGGGGTTATAGGCGTCGTTGGCGAGCGCGCGAACGGTTCTAAAGATTGCGGTCATGGCTTAGTCCTTTTGAATCGAAGATTAGTGTCGCGAATGATCTTGAGCACAGCCCACAACGGCGCGTTGAGCGCGTTGGCGATCCGTTGGGCGCGCCAGCCGCATTTGTGCAGCGAAATTGTTTCGGTACGTAGACGGGGATCATGCGGTTCCATCAGACATCCTCCGGTTGCACGCGGAGCGCTTCGAGAACGAGTGGCAATGCGAGATGGAGCGTCCATGCAATAACCGTTGGTGAAGTGCCGGCGGCAAATAGGCGGCGGGCTATCATGGCGCGCTCAAGGAGCGGCAATGCACGCGAGCGCCGCAAAAGCTCCGGTTGCACGGCGTCGGCACCCCGGGCGCGCTCGCCAAGGATACGAATCACAGCGGCGAGGTTTAGCCTCAGTGCCGCACTAATGTCCCGCGGCTGCATGGCCTCAGACTCGTACAGACGCTCAACCTCAGCCGCCAGCTCCTCGAACGAGCGTTGTGCGTATTGGTCGCGGCGATAGTGCTCGGGGATGGCGGTGCGAGTCATGTGTCACCGCTGCCTGAGGCATCGACAATGGCGGCCTCAATCATCGGGTTCATCGTTGAGTCAACCGGAGCATCGGCCGCGGGCGCAGGCAAGAAAGTTACGGCGCCTTGGCTTTGGACTTGCTCCATGGCTTCACGCAACTGCCGAAGCTCTTTGAGTTCGGCTAGGGCGCGTGCCATGCGGGCGCCAACATCAAGCGCGTAAATTAGACGTGTGCCTTCGAACGTCTCAATCCGCCCAGCGCGCATGTCTTTATAGACGAGCCTCCACTCGGCCAAGATCGCGTCCTCGTCTTCCAAGGCGCCAACCAGCGTGTACTTGCGCTTTGGGCGCGCGCCGCCGTTGGCCGCAAACCTTATGCCGGCGGTCACGGCCGATCCTCCGAGCGATGCGACCGTTGTTTCGACGTTGTGCCCAAATTGCCGCCGTTACCGCTCATGGGCTTAGGCACAACGCCGGGCGGGGTAGGCCCGGCGGCGCGGATGGCGGCTTCAACTTCTGAGAGCTTGAAGCGGACCGCCTTGCCGACCTTGAGGCAGGGCACGCGGCCGGCGCGGGCGAGGGCCTCCCACTTCGTGTCGTTGACCCCGGTGGCTGCGGCCAATTCCTGCGATGTGAGCCAGCGCTCCGGGCAGCCTGCAGGAGCGCCTGCCGCGGTGGCTGAGGCAAACCCTAAGGTAGCTGCGTCTACCCGCGCCTGAACCACGGCGGGAGCGGCGAAAGCGCCCGCGGTGCCATCCGGCAACGTCAGGACGATCCACGTGCCGCCGGTCATGGCGCGGCTCCGGGGGGAGGGGGGAGGGGTACAGGCGAGCGCAGGCGGCGGCGGGGGATTTCGGCCTGCAATCTCCCCGAAACGTGAGGGCACCGCTGTACGTCAAGGTAGCGGGAATGGCGGGAAGGTGGCGGGAGCCCGGGAGCAGGAATTTCCTGCTCTCCCGCTACTTCCGCTACCCCCGCTACTACTAAAGAGAGAGGCGTGGAATAAGCAACTAGCGGGGCCTCCCTCCCTCGCCGGGTCCAAAACTGGTGTCCCTCCACGCGGTGATTTGGAGCAAAAAAGGCAGCGGAAGTGGCGGAAGTAGCGGGAACCCCAATATTTCCTGTGCGGCCGCTCCCGCTACCTTTCGGGCGTCCCGCTACTTTAGTGGCGGGACCGCTCATGGCTCATCCCCCGAGTTGTCCGGCGGCCACCCAATCGGCTGCTTCACCAATGCTTCAAACACCGCCCGCGCTTCTTTCAATGACGGCAGTTCGTAAATCCGCGACCGCGGCAAGATGAAAAACTCGCGCGCTTCATCGGTCCGCACCTCGCGCTTCACGATGTTCGGCAGCAGGGTGCGGCTCACCTTCATTCCGAACGACGTGAGCGACAGCCGGTGGTTCTGCTTCATGTCGTCGCAGTGGTAGAGGTAAAACTGGTGTAGCGTTTCCGGGCAGACCGGCTCACCGAACTTCCACCGTAAGATCACCGGCTCTCCCCGGCTACTACGCCGTCGGTCAACGGTCTCGTGTTGGTGGCTCATGAGCATTTCCACCCACCACGTCGTGACCGAATCCATGGAGCGAAACTGCTGCTCCAAACGCGCATCGGTCTTGGGCACGACGCGAAGGTCAATAGCTGACACGTCGTAGTTCAATAGGTAATGCAGCAATGCCGCATCACCACCGGTATTGAGCTGTTCTTTGACTGCCGCGAAGTACGCCGAGTCTTTCTCACGAACACTGCTAACCTCGATAATCGCGAAGCGCCGATCATCAATGGCGGCAGGCACCACCCAGTCCTGATTGCTGGCCATGATGATGCGCAGGTGGTTGCGCACCCGGATCACGTCGCGTCCCTTTTGTTCTAGCGGCAGATAGTCTTCGGTTATCATTGACTTCAGCGCGCCCACATCCGCTTTGTCGCCCGCGAACACGGCTTCATCCGCAAACAGCAACTGCGCACTGGCGAGATGCGCGTTGAATTTGCCGGTGACGTGGCTAGCCCGACTCGCGTAGGCGTAGTGATCACCGAACAGATGCCCAATGGCATGAGCGAAGGTACCTTTGCCGGTGCCTTGCTTTCCCTTCAGAACAAGCACGATGCCCGGGCGGTCGCAAGGCTTCTGAACTGCGTCCGCACACCACGCCACCACGTAATGAGTCAGTGGCTCGTCACCGGAGCAGATGACGTCCTTCACCATAGCCAGGAACCGTGAGCAGTCGCCCGCTTGCGGCGCAACGGCGAACCCGCGCCACAGGTTGAATGCACCGGGAGTGACAGTCCCGCCCGGTTCAAAGACGATCTTGGTGAACTCGGCGCGGTTCGGGCTATCCAACCATGCGTCGAACGGATTGACCTTGCCGACTGTCCGATTGCGGTAGTACTGCTTCACGGCTCCCGCGTGCGCCAAGCGCGGCATGCCGCTGTTCCATTCGCCGCGCCACAGCACACAGAGTTCGTTGCCGACCCAGACGAGCGCGTGCTTGCTGTTCAGCTCACCGATGGCTTCATTACGCTTCGCGAGCGCGGCACGCGCCTTCTTCAGCGGACGCGCGATGGCCCGCTTGCGTTGCAGATCGCCGCCCTGAGCCAGCACGTGAGGGTCATCCGCATAGTCTGCATAGATCCGCGCATCGGTCGCACCATTGAACACGTCCTCGCGGATCGCCTTAAAGAGATCGGCGGACCGATCAACCTTCGTCGGCGGATCGCGAGGCTCATCCCCGGACATCGGCGCCGGAAAATCGACCAGCGAATACTGGCGCTCAGGGTGGTGTTCAATCAGCCGCGCTTCTGCAACAACCCGACCACGCTCTAGCTTCGTCTTGGTAGGCCAGTTCGTCGTACCGGCCACACGCATGATGCGGTCGAGGTTGTATGTTTCCGGGTGCTCAGGATCGAGGTCAGCGATGACGCGCTTGTTGGCACTTTCCAAAGCCTCGATGTTGCCGTTGACGACTACTGGCTCGCGCAGTCGCCAGAAAGCCTGATAGCCGCCACCGGAAAACAGAATCAACGTTGGCGGTAAGCGGTAGTTCTGAATGCGATTCAGCGCCGCGTCGGTCGGATCATCAACATCCGCGTGCACCCAGCACATGTGGCCCACGTCGGCCTTCGTGGCCTTCTTGTCCATGCGCCCGCGCAGCTCGTTCACGGACCAATAGAGGTTGCAGTCGGCGTGCTCGCTGATGAACGGTTCTATGTCAGCGAGCGTCTCCCGGGAGACGCCGAGGCCGACAATCGCGCCAGTCTTCGGGTGGATGGCGACGACATTGGACCAGCCAGTCTCGGGCAGCACCAACCGGAGAAAAGCGAGCGCGGGAGTCAATTCAGCGGCGGTTGGCACTGTTGATTTCCTCGACGACTCTGTCGGCCAGTGCGCACGCCAGCTCAGCGCGCTTGCGCGCAACCGCAGATTCAAACTTGGCGCGCGCGTCGGCCGGCAATGTGGCTAACTCGAAGCGCGCATGGCCGTTGCCTTCCAAGTTCGTCGCCATCTCGACCGCGTGCAGCATGGCTTCGATCAATGTCTCAGCATCACCGCACCATGCACAGAAATTCTTGGCAGGGTGCTGTTGGAAAAAGGCTCCGGCGATGTAGCGCTGGCCGCGGCGCGTCTTTAGAAAGCGCTTTGTGGTCAGCTCGTCCACCCGGACAGCAAGGGCCTCGCGCCCGTCGGTAGTGTTGAAATCTGCCGCAATGAACACGAGGTCGTTGTTCATGCGTGACCTCCGACCGGTGCCAGCCGCAAGGTGAGTGCATCAGTGATCAGCTCGGTGTTGTCGCCGGCCAACACCCGGCTGGTGCAGTCGCTGCAGATCTGGCAATACGCCCAATCGTCAGTCGTGCAACCGCGGAACAGGGCATACGCGCCGACTTCGCGCATCGGCCGGCCGCAACCGGGGCAAGGGATCGTCACAGCGTTACGCCCCTGCGCTTGCCGCTGCTCCCGCGCCCTGATCGGGGTTCAAGGCCGCGGTGATCAGGTCGGCTTCGGCCGGTGTGACGCGCTTCCGCAGGGTCGGGCTGCGGTCAATCTCAATACCTAGCCGTCGCGCGGTCGAAACCACGGCCGCAATGGACACCATGTTTTGCCTGGCGATTTCCCCAAGCGGAACAATCGGCCGGGCCGACATTCGTACGAAAGTTGTTTCCAAGTTCGGTCTCCGGGAAGATAATCACCCTCTCCTATTATCCGCCGCCAAGCACAGCGGAAAAACGGCGGGTAATTGGCCGCTTGGGCGCTGTTTCTGGCGATTTTTAGGCCGGTGTTCTCGAGACCGATGGAGTGGTAAATGGCAAAGCGAGGTCGACCGCCGAAGTCCCGCGAGGGGTCGATGGCTCGATTTTGGGAGGACGCCGAGAAGGACCTGCCGATCTACAACTTTGTAGAGCGCGAGAAGGCGCGCGACGGCAATAGGCGTGGCAGTACCACACGGGCGATCGCAGCCGCCGTAAAGAGGTTCAACAAGGAGGACGTGCGCACGATCGAGAAGGCGTGTGCGCGGATGCGGCCGCAGGTTCAGGGACTAGACAAGTCTGTGGAGTACATGCGTCAGGTCTTTCGTGAGGACGATGCGCTGTTCAAGGCGCACTTCACCGCTGACGAGTTAACCGAGCTTGATCACGTCAGCTTGCCGATGGTGAGACGCATCGCGGAAGACCGTGCCGAGTTGAAACGTTTACGTGCCGAGGTTGAGCGACTGCGCACCAAATCTAGGAGGACAAAATAATGGCCACCAATGTCGAGACGATCCACGCCAAGCTGCCGGGCGATAAGCCGGGCAAGCGCACGGGACCCGCCGAGTACTATTCAGTGCGGGTACCCAACCCAAGGACTGGTGGCGTCCTTTACAAGCGATTCAAACTCGGAAAGAAGAAAGAGGCTGAGGCATACGCTGCCGAACAAAACCGCCTACGCAACGCGGGCATCGTGCCCGCGCCGAAGATGACGGTGGCTGAGCTGATCGGTAAGTACCAAGTGGTCCACGCCAACCGCGTGCGTGGCAGCACGGTGGATGCGTCCAAGTCGTCGCTCCAATGGATTCAGGAGCACTTGGGTACGCGGTTGGTGAGCACGATCCAGCCGGAGGACTTTGACCGCGTGCGAGACGCGAAGATCGCGGCCGTCCGTGCTGCGGCGCTCAAGAACTTCGAGAAGCGGCTCGCCAGGAACCCGGACCTACTGGCGGGGGCCGATAAGGCACGCGCAGAGATCGCCCGCTGTGGCACCCGGGCGGGGGAGAAGGTGATTGTCGAGGCGCGGCGGCTGTGGAAGCACGCAGTGAAGCATGGCCTCACGGAGCGCAACGTTGCTCAGTTTGCCGACAAGCCCCGGCGGGAGCGCGATCCGGACGCCGATTACGTCGAGGCCAACATTTTGACGCCTGCCGAGATCCAGCGGTTCATCGCACACGTCGACCCGGAGCACCAGACGTGCGTAGCGTTCTTGTTCATGACGGGCTTGAGGTTTGGTGAACTGGTCGGGTTGCAATGGACGGATGTCGACTGGGCCTCCGGCCGGGTGTTCATCCGCCGTCAGTGGAGCCGGTTCGAGGGCGCCGTGGCACCATTGAAAACGGCCGCCGCCCGGCGGTCTATCGGGTTGGCGCCAAGCATGATCACGAAGCTGAAGACCCTGAAGCTGCGTAGCCGTGGCGAGTTCGTGTTTGGCACCAGCGGCGGCACGACGCTCGACCCCGCTGCGTTCCGGGACCGCGTCTGGCACCCGGCGCTGCGACGCGCTGGGCTCCGGTCGATCCGCCCGCACGATGCGCGGCACACGTTTGCCTCGATGCTGATTGCGGCCGGAGTGAACGTGGTCGTCGTTGCGCGCCGGCTTGGTCACAGCTCGGCGGTGACTACGCTCAAGACGTACAGCCACGCATTCGATCTGGTAGGCGACGTTGCTGAGGCGGAGGTGCTGGAGCGCTTCATGGCGTCGCAAACAGAACGTTGCGAAACCGTTGTGTCCGGCAATCCGCCGGCTGCCGTCGCTGCCGTAAGTACCTGAAGCACAAATAAAAAAGGCCCAGCGTCGAGTGATCGTCGCCGGGCCAGACTAACCCGGCATGGGGATAAACCGGGCGATGGGCCCGCTCAGGGAGGTCAGCGGGGAACGTCCGGGAACGTTCGGCAAATTGGATACGGGCGGTCACCGAAAGTTCCGGGACTGCAGGTCAAGAAGCGTCAAAAATAAAGCCCCCGCGTCCTCGGATCCGGCCCGGGTGCGCCCCGGCAGCTGCTGCGTCAGTGCGCCTCATCCCAGTTGGCGCCGACTCCGACTCCGACCTCGAGCGGTACCCTGAGCGTCGCCGCCGCGCACATCAGCGCCGCGATGCGTGGGCGTACCGCCTCGACGGCGTCGGCGTCGACCTCGAGCACCAGCTCATCGTGCACCTGCATCACGAGCGTGGCCGGCGCCCGCTCGGCCTCGATCCAGGCGTCCACCGCGAGCATCGCGCGCTTGATGATGTCGGCTGCCGTGCCCTGCATCGGGGCATTGATGGCGGCCCGCTCGGCGTACTGCTGCTGCTGCTTGTTGCGGGAACGGATCTCCGGCAAGTACAGCCGCCGACCAGCGACGGTCTCGACGTAACCTTGCTCGCGCGCCAGCTTGCGGGTGTCGTCCATGTAGCGGCGCACGCCCGGGTAGCGTTCGAAGTAGCGCTCGATGTACTGCTGCGCGGCGCCGCGGTCGACGTCGAGCCGGGTCGCCAGGCCGAATGCGGACATGCCGTACATCAGGCCGAAGTTGATCGCCTTGGCCGCGCGGCGCTGCTCGGCCGTCACCGCCGACGGGTCGAGGCCAAACATCTCGGCCGCAGTCGCCTCGTGCACGTCGCGCCGTTCGGCGAAGGCGCGCAGCAGCCCCGGGTCCTCCGACAGGTGCGCCATGATCCTGAGTTCGATCTGCGAATAGTCGGCGGCGAGCAGCACGCGGCCCGGCGGCGCGATGAACGCCTGGCGGATGCGGCGGCCCTCCTGCGTGCGGATCGGGATGTTCTGCAGGTTCGGATCCGATGACGACAGCCGCCCGGTTGCCGCGACCGCCTGGTGGTAGGAGGTATGAATGCGGCCGGTGCGCGGGCTCACCTGCTCTGGCAGCGTGTCGGTATAGGTGCTCTTCAGCTTCGCGAGTCCGCGGTAGTCGAGTATCAGCTTTGGTAACGCGTGGCTCTCGGCCAGCTCCTCGAGCACGTCCTCGGCGGTCGAAGGCTGCCCGGTCGGTGTGCGCCGCACGACGGGGATGCTGAGCCGCTCGAACAGGATCTGTTGCAGCTGCCGCGGGGATTCGAGGTTGAACGGGCCGCCGGCCGCGTCGTGCGCGGCTTTCTCGAGCTCGCCGAGCCGGCGCGCGAACTCGCGGCTGAGCCCGCGCAGGAACTCGCGGTCGACCAGCACGCCGCGCCGCTCCATCCGCTGCAGCACGGGCTGCAGCGGCTGCTCGAGCTCGTCATAGAGCCGCAGCAGCCTCGGCTCCCGTTCCAGCCTGGCGCGCAACACGCGGTGCAGGCGCAGCGTGACGTCGGCATCCTCGGCGGCGTACTCCGCGGCCGTCTCGACGGGCACCTGGTTGAAGGTCAGCTGCTTCGCTCCCCTGCCCGCGACATCCTCGAAGTGAATCGTGCGGATTCCGAGATAGCGTTCCGCCACCGAGTCCATGTCATGACGCGTGGCGACACTATTGAGCACGTAGGACTCGAGCATCGAGTCGAAACGCAGGCCGGCGAGGCGAATCCCGTGGTTCTCGAGGATGTGCGCATCGAACTTGGCGTGATGGCCGACTTTTGCCCGCGCGGGATCCTCGAGCAACGGCTTGAGCGCTGCCAGCACCTGCTCGCGTGGCAGCTGGTCGGGAGCGCCGGCGTAATCGTGCATCAGCGGCACATAGGCGGCCTCGCCCGGCGCCGTCGCGAACGACAGGCCGACGATCTGCGCCGTCATGTAGTCAAGACCGGTGGTCTCGGTGTCGAATGCAAACAACTCCGCCGTCCGCAGCCGCTCGAGCCAGCCGCTCAGCTGCTGCTCGGTGACCACGGTGTCATAGTGGCGCGGGGCGGCGACGATGGCATCGCGCAGCGCGTCAGGCTCAGCCTCGCCGGCCGCCGCAGGCGGCCCGACCGCCTCGGCCGGCAGCGCCTCGGCCGGTGCCCCGGCCTCAAGTGCGCGTAACAGCGAGTGGAATTCGAAGCGGCGGTACAGCGCCTTGAGCCGCGCGACGTCGGGCGCGCGCGGCGCGAGCGCGGTCGGCTCGACGGGGAGCGCGAGGTCGCAGCGGATGGTGGCGAGCTTTCGCGACAGCTCGAGTTGGGGAAGATTCTCGCGCAGGCTCTCACCGACCTTGCCTTCGATGTCGGCGGCGTGGGCGACGAGATCGTCGACCGTGCGGTAGCTGCCGAGCCATTTGGCGGCGGTCTTGGGTCCCACCTTCGGCACGCCCGGGATGTTGTCCGAGGCGTCGCCGACGAGCGCGAGGTAATCGACGATCTGCTCGGGCTCGACCTCGAAGCGGGCCTTGACACCCGCCCGGTCGAGCGTCGTCCCGGTCATCGTATTGACGAGCGTGATCCGGCCGTCGACCAGCTGCGCCATGTCCTTGTCGCCCGTCGAGATCACGACCTGCATGCCCGCCGCCGCACCGCGGCGCGCCAGCGTGCCGATCACGTCGTCGGCCTCGACCCCCGGGATCCGCAGCAGCGGCAGACCGAGGGCCTCGACCGTCTCCAGCAGCGGCTCCACCTGTGAGCGCAGCTCCTCCGGCATCGGCGGCCGGTGCGCCTTGTAGGCCTCGAACAGGTCGTCCCTGAAAGTGCGTCCCGGCGCATCGAACACGATTCCGATGTGCGTCGGGCGGACCTCCTTCAGGAATTTCTGCAGCATGTTGAGCACGCCGAACACCGCGCCGGTCGGCTCTCCCCTGGAGTTGCTGAACGGCGGCAGCGCGTGAAACGCGCGGTACAGGTACGACGAGCCATCGACCAGGTACAGGCGCGGGGCGTCAGCCATGCTACGGGCGTGCTGGTGCGTGCGGGTCGTCGTCCGGCTGCTTGGGCTGCGTCGCGGCGGGCGCCGCCGGTGCGGCTGCCGGGCCGGCCGGCGCAGCGGCGGAAGCCGGCGCGCCCGCCGTCCCGCCCGGGGCGCGGATCACCACCGGCGCGGGCGCCCGCGTGGTTGGTTTGACCAGCGGTCCCTTCTGCCCGCAGCCGCCGATCAGCGCGATCGACAGTGTCGCGAGCGCAAGGCCGGAGCGGCGGGTGAGCGGCAGGACGCGCATCGTGCAACCTCGGAGCGGGCCGGCAGTATAGCCGCCGGGGCTGCCGGCCTGCAGTCAGGACGGTGCCAGCACCGCCATCGTCAGCCGCGAGATGCAGACCAGCTTGTCGGCGGGGTTGCGGATCTCGATCTGCCACACGTGGCTGCGGTGGCCGATGTGCACCGCGCGCGCAATGCCGGTCACGATTCCGCTCGACACGGCGCGGATGTGGTTGCTGTTGATCTCCTGGCCGAGGGCGCGGACGGTGGGATAGTCAACGCACAGCGTCGCGGCGACGCTGCCGAGCGTCTCGGCGAGCGCCGCAGACGCGCCGCCGTGCAACAGCCCCATCGGCTGCTGCGTGCGGTGATCGACCGGCATCGTGCCGGACAGCCAGTCATCGCCGATGTCCTTGAAGCGGATGTCGAGATGGGCGGCCATGCCCGTCTCAAAGACGCGCCGGACGTCGTCGCGGGCGACCGGGCGGAACCAGATGCTCATCGGCCGGACGTTACCCGTTCCGGGGGGACCCGTCCACGGGGCGCCGGGCCCGTCCGCGCCGGTACCCGCCCGAGCACGCCAACAGGTACCCTTGCAGATCCCAACAGGACCCGCGGGCCTCCACCGCTCATGAGCGCTACTCCCGAGATCACGCTCGACGACAAGTACACGCGCGACAGTGGCCGCGTGTTCCTGAGCGCCACGCAGGCGCTGGTGCGCCTGCCGCTGATGCAGCGCGCCCGGGACCTCGCCGCCGGCCTTAACACCGCCGGGTTCATCAGCGGCTACCGCGGCTCGCCGCTCGGCGGCTACGACCAGCAACTGATGCGCGAGCGGACGCGGCTGACGGCCGCACACATCCGCTTCGAACCGGGGGTCAACGAGGACCTGGCGGCGACCGCGGTCTGGGGCACGCAGCAGGTACCGCTGCTGCCCGGTGCGAAGTACGACGGCGTGTTCGCGATCTGGTACGGCAAGGGGCCGGGGGTCGACCGCTCGGGCGACCCGATCAAGCACGGCAACCGCATGGGCACGTCGCGCTACGGCGGCGTGCTGCTGGCCTGCGGCGACGACCACGCCGGCAAGAGCTCGACCGTCGCATTCCAGAGCGAACAGGCGCTGGTCGCGCACGGCGTGCCGGTGCTGTACCCGGCCACGGTGCAGGAGTACCTCGACCTAGGTCTCTATGGCTTCGCGCTGTCGCGCTTCGCCGGCGTGTGGGTCGGTCTGAAGTGCGTCAACGACACCGTCGAAACCACCGCGACGGCCGAGGTGGATCCGGCACGGGTCAGGATCGCGCTGCCGACGGCTGTGGCGATGCCCCCCGACGGCGTCCATTCGCGCTTCGCCTTCGACCCGGTCGGCGACGACCAGCGGCTGCAGCGCTTCAAGCTGCCGGCGGCGCAGGCCTTCGTGCGCGCCAACCGGCTCGACCGGATCACGCACGGCGGTGCGACGCAGGGCCTCGGCATCGTCGCCGCCGGCAAGTCGTGGCTCGACGTCGCGCAGGCGCTCGCGGCCCTCGGCCTTGACGGCGCGCGCGCCGCGGCTGTCGGCGTTGCGGTCTACAAGCCGGCGATGATCTGGCCGCTCGAGCCCGCGGGCCTCGTCGAATTCGCGCGCGGCCGGCGCGAGCTGCTGGTGATCGAGGAGAAGGCGCCGTTCCTCGAGCCGCAGGCGGCGCACGTGCTCTACAACCTGCCCGACGGCGAGCGGCCGCGACTCGTCGGCAAGCGCGACGAGTCCGGCGCGCCGCTGGTGCCGGAAGCGGTCGTGCTCGAGGCGCTCGACGTGGCGCGGCTGATCGGTGCGCGGCTCGAGGCGCTCGGGCTCGCCGACCGGGAATTGACCGTGCGGCTCGGGCTGCTCGAGCGCACGCTCGCCACGGCGCGCGAGCGCAAGGGCGGGCCGACCGTGCGGATCCCGTACTTCTGCTCCGGCTGTCCGCACAACTCCTCGACGCGGATCCCGGAGGGAAGCTTCGCGCTCGGCGGCATCGGCTGCCACACGATGGCGATCTACATGAACCGCGGCACGCTGCAGCCGACGCAAATGGGCGGCGAGGGAGTCAACTGGGTCGGCGTTGCGCCGTTCACGGAACTGACGCACGTCTTCCAGAACCTCGGCGACGGCACCTACTTCCATTCCGGCCTGCTCGCAATCCGCGCGGCCGTCACGGCCGGTGCCAGCATCACCTACAAGATTCTCTACAACGACGCGGTCGCGATGACCGGCGGCCAGGCGGTCGAGGGCGGGCTGTCGGTCGCGGAAATCACGCACCAGCTGCGCGCCGAGCGCGTCGGGCGGATCGCCGTGGTCAGCGACGATGTCGCCAAGTACGGCCGCGATCCGGGCTTCGCGTCCGGCACGACCGTGCACCACCGCGGCGCGCTCGATGCACTGCAGCGCGAGCTGCGCACCGTGCGCGGCGTGTCGGCACTGATCTACGACCAGACCTGCGCGGCCGAGAAACGCCGCCGCCGCAAGCGCGGCACCTATCCCGACCCCCCGCGGCGCGTGCTGATCAACGAGCTCGTCTGCGAGGGCTGCGGCGACTGCTCGGTGCAGTCGAACTGCGTGTCCGTCGAGCCGCTCGAAACTGAGTTCGGACGCAAGCGCCGCATCGACCAGTCGAGCTGCAACAAGGACTACTCTTGCGCCACCGGCTTCTGCCCGTCGTTCGTGACGGTGGAGGGCGGTGCGCTCAGCAAGCCGGCACCGGCGGCAATCGACGCGCAAGCGCTGGCTGCGCTGCCCGAACCCGCGCGAGCGCGCTCTGATGCCGGGTTCGCGGTACTGATCGGCGGCATCGGCGGCACCGGCGTCGTGACCGTCGGCGCGGTGCTCGGCACGGCCGCGCACCTCGACGGGCTCTCGGCCAGCGTATTCGATATGACCGGTCTCGCCCAGAAGGGCGGTGCAGTGCTCTCGCACCTCAAGATCGCCACCCGCCCGGACCTGATCCAGGCGCCGCGGGTCGGCGCGCTCGAGGCGGACCTCGTGCTCGGGTGCGATATGGTGGTGGCGGCCTCGGGAGAGGTGCTGCGCGCAATGGACCCAGGCCGCACGAAGGTCGTGCTCAACACCGAGCTCGTGCCGACCGCCGCGTTCCAGCGGAACCCTGACGTTGATTTCCGCGCGGACGACCTGCGCGCGGCGATCGAGGCGATCGCCGGCGCGGCAGCGACGCTCGCGGTGCCCGCGACGCGTGCCGCGCTCCGGCTCCTCGGCGACACGGTCGGCAGCAACCTGTTCGTCGTCGGCTACGCGCTGCAGCAGGGCCTGCTGCCGGTGTCGCGCAACGCGCTCGAGCGGGCGCTCGAGCTCAACGGTGTCGCAGTGGCCTTCAACCGCCGCGCGCTCGCGCTCGGCCGGCTCGCCGCCCACGATCCCGCCCGGTTCGCTGCGCTGCTCGCCGCGGCGGGTGGCGCGCCCGCGCCGGCCGCCGCGACACTCGCCGACATCGTCGCGGTGCGCGAGCGCTTTCTCACCGACTACCAGGACGCAGGCTACGCACGCCGCTACCGGGCGCTCGTCGATCGCGCGGTCGCCGCTCAGCAGGCGCGCGCTCCCGGACGCTCGGGTCTGGCCGAGGCAGTCGCCCGCGCCTACTTCAAGCTGCTCGCTTACAAGGACGAGTACGAGGTCGCGCGGCTGTATGCGTCCGCGGCATTCGGTGCGCAGCTCGCCGCTACGTTCACCGGCAGCTACCGGCTGCGGTTCAATCTGGCACCCCCGCTACTCGCGCGCCGCGACCCGCTCACCGGCGTGCCGCGCAAGATGGAGTTCGGTCCGTGGGTGCTGCCGGTTTTCCGCTGGCTGGCGCGGCTGCGCCGGCTGCGCGGTACGGTCTTCGATCCGTTCCGGCTGAGTGCCGAGCGGCGGCTCGAGCGCCGGCTGATCGTCGAGTACGAGGCCCTGGTGGAGGAGCTGCTGGCCGGGCTCGATGCATCGCGATACGCGCTCGCCACCGAGCTCGCGGGTATTCCCGAACAGATCCGCGGCTACGGCCACGTCAAGCTCAAGCATCTCGAAAATGCCCGGCGCTGCGAGGCCGAGCTGCTGGCGCGGTGGCGCATGCCCGCACCGGTCGTTGATCGCGCCGCCTGAGGATCAACATGAGCTACGCCGCTCCAGTCGCGCACATGCGGTTCGTCCTCGAGAATACCGCCGGCCTCGATTGCATCCGGGCGTTGCCGGCCTTTGCGGAGGTCACGCCCGACGTCGTCGACGCGGTGCTTGAGAGTGCGGCGCGTTTCGCGGCCGAGATACTCGCGCCGCTCAATGCGGTGGGCGACCGCATCGGGTCGAGCGTCACGCCGAACGGCGTGACCACGCCGCCCGGTTTCCGCGAGGCATACCGCCGCTTCGTCGCCGACGGCTGGAACTCGCTCGGCGGCCCGCCCGACTATGGCGGCCAGGGGATGCCATTCGCGCTGCACGCTGCAACGGTGGAGATGTGGGGTGCGGCCAACATGGCCTTCGCGCTGTGCCCGGAGCTTGGCAGCGGCGCGATTGCATCGCTCGTGCAGCACGCGACGCCCGCGCTGCGCGCGCAGTTCCTGCCGAAGCTCGTCAGCGGCGAGTGGACCGGGACGATGTGCCTGACGGAACCGCAGGCCGGATCGGACCTGTCGACCGTGACGACGCGTGCCGAGCCGTCAGGCGAGGCGTGGCGACTCCGCGGCCGCAAGATCTACATCACCTGGGGCGAGCACGATCTTTCCGACAACATCGTGCACCTGATACTCGCGCGTGCCCCGGGCGCGCCCGCTGGCGTCAAGGGGCTGTCGCTGTTCGTCGCGCCGCGCTTTCGGGTGGGCGCAGACGGCCGGTCCGGCGAACCCAACGATATTCGCTGCGTATCGGTGGAGCACAAGATGGGCATCCACGCGAGCCCCACCTGCGTGCTGGCCATCGGCGACGGTCCTGGTGCAGAAGCGTTCCTCGTCGGTGGCCTGCACCAGGGGCTGGCATGCATGTTCACGATGATGAACCACATGCGTCTCGGTGTCGGCGTGCACGCGCTCGGCGTCGCCGAGCGCGCCTACCAGATCGCCGTGCGCCATGCGCACGAGCGGCTGCAAGGCCGAGGCGCCGACGGCAAGCCGACCGTCATCCTCGCCCATGCCGACGTACGCCGCATGCTGCTGACGATGAAGTCACTGGTTCAGGCGGCGCGCGGCCTCACCTATGCGGCTGCGGTGACGCTCGATGTGGCACATCACGCAGACGGCGCGCCCGCGGCGGCGGCCCAGGCGCGCGCCGACCTGCTGACACCGGTCGTCAAGGCATGGTGCAGTGACATGGCCATCGAGGTGACCTCGCTCGCGGTGCAGGTGCTGGGCGGCATGGGATTTACCGAGGACGCCGGGGCGGCACAGTGCTACCGCGATGTGCGGATCACGGCCATTTACGAGGGCACGAACGGAATCCAGGCCCAGGACCTGCTCGGGCGCAAGGTGCTGCGCGACGGCGGGCGCGCGCTCGCGACGCTCGTCGCCGAGATTCGGCAGACCGTGGCGGCCATGCCCGCCGGAGATGCGCGCGTCGAGAGCCTGCGTCGCGGTCTCGGGGTCGCCGTCGATCGCGTCGAGGCGGTGACCCGGTATCTGCTGGATGGCGCCCGCAGCGACGCGGAACTGATCGGGGCCACGGCAGTCCACTACCTGCAGCTGATCGGCTACGTGTGCGGCGGCTGGCAATGGGCGCGCAGCGTGGTGGCGGCGCACGGCCCCGCTGCTGCGCTCGAGTCACGCCAGGCCGGCGCGCTGATCGACTGCGCCGCGTTTTACGCGGCGCAGGTGCTGCCGCGTGCGCTGATGCACGCGACGGTGATCGAGACCGGCGTCGGCGTGATCGCAGCCACCGACGCGGAGCTCCTGTAGGGACGGCGCGCAGACTCGGATCGGCGTGATTGCCCGCACGTGACGGCGGGCGCCGGACCTGCCGTCGCGAGCCGTCATCGGGTGACGGCCGCTGTTGCGGCCCGCGCTCCGCATGCGCACCCGGGGGCAGCGCGCCACAGGAGGACTGCGTGGGGCCGATGCGGCCGTATCGATCCGATCCGAAGTCCATGGTGCTCGGGCAGCTGGAGGAGGCGCTGCGGCGCGGCGACGGTCTCGCCGGCGCCGAGTGCATACATGAGCTGTGCATGCGGGGCGAGATGGCGGTCAACGTCGAGAGCGCGCTCGCGCGGCTGTGGGCACGGGCCGCCGACTCGATCCCGGACTGGTTGCCGATGCGCTACGTCGAGTGGCTGCCGCTCGCCTACGAGGTGGCCGGGCGCTGCCGGGCCACGGCCCGGGGCCGCTCCAACCTGTACCTCGTGCTGCTCGACTATGCCGACAGCCCGCGCGGGCCGCACGGGGTTTACGTCGGCATGAGCGAGTACTCGGCGGCAGACCGCTTCGATCAGCACAAGGCCGGTATCCGCGCGGCGGGCAGCGTCCTCAAGCGCGGTCTCGAAGTGCTGACCGGACCGGTGCAGCACCTGCAGCGCCTCAGCCGCTCGGAGGCGACGCGCATAGAGGCAGAGCTCGCCGAGGCGCTGCGTGCCGAGGGACTGATCGTCCGTGGCGGACACTGAGGCGCGGGGGACGATGAAAAGGAGACACCATCGTCGCGCAGCCGCGATCCCGGACGGCACGAGCATCGATGTGCTCTATGGGCTCGAGCCGGTGTTCGAGCCCGGCACCGCGGCGGGCGCGGCCGGCCTTGACGAGTTCGTCGCGATCGAATGCCCGTACTGCGGCGAGACATACCAGACGCCGATCGACCTGACCGCGGGCTCGTTCAGCTACGTCGAGGACTGCCAGATCTGCTGCCAGCCCATCGAGCTCGATGGGCGGCTGACCGAGGACGGGGCGCTCGAGTCGCTCGCCGTGCGTCGGCTCGACTGACGGGGCGGCGGCGCGCTCTGGCTAGCGCCCGTAGTGAAATGCCATGCGCCAGGCCGCGCGTTGCGCGAGCAGGGAATACTGCACGAGCGCCACCTGCTCTTCGGCGAGATCGAGCGCCGTGCTGAAGGCGGTGCCTGCCGGAAGCTCGATGAATCCATCAGCCTCGCCACTGCCGTAGGCGATGCAGCCACCGGCCGCGCGCACGAGCCGCATCAGTTCCTCGTTTTCGCTGAGGCAATGCATGAATATCTTGCTGACACCGGTACGGCGCGCGTAGTTGATCGAGCGCCGCAGCAGGATCGTGCCGACACCTTCGCGCCGCGCCTCCGCGAGCACGCTGAGCCCGAGCTCTGCGGTATCGCCGTCCGGGCACAGATGCATCACGCCCAGCAGTCGGAACTCGTCGCCGTAGACGCCGAGCAAGGTCGACGCTGCAAAATCGATTCCGGCGACGTAGCGATGGAGCGACTCCGGCGACTGGTGGGTGCCGAAGCGCAAGTAGAGATCGCGCGGCGAGAGCGCGCCGAAATGCGCGAGCAGCTCAGGTCTGCAGTCTTCGGTCAGAAGACGCGGCGTCAGGTGCAATCGCGTACCTTCGATTGATCCATCTATGAAGTATGGGCCGTCGCGGGCATTGCAAGCGGCGATCCACGTACCGTCGCCGCAGTGGGCGATCGCAATCGAGCAAGAATAGCGAAATGGATCACGTAACAGCGATCATATACGCTCACGCGAGGTCGCGTGAACGCAACGGCCAGCTCCGCTCGAGCGTCGCATAGTGGCTGATGTTGCGGCTGGCACGACTTGCCTCCGACGCTGCCAGGATCCAACATGCCGCTCGCGCGGCGGCATCTGCCATCGGAAATACCGGGCCTTGAGCACTCTGCGGCGAATCCTCGCAGTCACAGTCCTCGCTGTCATAACAGCGGGCGCCGCCGTACCCGCGGTGCCCGCAGGCGAGGCTGAGGCCGCGGCGCTCGCCGCCTGGCGGGCGGACCGGCTCAGCTCACTCACCAGCGAACAGGGCTGGCTGACCCTCGTCGGGCTCTACTGGCTCAAGGACGGCGCCAACACCTTCGGCCGCGACCGCTCGAACACGATCTCGCTCAACGACCCGCAGCTCGGACGCCGCGCCGGACGGTTCATCCTGGCGGGCGGCTCGGTCCGCTTCGAGGCCGAGCGCGGCGGCTGCGTGCGCCTGGCGGGCCGGCCGGTGGCCGCGCAGACCCTCAGGTCCGACGCGAGCGGTGAGCCGACCGTGCTCAACTGCGGCTCGATCGAGTTTTTCGTGATCGAACGGGGCGGGCAGTTTGGTCTCCGGGTTCGCGACCGCGCCAGCCGCGCGCGGCGGGAGTTCCGCGGGCTCGACTACTTCCCGGTCGACCCGGGCTGGGCCATCGCGGCGCGCTTCGAGCCCTACGATCCGCCGCGGCACGTGCCGATCGTCAACGTGCTCGGCATGGAGATCGACATGGAGTCGCCGGGCGCCGTTGTCTTCGAGCGCGACGGGCGCGAATGGCGGCTCGATGCGCTGCTCGAGGAGCCCGGGGCCAACGAGCTGTTCGTGATGTTCGCCGATGCGACCTCGGGCCGCGAAACCTACGGCGGCGGGCGCTTCCTGTCCGCGCCGCTGCCGGCCGCGGGAACGGTCGTGGTCGACTTCAACAAGGCCTACAATCCGCCATGCGCGTTCACGGCCTTCGCCACCTGCCCGCTACCGCCGCCGCAGAATCGCCTGGCGCTGCGTATCTCGGCCGGAGAGCTGCGCTACGCGGGGGACGGTCACTGACGGGCGCGGCCGGCGCCGGCGGGCCCGCCAGCGTCGATGCCGCTGCCGGCGTGCTCGCCGCTCCCGATGGCCGCCGACGGCAGCGAGCAGCCCAACGCCCGAGCCGTGTTGAAACCCCGGCCGCGAGGTGGAACCATAGCTGCCCGCCGCTCGCGAGGCGCCCTGCCGGGACCGGCCCGCCCCCATGACGCAACACACCGCGCTGCTCGACAGCCTCGATTCGGAGCTCGGCCCGGGCGGCGTGCTGACCGGGGAGATGATCAGCAGCAGGTATCACGCCGACTGGACGCGACTCAACGCCTGCCCGCCCGCCGCAGTGCTGCGGCCGCGCTCGACGCACGAGGTCGCGGCGATCCTGCGGCGCTGCCACGCCGCGTCGCAGCCGGTCGTGGTCCAGGGCGGGCTCACCGGTCTCGCCGGCGGCGCGACGCCGCGCCCGGGCGAATTGTCCCTGTCACTCGAGCGGCTCACCGGAATCGAGGCGATCGACGTCGATGGCGGAACGCTGCGCGTGCGCGCCGGCACGCCGCTCGCAGCGATTCACGACGAAGTGGCCCGCCTCGGGCTGCAGTTCGCGCTCGACCTCGGCGCGCGCGGCTCGTGCCAGATTGGCGGCAATATCGCGACGAATGCCGGGGGCAACCGCGTCATCCGCTACGGCATGACGCGCGAGCTGGTGCTGGGCCTTGAGGCCGTGCTCGCCGACGGTACGGTGCTGTCGTCGCTGAATGCGATGCTGAAGAACAATGCCGGCTACGACGTGAAGCAGCTGTTCATCGGTACCGAGGGCACGCTCGGCATCGTCACGCGGGCCGTGCTGCGGCTACACCCCGCGCCAGCCGAGCGGCTGACGGCGCTGGTCGCGGTCCCGTCCTTCACGGGCCTCGTCGCCTTGCTGCGCGAGGCGCGCGCGGCGCTCGGCGGGCAGCTCGGCTCGTTCGAGGCGATGTGGTCGGACTACTACGAGTTTGCGGCCTCGAAGGTGCTGACCGGCCCGCGGCCGTTCGCGGTGCGCCATCCCTATTACGCGCTGATCGAGCTCGAGGCGCTCGAGCCGGCCGCCGACGGCGAACGCTTCGAGACGCTGCTGGCGCGGCTGATCGACGGCGGGATCATTGCCGATGCGGTTCTCGCCCGCTCGCTCGAGGACAGCGCGCGCCTGTGGCGGGTCCGCGAATCGGCGGGCGAGCTGATGATCCACCTGATGCCGGTGACTGCCTACGACATCTCGCTGCCGATCGCGCGCATGGATGAGTACCTGCACGAGGTGGAGCGCGCGGCCGCGCCGCTGCTGCGCGAGTTCCCGCTGTTCATCTTCGGGCACCTGGGCGACGGCAATCTGCACATCGTCGCCGCGGCCAAGACCGCGCCCGACATCCGCGCGCTCGACGCCGCTGTCTACGGCGCGCTCGAGGGCTTCGGCTCGGTATCGGCCGAGCACGGCATCGGAGTGCTGAAGCGCGGCTACCTGGGCAAGTCGCGGAACCCCGCCGAGATCGAGCTGATGCGGACACTGAAGGCGACGCTCGATCCACGCAACATCCTGAACCCGGGACGGGTGCTGTGAGCGGCGGGGCGCAGGCGGCCGCGCCGCGCAGCGGTGCACCGGCGGGCGAGCTGGAGTACGTCGGCTTCTGGCTCCGGGTGCTGGCCGCCTTCATCGACACGCTGTGGGTGACGCCCGTCGTCGTGCTGCTCGGCCTGGTATTCGAGCACGCAGACAGCGCGTTGACGGACACTATGCTGCGCGATCCGGCCAGCGTGTCGGTGTCGGCGCTCGCCGATGCGCTCGCTCCGAGCCCGGCCGAGTTCGTCGTCAACTACGTGCTGCCCGCGGTGCTGGTCGTGCTCTTCTGGCGGCGCAGCAGCGCCACGCCGGGCAAGATGCTGATCCACGCGCGGATCGTCGACGCAGCGAGCGGGGCGCCGCCGTCCACGCGTCAGCTGGTGGTCCGCTACCTCGGCTACTTCGTGTCGACGATCCCGCTGCTGCTCGGGTTGCTGTGGGTCGGCTGGGATCCGCGCAAGCAGGGCTGGCACGACAAGCTCGCGGGCACCGTGGTCGTGCGCCCGAAGCTGCGGCCGGCGGCGACGGTCGTGTTTCCGCGGGAGGGGCCGCAATGAAGCTGTACACGTTCTGGCGGAGTTCCGCGGCGTACCGCGTGCGGATTGCGCTCAACGTCAAGGGACTCGCCTACCAGAGCATTGCCAAGAAGTTCGCGAGCGGCGAGCACCGCTCGCCCGAGTACACGGCGCTCAATCCCCAGGGGCTGATCCCGGCACTCGAGGACGGCGGCGCCGTCATCGGCCAGTCGCTCGCTATCATAGAGTACCTCGACGAGACCCATCGGGCCCCGCCGCTGCTGCCGCCCGACCCGCTCGGCCGCGCGCGGGTCCGCTCGATGGCGCAGGCGATCGCCTGCGACATTCACCCGCTCAACAACCTGCGCGTGCGCAACTACCTCCGAGGATCGCTCAATCAGGACGAGCGCGGGGTCAATGCATGGTCCCGTCACTGGATCGACGAAGGCTTCCGCGGACTCGAGGAACTCGCGCGCCGGTATTCGACGGATGGCCGGCACCTGTACGGCGCCGGCGTCACTCTCGCCGACGTCTGCCTCGTTCCGCAGGTCTACAATGCGCGCCGCGTCGACTGCGACCTGGCGGCGTTCCCGACGCTGGTCGCGATCAGCGCCGCGCTCGAGGCACTGCCGGCGTTCTTTGCCGCGCGCCCGGAAGCGCAGCCGGACGCCGCCTGACTCACCCGCTCTCCGGCAACGAAGAGGATCCGATCGATGAAAACCCGCGCCGCGATTGCCTACGCCGCCGGCAAGCCCCTCGAGATCGTGACGGTCGATCTCGCCGGGCCGAAGGCCGGCGAGGTGCTGGTGGAGCTCAAGGCCACCGGCATCTGCCACACCGACGAGTTCACGCGCTCCGGCGCCGACCCGGAGGGCCTGTTCCCCGTGATCTTCGGGCACGAAGGGGCCGGGATCGTGGTCGACGTGGGCCCGGGGGTCACGTCGGTGAAGAAGGGCGACCACGTGATCCCGCTCTATACGCCCGAATGCCGGCAGTGCAAAACCTGCCTCTCCCGGCGCTCCAACCTCTGCACCGCAATCCGCGCGACGCAGGGGCAAGGCCTGATGCCGGACCAGACGACGCGCTTCTCGTGCCAGGGCGGCGAGGTCTTCCATTACATGGGCT
>Ga0181521_10001180_pt1 | contig 32394 bp, 26 predicted proteins | sample PEATcosm2014_Bin_32_FD_119764 | JGI IMG/M metagenome (GOLD analysis project Ga0181521, IMG submission 119764) | Peatland microbial communities from MTU Mesocosm Facility, Houghton, MI, USA - PEATcosm2014_Bin02_60_metaG | ecosystem: Environmental > Terrestrial > Soil > Wetlands > Peat | place...
CCTCCGGTCAGGGCCGTGCCCAGCTGGCTGCCCTGAACTCGTCACGCTAGGCACCCCGGCATACCGCATGCTGGCGCAGATCATCCCCTTGACGCACCGGCCGGGGACGTTGGACAACCCGCACGGGGATCGCTCAAGCCGCTACGGGCACCGGCGTTAGCTCCCGGCCGGTCGCAAGCCTCAGATCCGGGCCGGGCGCCTGCGCAGACGGCGCCCGGTCCGGGAACGTAAGGGGCCACCCTGCACTTCCATGCATCCGGTTGACTTCTCCCCGCCCTAAAGTACGGGGATTCTCAGCCCTCACGGGCCAAGGTTCCTGTTTCACTGACGGTCGCCTTCCCTCGCTACGCGCGGGACGGTCTGACACCATCTCCGCAGGCTTGAACGGAGAGCCCCTCCGCACGTATGACCTTCGCCGCGTTCACGTCCCGGTCGTGAAGCGTGCCGCATGAGGCGCACACCCACTCGCGGATGTTCAGCGGCATCTTCGCGGTGATCACACCGCACGCCGAGCACGTCTTGCTGCTCGGATAGAACCGGTCGACCCCGATCACGGTCCGCCCGTACCAGTCCGCCTTGTACTCCAGCTGCCGCCGCAGCTCCGCCCACGAGGCGTCGGAGATCGCGCGGGCCAGGCAATGATTGCGGACCATGTTCCGGACCGGCAGGTCCTCGATGATCACCGTTTGATTTTCGCGGATGATCCTGGTGGACAGCTTGTGCAGATGGTCGCGGCGCCGGTCGGTGATCCGGGCATGCACCCGCGCCACCTTGACCCGGGCCCTGGCCCGGTTCGCGGACCTCTTCTGTTTCTTCGCCATACGCCGCTGCGCCAGCGCGAGCCGGGCCCGGTCCCGCCGCTCGTGCCCGGGGTTGGTGACCTTCTCCCCCGTCGACAGCGTGACCAGCGACGTGATCCCCGCGTCGACCCCCACCGCGGTCGTTGCGGCCGGGAGCGGGCCGACCGGACAGTCCACCAGGATCGAGATGTGCCAGCGGCCCGCCGCATCCCGGCTGACGGTGACCGTGGACGGCTCCGCCCCCTCGGGCAGCGGCCGGGACCAGCGGATGTCCAGCGGCGCGCTCATTTTCGCCAGCGTGACCTGGCCGTCCCGGTGGCGAAACCCGGACGTGGTGAACGTCGCCGACGCCCGCGACTTGCGCTTGGACTTGAACGTGGGGCACTTCGCTCGTTTGGCCCAGAAGTTCACGTATGCCTGCTGGAGATGCTGCAGGCCCTGCTGCAGGGCGACGTTGGACACCTCGTACAGCCACGCCGCGCCCGGATCGTTCTTCCACGCCGTCAGCATCCGGCAGGTTTCCGCGAACGTGACCCGCTTGTGTTCCTGGGTCCACGCCCGGGACCGTTCCGCGAGGGCCCGGTTATAGATGTAGCGGACCGACCCGAAGGTCCGGTTCAGCAGGCTGGCCTGTTCCGGGGACGGGTAGAAGCGGTACTTGTACGCCCGCTTCACCACCCGAATGCTCACGCTGAAAATTCAATCAGGGTGCTGTTTCAATCGAGCGGCGCCACGCCGGGCTGACCCCGCCCTGAAGGACGGGGCCTGCGCCCTGCAAGGGTTTGGTCAACCTCGATACCCCGCACTGTTGCTCCACGCTCCCAACGTCCGGAGCTTCGGGGGATCGGCCGGCCGTGGAGTCATCTGGAGCCGCTGCTCGAGGACGTGCACATCCGTGAGGCAGCGCTCGGCAGCGGGTATATCGTGCCCGGCCAGGACGGACCGCCAGACGTCGACCGCGAGCTTGCCGTGGTCGAAGTCTGCCTCAGTGGCCGGGTGCCACTCTCCGGCGTCCTAGACCCAGGCCACGACATGTGACCACGGCGGAGCACGGGCCTCCTCGGTCCGCCCACCATCGTGACTGAGCTGATCTTGATGGAGATCGGTGACCCATTCATGATGCGCAAGTGTCTCCTTGGCGTCAGGCAACGAACCGAGCAGCTCCCGGCCGGACGGTACCACCAGGCAGAAGCACGGGCGGCAGGCCGAAAGCAGCCGGCCGCCGCCGCAGGTGACAATGACAACAGACGAGCTGGGTGATCATGGCGGGCAGGCAAACACTGCGCGGCAGGTGATCGGCCACCACCAATCACTACTGGACGGACAGGAGGCTCACCCATGGCGGAATTCCTCTCGGCGGATGAGGCGGTAGCCCGGATCCCTGACGGCGCCACGATCGGGATGACCGGCATTGTCATGTGCGGGGTCGCCGAGGAGGTGGCGGTCGCCATCGAAAGGGCCTTCCGGGACCGCGGGCACCCGCGGGACCTCACCCTCGTGCACGCCGCCGGCATTGGCAACTGGCAGAAGAGCGGGGTCGCCCACCTCGGGCACGAGGGCCTGGTCACCAAGTGGATCGGCGGCCACACCGGCGCGGCCCCGGCGATGGCCCACCTCATCGAGGAGAACCACTGCCAGGCCTATTGCATCCCCCAGGGAGTCGAGGCCCAGCTCTACCGGGAGATCGCCGCCCACCGCCCAGGCCTCATCACCCACGTCGGCATCGGCACTTTCGTCGACCCCCGCCTCGGGGGCGGCCGGATGAACCAGGCGACGACCGCCGATTATGTGAAGGTGATCGAGATCGAGGGGCAGGAGTACCTCTTCTACCCCTCGTTCCCCATCGACGTGGCGGTGATCCGGGGCACCACCGCCGACGAGCTGGGTAACGTCACCCTGGACGAAGAGGCGGTCCTCCTGGGCCAGCTCCCGATGGCCCAGGCGGCCAAGAACAGCGGCGGCATCGTGATCGCCCAGGTGAAGTACGTGGCCCAGGCCGGCACCCTGCACCCCAAGCATGTGCGGGTCCCCGCCCCGCTGGTCGATTACGTGGTGGTCGCCTCCTCTCCCGAGTTCCATCCCCAGACGGCCGGCGGCTTCGACCCGGCGCTGTCGGGGGATTTGCGGGTCCCCCGGACGGCGGCCAAGCCGCCTCCCCTGGGTGCGCGCGCCGTGGTGGTCCGGCGTGCGGCCATGGAGCTCGTCCCCGGTGCGGTCGTCAACCTCGGCGTCGGCTATCCCGACGCCATGGGCGGGCTGGCCACCGAGGAGGGGGTCGACGAGATGGTGACCCTCAGCACCGAGCCCGGCGCGGTGGGCGGTGAACCGGGGGCAGACTTGTTCTTCGGCACGTCGCGCAACGCCGAGGCACTCATCGAGCAGGCGGCCATGTTCGACTGGTACGACGGCGGGGGGCTCGACATGGCCTTCCTGGGCCTGGCGCAGACCGACCAGCAGGGCAACGTCAACGTGAGCCGCTTCAGCGGCCGTGACGTCGGGCCAGGCGGCTTCATCAACATCACCCAGGCGACGAAGACCGTCATCTACTGCGGTTCGTTCACCGCCGGAGGCCTCGAGGTCGCAACCGGCGACGGCCGGCTCCAAGTCACCAAGGAAGGCAAATTCAAGAAGTTCGTCTCGGCGGTGGAGCAGATCACCTTCAGCGGCGCCGAGGCGGCCCGGCGAGGCCAGCGGATCCTGTACGTGACCGAACGCGCCGTCTTCGAGCTGCACGAGGGGAGGATGACCTTGACCGAGCTGGCCCCCGGCATCGACCTGGAGCGCGACGTGCTCGCACAAATGGAGTTCACGCCCGTGGTGGCAGAGCCGCTGGCTCCCATGCCCGGCCACCTCTTCTACGAGAAGTGGGGGAAACTGCGGTCCATCATCGCCGCGGCTCCGGCTGGCGCCTCCGACGCCGGGGCGTGACACCCGCCGGCTCGCTACCGCGACCTGACACCGGGGCAGTGAGGCGCCGCTGCGGATTCCTGCTTCGCCCAGTCGGCCTGGCGGTGATGATGGTCACCGCGCCCGCGAAAATGTTCCTGCTGCTCTCGACCGCCGCAACCGTCGCGCTTGTCGTCGGCGGAACCGGCGCGTCCACACTGTAGTTCCTCTCGGTCCTGCGCAGGCTCGGGCTGAGGCTCCGTTTTGCCCCAGCCTGAACAACCCCGTATCTGCCCAGGCGCAGATCGCTAGGCTGACGCCTTGCTGCCTTTGGCCTGCTGCTCGAAGACGCTGACCGCCTGCTCCACTGACAGCCCCTTCGTCTCGGGCAGCCACCGGTAGACGAACCCGATGGCCAGGACCGCGATCACAGCGAAGCACACCATCACCCAGCCCAGCCCGATCGCGTTATGCCAGGCCGGGAATATCTCGATGAGCGCGAAGTTGGCGATCCAGTCAACGCTCGCGCCGATGGCGGCCGCCCGGCCCCGCACCGCGGTGGGGAAGACCTCGCCCTGGATCAGCCAGCCCGTGCCGCCCACGCCGATCGCGAAGGAGGTGATGAAGAACGAGAAGCCGACCATCACCAGCACGGTCTTCGGGACGCCGGTCAGGAATCCCACTCCGGCGGCCGCGACCAGGATGAACACCGCCATGCCCGCGTAGCCCCACATGGCCAGCGGGCGGCGGCCTACCTTGTCGATCCAGCGGAACGCGAAGTAGGTGGCGATCACGTTGACGGCGCCCAGGATCGCGGTCACCTCGACACCGGCCGTGGCCGTGCTGACAGCGGTCGACGTCCCGCCGCTGAAATAGCTGCCCAGCAGTGTCGGCCCGTAGTAGAACGGCACGTTGATCCCGGAGATCTGCTGGAAGATGAAGAAGACGCACACGACGATCAGCGCTCGCCTGACGCCGGCGGTCCATGCGGTTTTCCGCCGCCGTGCCTGCTCCACCTGGGCGAGCTCGTCTGCGGCCTGCCTGGCTTCCTCTTCACTCACTTCCATGCCCAGCAGGCCGAATGCCTTCGCCGTGTCGGCGTAGCGCCCGTTCAGCATCAGCCACCGGGGGGACTCTGGCATCCGGGCCCGCAGCGCGACGGCTACCAGCGCGGGAATCGCCCCGATGCCGAGAATGAGCCGCCAGTCCAGGCCGTCCGCCGAACCCGGCGCGGCTTTGAGGATGAGCAGGGCGACCAGGTAGGAGACGAGGATGCCCACGGTGATCATCCACTGCTGGATGATGCTGAGCTGGCCGCGCCGGCTGCGGGGCGCGAACTCGGCGATATAGGAGGTGGCGATCGCGGAGTCCGCTCCGATCGCCAGCCCGATGAGTGTCCGGGACGCGAGCAGCATGACGGCATTGATGGTGACCGCTGACAGGATCGCGCCTATCGCATAGATCGCAGCGTCACCGACGAGCAGTGACTTACGTCCGAACCGGTCTGTCAGAGGACCGGCTATCAGGGCGCCCGCTGCGGCGCCGAGCGATGCCCCGGCTACCAGGTAACCGGTTGCGAAGCTGGACAAATGGTAGGGAATAAAGCCCAGGGCCGACCCGATGTTGGAGGTGTCGTACCCGAACAGGAATCCGCCGATGCAGGCCAGCACCGCCAGGTAATAGTAAAAGCCGGTCGGGATACGCGAGTCGAGTTCCTCGAGCACGCTCCGCCCGGATGGCTGCGCATCTCTTGTTTCCGATACCACCGGGCGCCTCCTCGCGGCCGTCTCGACGCCATTGCGGGTGAGCCGGGGATGAGCGCCGCCAGTAAGTGACGGGAGAATTCTGGCGCGTGGCCCTCCTCGTCTGCGCCGGCATAGGCTGAGGCTGAGGCTGCGAGCGAGATACCCCCAGATGCTCGATGTCAAACAGAGCAATGCACTCTATTCGGCATTATGCCGGTGATCGAAAATCAGATCACTACGCCTCCGGCCGGCATAATGCCTGGTCCGAAACAAGACCTCAGCTGGGGCAGGCGGCAGCAGCCGACGGCGCGGCAGCGCCACGGCTCGGGCGGCGGCCGGGATTAGGCGGTTGCGGTTGGCGGTTCGCCGGACGGCGCGGCAGCGCCACGGCTCGGGCGCCTGGATGGTGACGTGGTAGGCAAACCCAGCGGAATTTCCCTGACCCGGAAGAGGTCACAAGTTCAAAACTCGTCATAAGGAGCGGCCCTCATCCCGCTCGTGCGTCAGAGATGCGTCGTGACGCTTCGCCCAGGACTTCATCACCTTGTCATTGTGCGTCACCCCGCTGACTGCGGGCCCGGTACTGGCCGCGCGCATCGTAGCCGGTGCCGCGGTTGCCCTCCCCGCGATCGCCGCCGCGGCGGTCACTGCCGTGCTGGCCCATCACGTCCGGCTGGACGCCTGGCATGTCGCAGCATCTTGTATTTCCAGATCTACAAAGACCAGATGTAACTTGGTAGGTGGATCAGATATCCAAGATGGAGGTGAAGGGATGGCTAAGACTAGCGTCGATATCGATATGGAGAAGCTCGACAAGGTGCGGGGGATCCTTGGAACCGAGTCCATCCGGGAGACCATCAGCGCCGCATTCCGCGAGGTGATCCGCATGGCGGCCGTTCGCGACCTGGTAGCCCTCGGCGAGTCGGGCGCGTTCGACTTCCTTCTTGAGCCAGGTGCCGAGGAGCGGATGTGGGGGTGACCCGCTACCTCGCCGACAAGAGCGCGCTGGCCAGGCTCCACCTGCCTGCCGTCCGCGAGGAACTGGAACCTCTCATGACGCGGGCATTGGTCGGCATCTGCGGCGTCACCGAACTGGAGATGCTGTACTCCGCCCGGAACATCCAGGAACGGGCCCGGATGAAGGAGCAACTCGAAGCGTCCCTCGACCGCGTCGACATCCACGAAGACATCTGGGAGCAGGCTGCCGAGATCCAAGAGGCGCTGACCGAGCAGGCCCAGCACCGTTCGGCCTCGATCCCCGACCTCATCGTCGCGGCGACCGCTCGCGCCCGCAGCTTGGAGATCCTGCACTACGACCGGGACTTCGACACGATCGCGCGCTACACAGAGCAGCCGACACGCTGGATCGTCCCACCCGGCACGGTGTAATCCGGTCGCATCCAAGCGGGGACTGGGCCGCTGCGGTCCTCGAGACGTTGGCCCACGGCCACGCGAGCACTTTTCAAGGCGCCCCGGGCGGTGACCTCGGCTCCAGGATGGACGCCGCCGCCTGGTCGAGGTTGTCGGGTGGCTGATGCGCAGGCCCGGTCCTGCCCCCTTACACACGAGCACTCCTTAATCCTCGGGCGGTGTGTGCATGAGCTTTTTGTTGACGAACTCGTCGATGCCGAGCGGGCCGAGCTCGCGGCCGACCCCGGACCGCTTGGTGCCGCCGAACGGCAGTTCCGGGCCGCCCAGCTCGGCGGAGTTGATCCACACCATGCCCACGTCCAGCCGGTCGGCCACATCCATGGCGACCTGCTCGTCGCTGCTGAACACCGAGCCGCCCAGGCCGAACGCGCTGCTATTGGCCAGCTCGACGGCCTCGTCCGCATCGGCCACCCTGTACACCACGGCCGCGGGACCGAACAGCTCCTCACGGAAGGCGCGCATGTCCGGCGTCACCCCCGACAGCACGGTCGGCTCCACGAACGCGCCGGACCCTTCCAGCCGGTGCCCGCCCAGGTGCACGGTGGCGCCCTTGCTGACCGCGTCCTCGATCTGCGCCATCAGGTTCTGCGCCGCCTGCGCGGAGGACAGCGGCCCGTAGCTGGTGGCCGGGTCGGTCGGGTCGCCGGTCACGTAGCCGGACATGGCCGCGGTGAAGTGCGCCATGAAGTCGTCGTAGACGCCTTCGGCCACGATCATCCGCTTGGACGCGTTGCAAGCCTGGCCGCCGTTCTCCATCCGGGCCGCAGCCGCCGTCTTGGCCACCGCGGGCAGGTCGACGCCATCCAGCACAATAAACGGGTCGCTGCCGCCCAGCTCCAGCACCACCTTCTTCAGGTGCTGCCCGGCGGCGGCGGCGACCGCCGATCCGGCCCGCTCGCTCCCGGTCACCGACACCCCGGCGATCCGCGGGTCCGCGATCATGTGCGCGACCTGCTCATTGCTGGCGAACACGTTGATGTACGCGTCCTCCGGCAACCCCGTGTCACGGAAGATCTGCTGCATGGCCAGCGCCGACTCCGGGCACTGCGGCGCGTGCTTGAGCACGATGGTGTTCCCGATCATCAGGTTCGGCGCTGCGAACCGGGCCACCTGGTAATAGGGATAGTTCCACGGCATGATCCCGAGCAGCGCCCCGATCGGGCTCTTGCGCACCCAGGCCGTCCCGGGCTGGCGGCTGTCCAGCGGCTGGTCCCGCAGCAGCTCGCCGCCGTGCTCGGCGTAATACCGGTAGATGTTGGAGGCGAACTTCAGCTCACCCAGCGCCGCCTTGGTGATCTTGCCCATCTCCCGGGTGATGATCGCGGCCAGCTCGTCCGCGCGGTCCCGGTACAGCTGTGCGACCTGGCGCAGGATCCCGGCCCGCTCCCCCAGCGGCGTCCGCCGCCACGACCGGTATCCCCGGTCCGCCCGCCCCAGCACGTCGCTGATCTCCGCGTCGGTCGCCGTCGGGTGCTCGCTCTCCAGCTTCCCCGTCGCCGGATTCACAACCTGGTACGTCATCAGGTTCCCTCCATCGCGATCGTCAGTCTTCCCCATTACACGCCAGCCCCCGCAGCCCGGGAAACTGGCCTGAGAGAGGAAGACGGACGCAAGCAGGCGACGGCCGAAGTCTGGCGGCCGTTGTGTGCTGTCTTTCCCGCAGCGGGGCTGGTCATAGCGTCACCCACTGTCAGGTCGCTGGTACAAGGCGGCGCCGCTACCCGGCGCCGCTGGCCCGGCGGCAGCGCCGGGCTCTGCCGTTGAGCGGCCCGCCCGGCGCACGCCGGGCCACATTGCCGATAGAGCGGGCAGATCACAAGGCCGCACTACGGCCCGACGACTTTGGTGCGCCTGTCGGCGGCGCGATGATCCTCACCGGGACGTCGGGCACCGTAATTCCGTGAATAGGTCGCCAGAATGGTGATCGAGACATCACGGCCGATTCCCGGCGCCGGTGGCGAATACAAGATAAACACGCGACACGCCGGAAGGAAAGATACCGCCCGCTTCATCGGGTTGCGCTAAAATCGCCAGCGTTTTCATTCCGCACTCGGGTACCGGACCCGCAAGAGGTTATGGGCGAGTTCCGGGAAACGACGGCCGCTGCGCGGGATAACCGCAAATTCAGGTGTCCGGAAATCAGCTGGCGGCTCAGGGCTCGCAGAGCCGGGTATCGAAAGCTTTCGGGGCAACGTATGAGAGTGGGTATGGGCGGCAAAGATTCTGCACGGCGCCGCGTGCGAGGCATTACCCGGCGGCGTCTTCTGGAGGGGGTGGGCCTGGGTGCGGCAGCGCTGGCAGGGGGGCCGAATCTCTTCGGCGAGCTCCCGGAGGCCCTGGCTGCGCCGCTGCCAGCAGGATACTTTCACACCCGGGGCTCGCAGATTCTCGATGCCGGCAATAACCCGGTATGCCTGGCAGGAGTCAACTGGTACGGCTTCGAATGCAACAGTATGGTGCCCGGCGGGCTGAGCTATCAGACGCTCGACTACATCTGCCATAAGGTCGTGAATCTGGGCTTCAACCTCATCCGGCTCCCCTATTCCGTCCAGGCCGTGCAGTCCAACCCTCGCATCGATAATTATCTCGATGCCAACGACCACTTGCAGGGGCGGACCGTGCTCCAAATCATGGACGCGCTGATCGCCGCGGCCGGTAGGCACGGGCTCAAGGTCGTTCTCGACAATCACCGCTCCGAGGCAGGCTGGAGCTGGGAGAGCAATGGCTTGTGGTACACACAGCCGTATCCCGAGTCTGTCTGGCTGAGCACGTGGGGGCGGCTGGTCCAGCGTTACCGGAACGATCCGACGGTCATCGGCTGCGACCTGCGCAACGAACCGACGGCTCGCCGGGCCGACCCTTCCGTCTGGCCGCGAAACGGCGGATCCCTTTGGGGATACGGAGATCCAAACGTGACGGGCTATCCGCGGGATTGGGCCGCGGCGGCGGAGCGCGCCGGCAACTGTATCTTGAGCCTCAACCCTGACTTGCTGATCTTCGCCGAGGGCGTCCGCTACGATCCGGCCGGGCCCATCTTCGACGGCTCCAACTACCTGTACTGGGGGGGCGGCAATCTGGTCGGCGTCGGCAAAGCCGGAGGCGGGCGGCCTGAACCCCGGCCCCTCACCCTCAGCGTGCCCAACCGGCTGGTGTACTCCGCGCACGACTACGGGACGGATGCCGCCAATGGCCTTGCCTGGTGTCAGCTCGGCACAACGGCGTCGACCCCGGACGCCTGCCGTGGCGTCTGGGATCAGACCTGGGGCTACATTGCTCAACAGGAAATAGCGCCGGTGTGGATCGGCGAATTCGGCACGCCCAACGGCTACAAGCCGAACGACAATATGCCCCCGCAGTACTACACGAACGTGAACGACGTGAACCCGCAGGGGAATTGGTTCAGCTATCTGGTGCGGTACATCAAGGACCACAACATCAACTGGTGTTACTGGGCACTCAACGGGACGCAGTCTGAGGCTCCTGGGCGCGACCCCAGCCAGCCGGACTGGTACGGCGTGCTTGATCCCACCTGGAAGGGCTCTGCCAGCCAGCCGATGATGAGCAAACTCAGAATGATCCAGTAAGACAGCTGGGACGATATCCAGCCATGGAGTACGCCATCATCTACACGCCGGGACCCGCCTGGATCGCAGGCAGGCCCGCCAGCCAGCAGGCTCTCGGTCCGCACAACGCGTACCTGCAGAAGCTGCGGGCAGCTCGCAAGCTGCTCCAAGTCTCACATGCAAGAGATGGCAACACCTGGGTGGCCGTCTTCGAGGCCGAGAACGAAGCAGAAGCCCGCCAGCTACTGACCATCGATCCGGCCGTCGGCGCCGAAATCGTGAACGCCGAGCTGCGCCTGTGGCACATCGTGTTCGGCTTGAACGCCGAAGCCAGTCTGCCGGGGCCCGGGTAGCGCCCGCCCTATCGCGGGTAGGGAGAAGCGATGAACCTCTGCCGCCTTCACCATCTTCACCGAAGCTGGCGGTCGTGGCCCCTACGCCGCCGCCGTGACCGTGACCAATGGTGCCGAGCTTGGTATGGCCAGATGCCGCCATCTTGGATCTCGACGGCAGACCATCTGCCTCCGTATGGTGCCCGTGTGTGGATCGGGTGGGATGGCACAAAGGGCTTTTTGCGGCCTTGGCTTGGGTAAGGCCTAGGTCCCCGGACGGGCGAGAGATCGCATGAGGTGTACCAGGAGGCAAGCGAGAGGGGATGGTACCGATGCAGTGGCGCGATGCCACCGTCGGCAGGATAGACACGACGGGTCCGAGGGGCCCGGATCCGACGCGGCGCGGCGGGAGCCGGGCGTCGGGCAGATTCAGGTCGGCGACGTCGGCCAGGCCAGCCAGGTTCGGCAGGTGACCGGGCCGGCCGTCGGCAAGGCCAGCGTGGCGGATCAGTTGGTGGTGGCCGGGTCGGGGGCCGTGTTGCCGGTGGGACTTGATCTTCCCTGCATCCAGGACCCGGATCTGTTCTTCGCAGGGTCTCCGCAGGATGTGGAGCAGGCGAAGGCCATGTGCCGGGGATGCAGGGCCAGGATCGCCTGCCTGGCAGGCGCGCTTGAGCGCAGGGAGCCCTGGGGTGTCTGGGGCGGCGAGTTGCTGATGTGCGGCGCGATCATGCCGCGTAAGCGTGCTCGCGGGCGTCCTCGCAAGGCCGACGTGGCCGCGTAGGCGGCCACCGGCCACCGAAGCGGAGGCGCGGAGCGGGCGGATTAGTCAGCTACGGATCTCAGCGATCTCTGGACGCGCGTATCGGGCGTTATTGGGCCTGGTTGGGGTTTGGGAGGCGAGAGTGCGGCCCAGAGTCCGCAGTGCGGCCGGCAGATCGGTGGTGCTGACTGCGCCGAATCCGATCACGAGGCCTGATTGTGCTGGGCCTGTGTGGAAGCAGTCGTGCAGGCCGCATGTGACGATCCCGTGCCCGGCTGCGGCCTGCAGCACCTCCTTCTCGCAGAGCCCTCCCCGCAGCACGGCGGCGATGTGCAGTCCGGCGTTGGAGACACGCGCTGTGAGGTGGTCGGCCAGCGACCCGGAGAGTGCCCCGGTGAGGATGTGATGGCGCTCGGCGTAGACGCGCCTGCTGCGCCGGATGTGCTTGTCGAGCAGGCCGTCGTTGATGAAGCCGGCCAGGGCGGTCTGCATCGCGATCGGCGGATGCCAGTCGATGAGCTGCCTCAGCGCGGCGATCGGCCCGGCCAGCGGCTGAGGCACCACGGCGAACCCGAGGCGGACTGACGGGGAGAATGTCTTGGAGAACGAGCCCACGTAGACTACCCGGCCGTTCGCATCGAGTGCCTGTAGAGGCTCTAGCGGCCGGTCGACGTACCGGAATTCGGTGTCGTAGTCATCTTCGATGACCGCCGCGTCGTGGCGCTCCGCCCAGCGCAGGAGCGCCCTGCGCCGTGGCATCGACATCGTCACGCCGATGGGATATTGATGCGAGGGCGTGACGTACACGATGCGCGCTGAGGGCGGCAGTAGATCCACGACCAGGCCCTGGTCATCGACGGGTACGCCAACGACCCTCGCGCCGAGAGCGCCGAACAGGCGCGCCACTGGCACATACCCGGGATCCTCGACCGCGACACAGTCGCCGGGCTCAAGCAAGACCCGGGCGACCAGGTCGATAGCATGCTGGGCGCCGCAGGTGACCACGACTGTGTCTTCTCCGGCCGCCACCGATCGCGACCGGGCCACCCAGCCGGCGATGGCCCGCCGCAGCCTGATCCTCCCGGCTGGGTCGCCGTACTCCCGATGTTCGGCGGCGACTGCGGCGGCGACCCGGCGGCGCCACATCGCAGCCGGGAATAGCGCGGGGTCCGCGAGGCCCGGCCGGAGATCGAAACGGCAGCCGTACGGGGGCGGCCGGAAATACGGCGACCAGCCTGCGAACCTCCGGCCCGGGCGAAGGGCGGCCGGGCCGGCGGTTGCCCCTTTGGGCGGTGCCGGGGACGCGGATGCCACCACGCTGCCGCCGCCGGCGTGTCCCTCCGCGTAGCCCTCGGCCACCAGCCGACCATACGCGGTCGTCACCGTGTGCCTGGACACGCCGAGCTCACCTGCCAGCTGGCGGCTGGGGACGAGCTGATCTCCGGGCAGCAGGCGGCCCCTGGTGATGGCCTGGCGGAGCTGCTCGTACAGCTGCCCGGCCAGCGGCCTCCCGGATTCCGGGTCAAGGAAGATGTCCATCTCGCGGGTATACCACCAGCTTGGTATGGCCAAACAGTGCCACTTTGGATCTCGACGGCAAACCATCTGCTTCATAGGGTGCTGGTGTGCGGATCGGGTGAGATGGCCTGCTGAGGCGGGCACATGACACCCGTTCCCGCCCCGCCGCCTGCCGGCAGACAGCTGAGTAACCAGGCGATTCAGCGGCCGTTTGGCTCAACCGGAAGGTTGATCGAAACAGCGGGGGCGCCGATGAACCAGCCAAAAAAAAGGCCGCACGTATCGGTCGCGACACTCAGGAAGACCTTCAACTAGCTCTGGCCCCCGCGCCTTCCGGATCCCCGGGTGTCGCCGGGGATCCGGGGCGGGCTGTGGCCTTGCAGGACTTCGCTGCCGGGCCCGCTGGGAAGTGAGCACCAGCCGGGCCGGGCGCCTCGGCACCGGCGCTGCGTGGCGAGCGTGCGGCCGACAGCGGAGGTGGTGCTGGTTCCCCCGCGCGCGCACGCGTTGCCGCTGATCATCACGCACGGCTGGCCCGGCTCGGTCATCGAACTGCTCGGGGTCGTCGGCCCGCTCACCGACTTGGCCGGGCATGGCGGGCGCGAAGTCCTACCCCACCCTCACCTACTTCCACGAGGCCGCCAGGGGCGGCCACTTCGCCGCCTGGGAAGAGCCCGAACTGTTCGCGACCGAGATCCGGGCGGCGTTCAGCCCGCTGCGCTAACGACAGCCCGCACCCGGGTTTGACGGTGACCACTTGGTCCGCAACCACGTGAACGGGAAGGTGCAAGAGTTCTGACTGCCGCACGCAGCATTTCTTTCTGGTCAGGCCGGACCGAGCCCCTCTTGGAACTGCCGCAGGTCAGCAGGCAGTCCGCAGCGGGCTGGCGGCGTAGCGCAGCCCGGGCAAGGTTCCCTGGAGCGGCTGGCGCCCTTCTGGAGGCCGGTTTCCCAATGCGCCATCATAGGCTTCCAGGTGATGAGGCACCAGCGTGCTGTCACCGATGGTGACCCACCACACCGCCTCACTGATCAGTCCGCAGAACGCGCGCGGCTTGTCCCACGCCAGGCCAGGTTCAGCCGCCCAGTTCAGCAAATTCCTGACGGCCTCGACAAGCTGGCCGAACGGCCCGACGTGGGTGACCACCGCGTGCTGGCCAGCGGGCAGCACACCGGCCTGGGTCACCGGGCTGCCGCCCCGCGCCGCGCCCGTGGGACAGAGAGGATGTGGCAAATGACCAGCACCTTGCAGGTGGCCTGGGACGAGCGGCTGACTGACTATCACTTCGGGCCGGGCCATCCGCTGGCACCGGTGCGGTTGGAGCTGACGATGCGGCTCGCGCACGAGTTCGGACTGTGGAATCAGCCCGGTGTGACCGTGGCCGCCCCCGCGCTGGCCACCGACGCGGACCTGGAGCTTGTGCATGAGGCCCGGTATATCGCGGCGGTGCGGACGGTCAGCCGCTGGGCCGAGGACGTTGGTGCCCGCGGTCTGGAGCCGGCCCAGTTCCGCTACGCGCGGACGTTCGGGCTGGCCACCGCAGACAACCCGGTGTTCCCCGGCATGCATGAGGCGTCGGCGGTGGTGGCCGGGGCGACCCTGGCCGCGGCCCGCGCGGTCTGGCCGGGCGTGGCCGAGCACGGGGCCAGCATCGCGGGCGGGATGCATCACGCCATGGCCCATCACGCCAGCGGGTTTGGCGTCTACAACGACGTGGCAATCGCGATCGCCTGGCTGCTGGGACAAGGCGCGGAGCGCGTGGCCTACGTGGACATCGACGCGCACCACGGCGACGGGGTGCAGGCCGCGTTCTACGCCGATCCGCGGGTGCTGACGATCAGCCTGCACGAGCATCCAGCGGCCATGTTCCCGTTCACCGGCCTGCCCGACGAGACCGGCGGGCCCGGCGCGGAGGGGTCAGCGGTCAATGTCGCGCTGCCCGCCGGCACCGGCGATGCCAGCTGGCTGCGCGCCTTCCACGCGATCGTCCCGCCGCTGCTGCGGCGGTTCCGGCCGCAGGTGCTGGTCAGCCAGCACGGGGCCGACACGCACCGGCTAGATCCGCTGGCCAACCTGGATCTCAGCATCGACGCGCAGCGCGCCGCCAATGCCGCGATCCACGCGCTGGCCCACGACCTGGCCGGCGGACGCTGGCTGCTCACCGGCGGCGGGGGGTATGACCTGATCCACGTCGTACCGCGGACCTGGACGCATCTGCTCGCCGAGGCCGCAGGCCAGCCGATCGACCCAGGAACGCAGACCCCCGCCCCGTGGCGTGAGTACGTCGCCCGGCGAACCGGCCTGACTGCACCCGAGTACATGACGGACGGGGCACCTGCGGTGTTCGAGCCGTTCGAGTCCGGCTACGACCCAGGCCGACCGATCGACCAGGCGATCATGGCCACCCGCAAGGCAATCTTCCCCCTGCACGGGCTGACGTCGATTTGACTACAGCTTCGCCATCGGCCAGATCACCGGCATCACCGGGATCGCCGACTTCGGCCACGTGGACGTGGGTCGCAGTCACCGTCGCTCTGCTTGTGCTCGCCGGGCTGTTCCGTCACGGCTGGCCGGTGCTGCGTGGTCAGCATACCGAAAGCGAACGTCCCGGCTACGATGGTGCGGTGACGCAGGAACCTCGGCGTGGGCTCCTCTGGATGCAGCTGAGGGAGTCCACTCGGGCTGCGCATGCACAGGCCGAGGCTAGCCTGGCGCCGCTAGCACGACCGGACAGCCTCGCCAGGTATGCGGCATTGCTGTGTGTCCTATGGGGTTTTCAAGCACCCCTGGAGCGGCTGCTGGGTCACCAGGAACTGCCGTCAGCAGTCGGCTGGACGGCCCGGCAGCGCCTGGGTGCACTGGCCGCGGATCTAACCGATCTTGGCGTGACCGGCACATCCCTGCCCGAAGCTGCCGGGTTGCCCACCCTGGCCAGTCCGGGTGCGGTGTGGGGAACTCTTTACGTTACCGAAGGGGCAACCCTGGGCGCGCGGGTTCTGCGGCATCGCATCGAAGCCCGCCTCGGTCCGGTGCCGGTAAGGTTCCTCGACGGCCACGGCGACCGCACTCGGCCGATGTGGCGTGACCTAGGCCAGCTCGCCGACCGGTACGTCAACAATAAGCAGGATAGCCAGCTCGCTCGGCAAGCCGCGATCCAGGCATTCGCCGCCTTCAGCACATGGGCAAGCCACGCTGAAGAGCGCAGTGACCGCCGGTGCGCTCATGCGGGCGTGCCGTGGATGATTTCTCAGGCCGGCCTCGGTTAGGGAGTGCGCGTGGATCAGCTCAGTCTCGGAGTGATATCGCAGTCACGGAAGGAGAACGAGCGGCGGCTCCCGATCCATCCGCTGCACGTCGAGCGGATTGATGCCGACCTGCGGGAACGTGTTTATCTCGAGCGCGGTTATGGCGAGCGGTTTGGCGTACCCGATGAGCAGCTGGCATCGTCTGTGGCCGGGCTTCGCACCCGCGCGGAACTCCTCTCAGAATGCGATGTCATCCTGCTGCCCAAGCCGCAGCCCCGGGACCTCGCGCAGATGCGGGACGGGCAGGTCCTGTGGGGCTGGCCGCACTGTGTCCAGGACGAGGAGATCACCCAGCTGAGCATCGAGCGGCGGCTGACCGTGATCGCCTTTGAGGCGATGAACTACTGGGATGCCGACGGCTCGTTCGGCTTGCATGTCTTTCACAAGAACAACGAACTGGCCGGTTACTGCTCGGTGCTGCATGCCCTGCAGCTCATCGGCACGACGGGTGAATATGGCCGCCGGCTCCGGGCAGCCGTCATCAGCTTCGGGGCTACCGGCCGGGGCGCGGTGACGGCCCTCAACGCGCACGGCGTGAACGACGTTGACCTTCTGACCCATCGTGACATCAACGCTGTCGCCTCCCCGATCCACTCGGCGCGCATGGTGCACTTCGAGCAGGACGGCGGGGACCCCAGCCGCTGCCACGTGCTGCGCGGGATCGGGCGGATACCGATGGCGGCCTTCCTCGCAGAGCACGACATCGTGGTCAACTGCGTGCTGCAGGACACCGACGCACCGCTGATGTTCGTTCCCACCAGCGACCTGGGCTCGTTCGCGCGCGGCAGCCTCATCGTGGACGTGTCCTGCGACGAGGGCATGGGCTTCGGCTGGGCGCGGCCCACGAGCTTCGCCGAGCCCATTGTCATGGTCGGCGATAATGTCTGCTACTACGCCGTAGATCACAGCCCGTCATACCTGTGGAACTCCGCTACCTGGGAGATAAGCGAGGCCCTGCTTCCGTACCTGCGCCTGGTGCTCACCGGCCCTCAGGCGTGGGACGCGAACCAGACGATCCGGCAGGCCATCGAAATCCGCGACGGGATCATCCGCAATCCGCGCATCCTGTCTTTCCAGCACCGTTCACCGGACTATCCGTACCCACCGCGCCTGCAGGAACGCCAGGCAGGCCACGACCGGCCCTGACATCGCAGAAGATCAGCAGGGCGTCATCCCCGGCCCGGCCATCTGGAGACAAGGCGCCACCCGAAGGTGTGACCGGGATGGCCGGGTGCAAGCCGCGTCCTTCAGGGTGGGGTAAGCCCGGAGCTGCGTTAACCGGCCGGCGTGAGCCGCGCTGGAGGAACCCCCGTCGTTGACGGCGGGCAGGACGTCAAGGTGTAAGTCAGCCCGGCTGCCGGGAAGCCCCCGGTGGATGGGGAGGTGAGATGGCAGCCAGGCCAGCGTGGATCGCGGGCTGGACGGCCCAGCACGTGCGGCATGCCGCCGGAGTGCTTAAGCAGAGCGAGAATCCGGCCGCGCGAGTGTATGAGAGCATCGGGCCGGACTTCTTCCTGGCGGTGGCGCCGGGCTGGCTGAATCTGGGGCTATGGGAGGGGCCGGGTTCGGAGCGTGAGGCCGAACAGGCCTGCCGCCGCCTGGTCGCGACGCTCGCCTCAGCCCTGCCCGCCGGCGGGGTGATCCTGGATGTGGGGAATGGGCTTGGCACCCAGGACCCCCTGATCGCCGAGACTTCGCGGCCGCGCCGGCTGGTGGCGGTGAACATCACCGAGCGGCAGCTGACGGCGGGCCGGGACCGGCTCAGGGATGCCGCGGCCGCGCCGGTGGCGGGCGACGCCGCCCGGCTGCCCATCGCCGGCCAGACCGTGGACGGGATCATCAGCGTGGAGGCAGCCTTCCACTTCCGCTCCCGGAAGGCGTTCTTCGCCGAGTGTTACCGGGTGCTGCGGCCCGGCGGTGTGCTGAGTATCTCCGACATCTCGGCTCAGCGATGGCCGGTCACTCCCGCCGAGCGGCTGGCCGGCCTGACACAGTTGCGGGTGTTCGGGCTCCGGCGCACCATGGCCATCACGGCGGAGCAGATCGCCGCTGAGGCGCGCGCGGCGGGCCTGGCCGACGTGCAGGTCCGGCGATGCGGCGACCGTGTCATCGCCCCCGCACTGCGGCTCACGGCAGAGCGGCTCAAGAACACCACCGCCGCACCCGCCGGGCAGCACGCCGCCGCGCGCCTGCTGCTGTGGCAGGTCAACCTCCTCTGGCAACGCCAGATCATCGATTATCTGCTGCTCCGCGCGATCCGCCCGTAACCAGCCCAGCCACATGCGCAGGCCAGCCGGGAACGGTCCGGGAGGGTTTACAGCCCGCCGCCTGAGCTGTGCGCCCCGAGCGCCGCCATCGCAGGTTCCCTCTGAAATGGCCCTGCCACCGCGAGGCCTCCCGTGCGCCGGAATGCGGCGCCGGAATGCGGCTATCACAAAATACGCTGACAGAGTACGCTGACCCACAACCATTGGTATCGCGGGTTTGACGGGTATTACCCTGATGGTCGATCTGACGGGTTTTGCCCTGATATGACGTGGCCATCGGGGAGGGGAATGCCCGGGGAGGTGAACAGGACCGACCTGGCTATGCAGGAAGCAGTCAAGACGGCGACCTCCATGGCCGTGGACCCGTTCCCTGCTGACCAGTTCGCTGAAGGGTGCCCGGCCACGGCCGATCCCGCTCCCTCCGCCGCCCATCGTGGCTGGCGCGTCAGTGGGCAGCGTCGGCTCCGTGCGTGGTTCAGCCGCCGGCGTGAGGAAGCCCCCGTGGCTCGGCTGGCTCTGCCCGAGGGAGCGGTCATAGAGCCACGGATTGAGCTGCCTGCCGACGATCCACTGGCCGACTACCTGATGCGCGTGGCGCGGGCTGTCGATGTCCGTGAGCTCGGCTTCGAGTCGCCGGCGGTGAAGGCGCTCAAGGACGCCGGCTTTGTGCTGGTCGTCCCGTTGATCTCGGCCGGCACCCCGATCGGGATGCTCAGTTTGGGGCCACGGCTGTCAGAGCGGGACTATTCGACCGATGATCGCCGCTTGCTGAACTCGCTGGCCAAGTACGCAGCGCCTGCCATCCGCGTCGGCCAACTGGTTCGCGAACAGCAGGCTGAGGCGCTGCGGCGGGAGCGGATCGATCAGCAACTGAAGGTGGCCCGGATCATTCAGCATCAGTTCCTGCCTACGGAGCAGCCGGACCTGCCTGGCTGGCAGGTCACCGCCTGCTACCGGCCGGCTCTGATGGTGGGCGGAGACATTTACGATTTCATTCCGCTATCCGGTGGGCGGGTCATGGTGGTGATCGGCGATGTCACTGACAAGGGCGTCCCCGCGGCGCTGGTAATGGCCAGCACGCATGCACTGCTGCGGGCCGCGGCGCCCCGGCTGGTCAGCCCGGCGGCCGTGCTGGAAAACGTCAACGACCTGCTGTGCCAGGACACTCCGGCGCACATGTTCGTCACCTGCCTGGCCCTCGTCCTCGACGCCAGCGGCCAGGTCACGTTCGCCAATGCCGGGCACGACGTGCCCTATGTGCGCACCGCCGACGGCGTGGCCGAACTGCGCGCCAAAGGCATGCCGCTAGGGCTCATGCCCGGCGTGACCTACGAGGAAAAGAACTTCACTTTCCGGCCCGGCGACTGTGCTCTGCTGCACAGCGATGGGCTGTCCGAGGCCCACAACGCCGATCGTGAGATGTTCGGCTTCCACCGCGTCGCCGCGCTTGTCGGCCAGGGCCCCTCAGGGCAGGCTCTGATCGACTTGTGCCTGGCCGAGCTCGATGCGTTCACCGGCCCCGGTCATGAGCAGGAAGACGACATCACCCTGCTCTCACTCGAGCGGACCGCTCCTGCCGTGCATTCTGGCGGTACAGGATGAGTCCGGCCGCGCATCCCGCGCCGCGGCGGCTGGCCTCATTCGCACTGGCGAGTGTGCCGGGGAATGAGCGCATCGCGCTGGCCCGGGTCGCCGAGATCGTGGCGGCGCTGAACCTGCCGCCCGACCGGCTGAACAGGCTCAAGACCGCGGTCGCCGAGGCGACGCTGAACGCCATCGAGCATGGCAATGGCAGCCGCCCGGACCTGACCGTCGACATTGAGGTCTTCGGGTCGGGCGCCGAGGTCGTCGTCACGATCGCCGACCGCGGCGGCCGCGACGACACAGGCTGGTCTGAAGGCCGCGCCGAAGTACCCGACCTTGCCCGCAAACTCGAGGGCGAGCAGCGCCCGCGAGGCTGGGGACTGTTCCTCATCCGGCACATGGTCGACGCCATGGAGGTAACAACCGAGGGGGGGCACCGTACCGTCCGGCTCACGATCCAAACCGGTTCTCCCGCGAGACAGGGGCCAGTCAGTGACGCCCGCGAGACAGGGGCCAGTCAGTGACGCCCACGAGACAGGGGCCAGTCAGTGACGCCCGCGAGACAGGGGCCAGTCAGTGACGCCCGCACGCCGGGGACGCGGTAGCACACCGCCCGCCCATGAACCGGCCGCCTGCGCAGGGGGGCTCTACCGCCCAGGCACCCCCATCCCGGGAAAGCTTAAGACACCTCCAGGGAGAGGATCAGATGGATGAGTCAGCGACGAGGATGGACATCCGCAAGGCCGACGGTCTTACGGCGGTCATCGACATCAGGGGTGATGTCACGGCCGCATCCGAGGCCATCCTGATGTCGGCCTACGAGGATGCCACCCGGCAGGGCGCCCGGCGGCTTGTGCTCAATTTCAGCGGCCTTGAGTACATGAACAGCGGGGGCATCGGCATGCTGGTGACCCTGCTGGTCCGCGCCAACCGGCAAAACCAGCCGCTTGCTGCGTTCGGCCTGAGCCATCACTACCGGGAGATCTTCGAACTGACCAGGCTGGACGAGGCGATCACGATCTACGACAACGAGCAGTCGGCGCTCGCCGGCACAGCGAGGCAAGGGGGGTCGTCATGACTGAGCACCCTGGACCTGACGGCATCCCCCCGGCCGGGCAGGCCGAACGGGATCCGCCGGCCGGGCGCCGTATGGCGGCGGGGGACGCGGACGCGCCGCTGACAGCGCCGCTGCCGCGCAACGCCGGAAGCTGGGCAGCGAAAGTCGACCGGCTGACGGTGGCCGATGGTGGCTCTCGCGGATCCAACGTGGCCGGCCGGCGCCTCACCGGACCGGTCCAGGGCTTCGGGAAGATGTGGAAAAAGACGTATTGGATCGAGGTGAGCCCGAATATCTCGGCACGGACCGTGATCGCCGAGTGGAAGGAGCACTTTGGCGAGTTCTGGCCGGAGGGGAATCGGTTCAAAGGTCCGCTGACGAGCCTCAGCCCGGGTGACGTGGCCCTGCTCGACGTGAGCGTCGGCGGCGGCGTAAGGCTGTCCACCGGGGTGTTCGTGCTCTACGCGGACGATGAGTCGTTCACCCTGATGACTCCGCAGGGCCACATGTTCGCGGGCTGGATCACGTTCTCGGCTGAGCGCGCCGACTATGCCGATGACCCGGACGCCTCGCCGCATGCGGCCACCATCGCTCAGGCCCAGTTGCTGATGCGGTCCAACGACCCGCTCTACGAGCTGGCCATGAGCCTCGGCGGCCATCGGAAGGAAGATCAGTTCTGGATCAGGACGATGACTGCGCTGGCGACGTACCTTGGGGCGCTCCCCACCACCGTTCATTCGCGCACCGTCTGCATTGACCGCAAACGGCAGTGGGGCAACGCCCGTCACGTGTGGCAAAACTCCATGGTGCGCAGCATGCCGCATTCCATCGCCGCAGCGTTCGGCCGGCGCCGCCCGAGCCGGAAATAGGCTCGCGATGACCACCGCGATCACGGGCCGCCGACCGTCGGCCGCCGTACTGGCCGGCGGCGCCATGCTCCTGCTCGCCGCGGCGCTCGTGGCGCTGTCCTTCCTCGCCCGGCAGCCCGGATATCCGCTGCAGCCCATCATGATCGCGATACCCACCGCGGCGGCCGGCGTATTGGTCGCCCGGCAACAGCCGCGTAACCCGAACGGATGGCTCCTGCTCGGCATCGCCGCCGCCTTGCTCCTGAGCACTGCGGCCGGAGCCTACTCGCTGCTCGTCTACCACCTCGGGCGGGATCTCCCCCTTGGCCCGGTCGGACTCGTGCTGTATCAGCTGTGGTCACCGGCTCTCGCGTTGTTCTCGCTGGTGATCTTGCTCTTCCCCGATGGTCACCTGCCCTCGCCGCGGTGGCGATGGGCGGTGTGGGCCTACGGCCTGCTCTGCGGCGGTTATCTCGCCCTGCTGATCGCCGTGGCGGTCGACGCCATCAGCGGGCACCGGATCCGCATCGACGGTTACGGCGGCTTGACCGTTGTCGACTATCCTGCGGGCCGGTTCGCGGTGGCCCAGAGCATCATCCTCGTTCTGACTGTCGTGCTAGGGGTAGGTTTCGCCGTCCGCCAGCTGCTCAGCTGGCGACGGTCATCCGGCCTTCGGCGCCAGCAGCTGAAGTGGCTGATGTCCGGAGCCGCTATCTGTGTCATCTGCGCTGGCCTGAGTGTCCCGGGCTATAGCGTGTCCGCCGGGATCTGGGCTTGGCTGAACAACGTCCTCAGCATCGGTTTCGTCGCGCTGCCGATCAGCATCGGGGTGGCAATCCTGAGGTACCGGCTGTATGAGATTGACCGGCTGATCTCCAGGACGGTGGCCTATGCGGCCGTTACCGGACTGCTGATTGGCGTCTACGCCGCGGTGGTCACCATGGCACACGCCGTGGTGTCGTTCAGGTCGCCGCTGGCCGTCGCCGTGGCGACGCTGGCAGCCGTCGCACTGTTCAATCCGCTGCGGCACCGCATCCAGCGAGTAGTGGATAGGCGCTTCAACCGCGCCCACTACGACGCCGAGGCGACAATAGCGGCATTCGCGGCCCGTATGCAGGACGCCGCCGACCTCGATGAGGTCCATCGCGAGCTGCTCACAGTCGCCTACCAAGTGCTGGAACCGGCGCGCATCTCGGTATGGGTGCGCGAGAGCCGGAACTGACCATTCAGGGAACGTTCATGGGCTGAGCCATTCAACCCAGCTGCCGGACGGATGGGCGCGGGCGAGAAGGCGCCCGCGGTCGGTGGTTCCGTGGAAGGTACGGGCTCCCAGCACCGCAAAGACGCCGTCCCGCTGATAGTCGCGGACGAGTGATGCAGGAAGGGTGAGACCTTGCACGCTGTCGCGGCCCGACGGCCCGAGTGGGACCAGCGGATCAAGTGACAGCCATGTCACCGGGCGGCCCCGTCCGGCCTCGGCGAGGACGTCGGCCAGCCGGGCCCGGCGCTGCTCCGCGAGGAACACAGCCATATACGCATCGACCACGATGAGGCGCTGTCCCCCAGGGATGCTGCCGAGCATCGCGGGAAGCTCGTCAATGACATCGCCTGCGACGATCCTCACCGGGTGCCGCCGGGCAACGTCAATGGCAGTGGCCAGCCGGGACAGCGCGGACGCCTCGGGGGGCGCGCAGGCCTCCAGCCAGGCCCGGGCTTGCTGATCCTCGAGGTCGACAGGATTGAGATCGACGCCGAATCTGCCGGCGATGTGCGGCAGCCTGGCCGGCGGCGGCTGGTACGCGCCGCGTATGTCGCACGTGAGACTCAGGCGGGCAGCTGCCGGGCCGTACGTGCCACCCCCGATCCGGTAACGATAGCGGTCCAGCTGCAGCCCGAGTCCGGCCCCGGTGCCGAGGTCAACCAGGACGATTGGATCGGGAGATTCGCCGCTGGTCGCCGCGATACCGAGGGCGATCTGCGTACACCTGGCCACTTCGTTCATCTGGTACCGGTGGCTGCGGCAGACATCGACGATCTCCTCGAGGTGCGCCGCGCAGAACGCCCCGAATGCGGGGAAGAACCCCTCGTCGAAGGGCGGCTGGGGCGCGGCGGGTTCGGGGATGTAGTCGGCGAGCGGGACTGGCCGGTCGCGTCGCACCATGAAGGTAATGGCCGCGCTCGCCAGTAGCGCGGGCAGGCGATCAGGCGGGAGTTCGGCGAGATGCTCCACAAGCTCGTCACATGCCGCGATCGCCTCGAACAGAGCGGCCGTTAGGCGCCATGATTGAGGGGCGCCGGGCGGTGACCAGCCCCCGGCCACCTCCAGCGCCTGAGCGCGTATGTCATCCGCCGCAGCCAAGCCTGTCCCTTCCCGGCCGGTGAGCTGGATGCGGCCCAGGAAGATCCAGGCCGCACGATGAGCCGCACAATGATCGGCGCGCCCGCACCACCTCACCAGAGTACGCAGACCTCAGCAGGGCGATCCCGACCGGCCGTCTCCGACCAGTGGTTCTGGCCCCTGGTTCAGGCGTGCACTCCTTGCCGCAGGTCGCGCTCCCTTGACAGCGATCGCGGTGGCCGCCGCCGGGACGTGCAGCGTGCTGTTCTCGTGGTACTACCAGCGTTGTTCGCTCGCGCTGTCGGTGCTGCTCATCGCCGCGAGCGTCTGGCTGGTCCGCCGCCGGGCCGCGTGACCGCCCAGTAGCTAGCCGCCGATGAGGCCCAGGGAGCGGGCCCGGCTGACCGCCTCGGGCCGGCTGTGGACGCCGAGCCTCTTATAGAGACGTTCCGCTCGCTCCTTGGCTGCTGACCGGGAGATGCCCAGCTTGTCGGCGATAACGGAGAAGGGGAGCGGTGTGGGGAGGTAACGGAGGACCTGGGCCTCGGCGAGGGTGATCGACGCGGCCCTGACCCGTTCCTCGGCTTTGCCGGTCGCCTCGGCGGCCACCTCGGCGTCGGCGGCGATGGTGGCGACGGATTCTTCCAGGGAGTCGGCGGCCACCTGGTCGGCGGCTTCGACGGCGGCGACGTCTTCGGCTACGGCGTCGGCGGCGGCCTGGTCGGCGGCGGTCACGATGAGGCCGGCTGCGGTCAGCGCCGTGACCGCCTCGTGGGCGGCCGCATCCTCGATCAGCCCGGCGGTGATCAGCGCCCGCACGGCGTCCGCGGCCGCGGCGGACTGGATTTGCTCGGAGTAGGCTACTGCCTCCGCCGCGGCGGCTCCGGCCGCCGCCGCCGCGAGCACAGCGCCAGCCTCGTCGGCCTGGGCCTGGGCGATCACCTCAGCTGCCTCCTCCAGGGCGGCGACCTCGGCTCCCACCACCAGCCCGGCCTCGGAGGTCAGGAAGCCCTCGCCGATCAGCGTGCCGCCGGTGTCGGCGATTGCGTCGAAAAGCGGGGCGGCCCAGCGGTGCTCGACGAGCAGGAAGGCCACAGCCGTCCCCGGCTCGAGAGAATCGGCCAGCGCCCGCGCATCGGCTAGGTCAAAGGCCGCCTGCCCGTCCGATGACGCGGACGCGGCCGGACCGCCGTTCGCCACCGGAAGAACCGCCGCCAGGAGCGAGCCGAAGTCCTCATCATCGCCGATGGTCAGCCGCTCGATGGTGCCGTCCTGGCTCTTGGCCACGAAGAGCATGTCGACCAGGCGAAGAACTCCCCGGCCGCGCAGACGGTCGACCTCGGCCAGGATTCTGTCCTCAGCACCGGCGTCGCGACTGAAGCTCAAAGCGATCACCTGGAGCGGTGCGGTCATCATTGCCCTCCTTGTCCGTGCCGGTAATCCAGCCCGAACGTACCACCGAGCGGAGTCGCCGCCCGCTGCTGCATCCCGCCGTCACCCTAATGCTCTCTTGAGTACGTCGAGTCGCGTGGGAATCCTCGCCCTTCAGGGCGATGGAGGATGTCAAAGGCCACGTTCAATGGGCACGATGCCCCGGTTGGCCGCCGTCACAAGAGCCGCATGGTCCGCCTCGGTCTGGTCGGCGTACAGCCGCGCGAATCGCGCTAGCGCATGGTCGAGACGGCCGGAGGAGCCAGCGTAACCGACGATCATGGATGCGCCGCTGGTGCGGGCGTGACCCTTGGCCAGCAGGTGCCCGATGATCGCGGCGTAGTCCGCCAGCGCCGCGCCGTCAATGGAATCCAGGACGACGGTCCCCTTCATGTTCCTGAACTGGCGCACGTAATACTGGTGTTCGCCGACGGTCGTCCAGCCCAGCAACGGATCGCTCACCGTCTGCAATGCCTGCTGGTACTCGACGACCCGTTGCCCCTGGTGGGCGTGCCAGGCAGAGTCACCGTGGACGTGGCGGGCCAGGACCGACCGCCGCGCCTGCTTCAACTGCAAGAACACAACGTCGTCTGGGCTGCTGCCCTCGAGCAGCGCTACGTACGCGCGCAGTCCGACGCTGCCGACGCCCACCACTTTGTGGGCGATATCGATCAGCGTGTAGCCACCCAGAGCCCGTCGCCAGTGCGGCGCAAGGGTGCCCAGATATTCATCCAGCCCCCGCGCGACCTGGTCTGCCTCCTCGTAGCTGAGCCGGGTGATCAGCGGGAAGTCTTCAACAATGCGGCGTTTCCCATCCCTTTCACTGGTGAACTTAGGGAGCGCGCGGTCGCTGGTTCTCCGGCGTGCACGGGCTGCGGCTTGTTTGATCTCGGCCCGCAACGACTTGTCCCTCGTGCTCTGGTGCAAGTGGTCGACGTCGAGGCGCTGGTAGGACCGGGCCAGCAGCGCGGTTGAGGCGAGATCCCCGACCTCCTCGCGGTATCCGGCGACACATCGCAAGACCGCCGATTCACACTCCTGCTCGCTTGCGCCATTCTGGCGGCCCGCGACCCAGATACTCGCGACCAGCCGGCGAAGATCCCATTCCCATCCGCCCGGGTGCGCCTCATCAAAGTCGTTCAAGTCAATGACAAGATCTCGTTCCGGGGAGGCGTAGAAACCGAAGTTGCCCATATGCGCGTCACCGCAGATCACCGGGGTGATACCGGTGGACGGCAACCGGGCCACATCCTCGGCCATAACGATCGCCGCGCCACGCATAAATCCATACGGTGAGGCGGCCATTCGGCCCACTCTGACTGGAATCAGCCAGTCGAGCCTGCCGCGATGCGACTCGGTGATCAGCCCCACCGGGTTGGGCCGGTCGGCCGGTGCGGACCAGTCGCCCAGGGAGCTGCGCGGAACCTGCCGCCGGAGCTCTTTGCCCATCCGGTACCGGTCGCGCCGCAAGGTTGGTCGCCGTCGCAGTGACGTAAAGGCTTCGCTGTCGGCTGAGGCAAGGACGACGTGAGCGTGCGCAGGAACGCCTGGGCTGGTGACCTGAACCATTGCCTGCTCCAACCTTGCCCGGGGCCGTGTCCGGGATGTCAGCATGCCCTGGCGCTGACCCGGCCAAGGCTGTTCCCTCATCATCTTCGGTATCGATCCAGTTCGGCGGCACCGCCATACCCGGAACCCGTGCTGCTGACGCTGTCTGCCGCTGCGCCGTTCGGGGCTGGCCGGTACGCTGCCGTCAGCGCTCGCCCCGCTCTGCGCCGGGGTATGTGGGTAAAGACGGTGAGTCGCGGTGCCGGTGCCGACGGGCGCCGGCCGGTGTATGTCGTTCAGCAGGGAGGCGCCCGATGAGTGATCGCTTCACCGAGGAGTTGTGGCGGGGCGCCGCCGACATCTACGGCGCCATCCTTGCGCACCCGTTCCTTGCCGGGCTTACCGACGGCAGCCTGAAGCAGGACGCGTTTGCTTTCTATGTGGTGCAGGATGCGTTGTACCTGCGGGGCTTTGCGCAGGCACTCGCGGAGGTAGCCGCCCGGGCACCAGACACCGCGGGAATCGAGATGTTCGCCCGCCACGCCGCCGACGTGATCGCCGTCGAGCGGACCCTGCACGACTCGTTGCTGGCCGACCTTGGCATCGATCCTGTGTCGGCGGTGGTAGCCGAGCCAGCGCCCACCACGCTCGCCTATACCAGCTACCTGCTCGCCACTGCCCGCGGCGGGTCCTACGCCGAAGGGGTCGGCGCCGTACTGCCGTGCTACTGGATCTACTGGGAGGTGGGCAAAGAACTCCTGCGGCGCGGCTCGCCCAACCCGCGCTACCGGCAATGGATCGTCGCCTACGGCGCCGAGGAATACGGCGATGTCGTCCGCGACGTCATCACCATCACCGACGGGCTGGGGCCCGGTCTCGCGCCGTCCGAGCGCGCGCTGATACACCGGCACTTCCGCACAACCAGCCGGTACGAGTGGATGTTCTGGGACATGGGCTACCGCAAGGAGAGCTGGCCGCTGTGATACATCAGGACCGGTGAGCCAGGCCGCCATGCCGCCCGCATGCCGGATACGCGCGACGCCGTACCAGGGAACCGAATAGCCTTAGCCGCGATGAACGCCACCGCACCGCCCACCGGGAACCTGTACCTCGTCGTCGGGTACGACGGCTCACCTCCTGCCATCCGGGCGCTCGACGCCGCGGTCAGGCTGCTGCACGGCCGGACCGGCAGCATCGAGATGGTGTACGTCGCTCACATGCCCAGCATCGACATGCTGTCGCCAGGAGCCATAAGCGAAATGGAAGCCAACTTCGACGATATCGCGCGGGAGCTGCGCACCGCGGCCAGCGAGCAGCTGCGCGACCGCGAGGAGCGCTGGCGGTTCGAGCGGCGCCAGGGCCTGATCCCGGACGAACTGATCGCCGCCGCCGCGGACATCCGCGACCCCCACACCGGCGACAACGTGGTGATCGTGGTCGGGAGCTCATCGCATGCCATGCACCGCGTGGTCGGCTCGGTCGCCGTCAGCCTCGCCCGCCGCTCACCGGTGCCCCTCGTGGTCGTGCCTTAGGGCTTCCCGGATCCGGTCTGCGCGCGAGGGCCGGTGGTCCCAGCCAGGGCGGACAGCGAGGCACTGAGGGAAAGCCCGCGCGGGCCGGCCAGTTCATCCCCGCACAGCTCCGGGGGGAGGCAGCGGCCCGGATCACCGCTGGGTCTGCGACGGGTCTGGTCCGCGGCTCCCGGACAGCGGGGCCAGGCTCCGCTCGCCGGCGATATGGGCCGCGGGCAGCCGATATGTGGGGCCCGGCACAGGTGGACATGGCGTTTCCGGTATGCCTATCGTGGCCTGGAGATAGCGGCATTTGGGGCCGCGATCCCCAGCAGCATTACTGGGCAATCGTTGCTCCGGACCCCGGTAGCGATCCGTGCAGCGCGCTCCACGCGAAGGGGCATAGAACCCATGTCATCTGCCGCCCAGGGCCGTCCGGCAGCCCCCGCCGACCGGCGCTGGCTTGTCCTGGTTGTCGTGGCTATCGCCCAGCTCATGGTGGTCCTGGATTCCACGGTCGTAAACATCGCGCTGCCGTCGGCCCAGCGTTCGCTGGGGTTCCCGAACGGCGACCGGCAGTGGGTGGTGACGGCCTACGCCCTGGCCTTCGGCAGCCTGCTGCTGGTGGGCGGCCGGCTCGGCGACATGTTCAGCCGTAAGTGGATCTTCATCACGGGCCTGGCCGGATTCGCCATCTCCTCGGCCATCGGCGGTGCCGCCGTCTCGTTCGAGATGCTGGTGGCGGCCCGGGCGCTGCAGGGCGCGTTCGGCGCCATCCTCGCTCCGTCCGCCCTCGGCACCCTGGTCAGCACCTTTCAGGACCCGCGCGAGCGGGGGCGGGCCTTCGGGGTCTTCGGCTCGGTCGCGGCCGGCGGCGGCGGCGTGGGCCTGATCCTCGGCGGGGTACTCACCCAGTACCTGTCCTGGCGCTGGACGCTCTACGTCAATCTGGTGTTCGCCGCGATCGCCGTGGCCGGCGCCCTGGCGTACATGCGCAGCAGCCGGCCCGCCAACCGGCCGCGGATGGACTGGCCCGGGGCAGTACTGGCCTGCGCCGGCCTTTTCCTCATCGTCTTCGGCTTCTCGCACGCCGAGACCGCCGGCTGGACGGCCGTGCTGACGATCGGCTCCCTGGTCCTCGGCGTGCTGCTCATCGCCGCGTTCGTCGTCGCCGAGCGATGGGGCAGTCACCCGCTGCTGCCGCTGCGCGTGATCCTCGACCGCACCCGGGGCGGCTCCTATGTCGCGGTCGGCCTCTCGGGAATCGCGATCTTCGGCATCTTCCTGTTCCTCACGTACTACCTGCAGGAGGTCAAGGGATACAGCCCGTTGACCAGCGGGCTGGCCTTCCTGCCGATGATCGGCTGCATCCTGCTCAGCTCCAATGTCTCCAGCATCGTGACCCTGCCCCGGCTCGGGCCGCGCGTCCTGATCACCAGCGGCATGCTGCTGGGCGGTGGCGCGATGATCTACCTGAGCCAGCTCACCGTAAGCTCTAGCTACGCCGTCGGCGTGCTGCCCGCCCTGCTCATCCTGGGCCTGGGCTTCGGCATGATCTTCGCCCCGGCCATCAATACGGCCACGGCCGGCGTCCCGCGCCAGGACTCAGGCGTAGCCTCCGCGCTGGTCAACACCGGGCAGCAGGTCGGCGGATCGATCGGGACGGCCGCGCTGAGCACCGTCGCGCTGACCGCGGCGACCAGCTACCTCGCCGCGCACCCCACGGAGCCGCTGGCGCCGGCGATCGCGGCCACCCACGGTTACACCGTGGCCTTTGCGGTATCCGCGGGAATCTTCGCTCTCGGTGTGATCCTCGCGATCGTCCTGCTGCCATCCCGGCAGCGGCTCGCCGAACTCAGGGCCGCCGCCGCAGCCGCGGCCGAAGCTGCCCCCGCTTCCGCCGCCGCGCCCGCACCCGCCGCCGCGCCCGCTCCCGCCGCCGCGCCCGGACCCGCCGCCGCGCCCGCCGCCAACCTCGCGCCGCAGCTTGAGGCGCAGGCGATTCACGCGATTCCGGTAGCCTTGCCCTGCTGCTCGCCGGTGATAAACCCTGCTTCGCTCCCGGCGGGCAGGCCCGCCGGGTGATCGCGGCGGGAAAGGGACCCGATAGAACTTCGGGTTCCCCACGAGGGAAGGGACCCGATGCGGCATTGGATCCCCTGGCGGGCCGGCCGCATACCGCTGGTAGCTGGACACCAAGGAGCAGCGGGACACGGGGGCTAGTGAGCCGGTCTTGAGGTTGGCGGTCACCACGTGAGCCGTCTTGCGTCCCATTCTCCGTACCCGGGCCGCTGCCCGGCTCGCAGATGCGCTCTGCTGCGGTTCGCCAGCGGTGCTGTTTAGGCCCCGCGTCACCGCAGGGTGGCGGCCTAGGCTGGGGGCGTGAGCGAAATGCTGCCCGCGGTGGCCGGGGCCCGGCTGGCGGAGCTGCGGTCCAGCGGCACGTGGGGGTCCGTGCTGACCGTGGAGGAGTTCGCCGCCATCCGCAGCGTGGGCTTCGAACCCGTCGGCCAGGTGTTCGGCGCGGCCGTCTACAGCGCCGGGTCCGCCAGCGGGTATAGCTGCCCCGGGGCGCCGGGATCGTCCGGCGGCGGGTTGCCGCCCCGGTCAGCGACCCAGGTCTCCGGGCAAGACGGCGTGGGGTCGTTCGGCCCGCTCGTGCAGACCATGGACCGGGCGCGGCGCACGGCCGTCGGCCGGATGGTCACCGAGTGCGCCGAGCTTGGCGGGCACGGGGTGGTAGGCGTCCGGCTGTCCCGGGGGTCGTTCCCCCTCGGCGGGCCGCAATTCACGGCCATCGGCACCGCGGTCCGCGCGCCGGGTGCCACGCACGGGCCACCGGTGCCCTTCACCTGTGAGGTGTCAGGGCAGGATTTCGCCAAGCTGATTATGACGGGCTGGGTGCCTGTGGGGCTCGTGCTCGGCATCTCGATCGGGTCGCGGCACGATGACCGCAAGACCGCCCGCCAGGCGCGCTGGGTCTCGGGTAACGCCGAGGTCGCCGGCTGGACCGAACTGGTCAGCCAGTCGCGGCACGACGCCAGGCGCCAGCTGGAAAGTGACGTCAAGCGGCTCGGCGCCGAGGGCGTGGTGATCGCCACGATGCAGATGCGGGTGCGTGAGCGGGACTGCCCGGTAACGGCTGGCCGCCGCGACCACATCGTGGAGGCAACCTTCATCGGCACCGCCGTAGCCAGGTTTTCCCGTGCCGGGCAGCGTCATGACGGTCCGGCCCTGCCCATCATGTCGCTCGATCCGCAGCGGCGCCAAGCCGCCAGGGTCCGGATATAGGTACCGCCATAAATTGCCGGAGTGGCTGCCGCGCGGACCGCGGCGAGCGCACGTGGATCGGCACGCTCAACGCGTGCCCCGTACTGCACGGTTACCCGGAATGACGGTGCAGGAATGCCAGCGTCTGCATCAGGCTAGGAGCACCGGACAACATTTACCGCCGTCGCCGTCCAGC
>Ga0181521_10001181_pt1 | contig 32393 bp, 26 predicted proteins | sample PEATcosm2014_Bin_32_FD_119764 | JGI IMG/M metagenome (GOLD analysis project Ga0181521, IMG submission 119764) | Peatland microbial communities from MTU Mesocosm Facility, Houghton, MI, USA - PEATcosm2014_Bin02_60_metaG | ecosystem: Environmental > Terrestrial > Soil > Wetlands > Peat | place...
ACCGCCGCCGCTATCGGCGCAACCCCGCCCGCCGCATCGCCGCCGCCCGCGCCGCGGCCGGCCACCGCCGGGCGGCTGTTCCCGGAGACTCCGATCCCCTTCGGATTGCTGCGCCAGGCCAATGCCGATCTGACCCTGTCGGTCGGCGACCTGGAGACCGGCGGTTCGGACTACCGCTCGATCGACCTCCACCTCATCCTCCAGGACGGCAAGCTGACCCTCGCGCCGTTGTCCGCCGACCTGCCAGGGGGCCGGCTCGACGCCAGCCTGAGCGTGGACGCGACGGCGTCCCCCCCGGCCGTCGCCCTCACGCTGCATGCGCCCGGCCTCGAGGTAGCGCCCCTGCTCGCCGCGGCCGGCCAGCCCGGCCATACCGCCGGCAAGCTGGAGGTCTATGCCGACCTGCGCGGCACCGGCGGCTCGCCGCACGCCATCGCCGCCGGGCTCGACGGCAGCCTGGGCCTGGCGATGCAGAACGGCACCATCGACACGCAATTGCTCGAGCGCTTGCTCGGGCGGCTGCTGCAAAAGGCCAATCTGCCCGGGTTGCCGTCGCACGGCGGATCGAGCGACCTGCGCTGCTTCGCCCTGCGCGCCGATATGCAGCAGGGCGTGGCCGAGCTGCGCGCCCTCGACCTGAACTCGTCGGTGCTGAGTATGGATGGGACCGGCAGCGTCAACCTGGGCGAGGAAACCCTCGCCTTGCAGTTACGCCCGCAAGGCCGGCTGGGCGGCACCATTATCGTCGTGCCGCTGCGGGTGACCGGCCCGATCCGGTCGCCGGGCGTCAAGGTGAACGCGCTCGGCGCCGCGGGGTCCAATGTGGGCACCGGGACCGCCGGGGTGATCGGCAGCGCGACTCCGCTCGGATTGCTCGGCGCGATGCTGGGCGGGGGCAAGTTGCTGGACGGCGGCTCCGCGGACTCGTGCGCCGGCCCGCTGGCGGTGGCGCGCGGTCAGCCCATGCCGGCGGCCGCCGCGTCGAGCGCACAGGCCCAGCCGAAGCCGTCCGCCACCGGGGTATTGTTGCATGACCTGTTTCACTGAACCGCTCCCGCCAACCCGGGAGAGGTCGGGATGCGGAGCATCGAGGGTGATCGGGTCCCCGCGTACCGCGGTGCCGCGTGCCGACCCGATGACCCTCGGCGCTCCGGCGCTGCGACCCCGGGGGCGAGCGCCCGGCGGTATGCCATTGTCCCCAGCGCCAGGCTGTTCGGCGGGTTCCCAGGGTCGAGCGCCCGGGGGGGTATGCCTCTCCCGCAAGCCGCGCCGGGGAGGTAACGTGAACCGATGAAGCGCTTCTGGGACACCGCGACCGTCGCACCCACCGACCACGGCTTCGCCGTCCTGCTCGACCACCGCCCCATGCATCTGCCCGGCGGCGGCGCGCTGCGGATCCGGCCCCGCCGGCTCGCCGAGGCGATCGCTGCCGAGTGGCGGACCGCCGGCGGCGCCAAGGGCGGCGAGATGTCGTTCGCCGACACCCCGCTGACCCGGCTTGCCGGCACCGTGCAGCAGCGCGTCGCGCCCGACCCGGCGCCTACGGCGGACGCGATCGCGCGCTACGGCGAGAACGACCTGCTGTGCTACCGCGCGTCCACCCCGGAGGAATTGGTGCGGCGCCAAGCCCGCGCCTGGCAGCCCTGGCTCGACTGGGCGGCGCTGGCCTACGACGCGCCGCTGCGCGTCACCACCGGCGTCGCGCCGATCCGCCAGCACCGCGACAGCGTTGCAGCGTTGCGCCGGGCGGTGGCGGCGATGGAGGTGGAGGTGCTGGCGGCGCTCGGCATCGCGGTGCCGGCGCTGGGCAGCCTGGTGCTGGGCCTCGCCTTGGCGGAAGGCAAGCTGGACGCGCCGGGGGCGCACGCGCTTGGCGCGCTGGACGAGTTGTTCCAGGCTGAGCACTGGGGCGAGGACGCGGAAGCCGCCGCCCGCCGGGAAGCGGTCGCCGCCGATATCGCGCTTGCCGCCCGATTTATCGCGCTGACGAAAGAGTGGCCGCCATGAATGCGAAGCGTCTGGTGATCGCGGGACGGGTGCATGGCGTGGGCTTCCGCGCCTGGATGGCGGAACAGGCCCGCTCGCTGGGCGTGTCCGGCTGGGTGCGCAACCGGGTGGACGGCACGGTGGAGGCGCTGATCGCCGGCGACGTGGCGGCAGTGGAGGAGCTGGCGCGCCTGTGCCGCCGCGGCCCGCGTATGGCCGAGGTCACCAGCATCGACGAGGAGATGGCCGATCCGCCTGACTATCCCGGCTTCCATTTGGGCCCCATGGCGTAGCGGGGCGACCGCGACCGCGTGCGTCGGTCCCTGCGTAGGGCGGGCGGAGGTCCGCCGACGCCGCGTCACCGGGCCGCCGCGGCCGTTGCTGGACACCACCAGGCGGCGGGGTAGGGCGGCAAACCGCGGCGCATCCGGCCATTGGGTTGCGCCGGATGCGGTGGGGAACGACGACACGCTGTTCCGTGCGGCGGCGGCAGGCGCAGAGCGCTTGCCCGTCCTACCCGGGACCTGAGGCCCCTTCTCCGGGCGACGGGCCACAGGCAGGGCCGGCTGAAGCTGCGCCGAACACCGCCCCCCAGGCGTCGCGCAGGGCGGCGTCGGCTTCCGCCATGCTGGCCGGGATGCCCAGAGCAGCGAGGCTGGTGACGCCATGCTCGCGGATGCCGCAGGGCACGATGCCGGTGAAATGCGACAGGTCGGGCGCCACGTTCAGCGCCACGCCGTGCCAGCTTACCCAACGGGTGACGCGCACGCCGATCGCGCCGATCTTGGCCTCGGCGCCGGTGAGGGGGTCGGCGACCCAGATGCCGATCCGCCCCGGCCGGCGCTCGCCGCGCACCCCGAACCGGTGCAGGGCGCCGATCAGCCACGCCTCCAGCCCATGCACGTAGCAGCCGATGTCGCGCGCCGGCACGCTGCCGTGCGGGCGGGTGAGATCGAGCATCACATACGCGGTGCGCTGGCCAGGGCCGTGATAGGTCCACTGCCCGCCGCGGCCGGCGGCGAAGGTGGGGAAGCGCGCCGGGTCGGTGAGTTCCTCCGGCCGCGCCGAGGTGCCGGCGGTGTACAGCGGCGGGTGCTCCACCAGCCACACCTGTTCGCGTGCCGTGCCGGCGCGGATCGCGGCCACGCGCTGCTGCATGGCGGCCAGCGCGTCGGGATACGGCGTGAGGCCCTCGGCGACACACCATTCCGGCGCAGCCGCGTCGTTCGGGCCGTCCGCTGACTGGTGGGACGGATCGGCCGGGCGATCCTCGGGAGGTGCGGCGGCAATTGAAGCGGTGTCGTTCATCGGCTATACCCCGCCGCCTTGCTTACCCCACGTGCGGTCGTGGCGGAATGGTAGACGCGCAAGCTTGAGGTGCTTGTGGGGGAAACCCCGTGGAAGTTCGAGTCTTCTCGACCGCACCACTATGACCGCCAACCGCCGTCGTCATCGGCCGGCATCGCCGGCCCGAGCGATGCGACCGGTCATCCGTGCCGACCCATGGGAGACGCGCCCGGTGTCAGCGGCCTCACCGCCAGACGGTGGCGGATTGCAGACCAATCAGGCCAGGCTCGCAGCAGCCGTGGCGCTGCACCGGCAAGGCCGCCTGACCGAGGCGGAGACGCTGTACCAGGACATTCTGCGCAGCGATCCCCACCATTTCGACGCGATGCACCTGTGCGGCGTGGTCGCGCTGCAGACGCGCCGTACGGCCCAGGGTGTCGCGCTGGTCCGCGACGCCATCGCGTTGAACGGCGGCGTCGCCGAGGCGCACAGCAACCTCGGCAACGGGTTGCGCGAACTGCGGCGGTACGATGAGGCGCTCGCCAGTTTCGACCGGGCCATCGCGCTGAAACCCGACGACGCGCAGGCGCATCGTGACCGGGCCATGGCGCTGCAAAACCTGGGCCGCCACGCGGAGGCGTTGGCGAGCCTGGGCGAGGCCGTCGCCCTGAAGCCGGATCTTGAGTTCGTGCATGGCATGCTGACGCATACCAAAATGCTGATGTGCGACTGGCGTGGTCTCGATTGCGATGTGAACGCGCTGGTCGAACGGATCGAGCGGGGCGAAACGGCGGCAATGCCGTTTGCGGTCGTCCCCTGGTCCGACTCTCCCCGGCTGCAACGCAAAGCCGCGGAGATCTATGTGCGTGCCAAGTGCCCGGCGAATGCCGTCTTGCCGAAGATCGCTCGGTATCCGAGACACGACAGATTGCGCGTCGGCTATTTCTCCGCCGACTTTCACAACCACGCCACGGCCTATCTGGCTGCGGAACTGTTCGAGCGGCACGATGCGTCGTCGTTCGAGATCACCGCATTTTCGTTCGGCTCCGATGCCGGGGACGCCATGCGGCAAAGATTGATGGCGGGTTTCGATCGCTTTATCGATGTTCGGAACCGGTCCGATCAGGACGTGGCCGGCCTCGCCAGGGACCTTGAGATCGATATCGCCGTTGACCTGAAGGGTTTCACCAAAGATTTCAGGACGGGGATATTCGCTTGCCGGGCCGCGCCCATCCAGGTCAATTACCTCGGCTACCCGGGCACGATGGGGGCGGACTACATCGACTACATCATTGCGGATCCGACGCTGATACCCGCATCCGAACAGTCGCATTACGCGGAGCAGATCGCTTATCTTCCCGACAGCTATCAGGTGAACGACAGGCAGCGGCGGATCGCGGACCGGCCCGTCACCCGCGCGGAGGCCGGGCTGCCGCCGGACGGTTGCGTGTTCTGTTGCTTCAATCAGAGCCTGAAGATCACCCCCGACGTGTTCGACGGTTGGATGCGGATACTCCGGCAGGTCGCGGGCAGCGTGCTGTGGCTGTTGCAGGACAACGACGCGGCAACGGCCAATCTTCGAAAAGCGGCGATTGATCGCGGCGTCGATGCGGGCCGTCTGGTGTTTGCCCAGCGGCAGCCTCTGCCGGACCATCTGGCACGGCACCGCCTGGCCGATCTGTTCCTGGATACCGCGCCGTATAACGCTCACACCACGGCCAGCGACGCGTTGTGGGCGGGGCTACCGGTGCTGACCCGGATGGGCGCGACATTCGCAAGCAGGGTTGGGGCGAGTCTGCTGCATGCGGTCGGTTTGCAAGAGATGATTACGACGTCACAAGAGGCGTATGAGGCGAAGGCCGTGACGCTTGCCTCGAATCCCGAGGCGCTGATGGCGGTCAAACAGACACTCGCCCGCAATCGCCTGACGACGCCGTTGTTCGATACGGCGCGCTTCACGACGCATCTCGAAGCCGCGTATCGGGCGATGTATGCGCGCTATCAGGCGGGACTGCCGCCCGCTCCTATTCGCGTGCCGCCGACGGGCATGTGCGGCGGGTGATGGTGTCGGGGGAACCACGCTGATAGCTGCCGACCGCCATGGCGAGGGTGCAACGCGCCGGCTCGGCAACTCGCCTCACGGCCCCCGTCTTCGCATCCCCCCACGCCCGCCGCGTCGCTTCGCCGGATCGTAGCCCCCGCCGCCCGGCCCCATCGGTTCCGGCGTGCGATCCTTGCGGCCTCGTGCGCCCGCTGCGCCGGGCCGCAGCGACGCGCTTGGCGATGGTGGCGGCTCCAGCCCCAGATCCAGCGCTTCCAACCGGCGCAGCTCGTCGCGCAGCCGCGCCGCCTCTTCGAATTCCAGATCCGCCGCCGCGGCGCGCATGCGCTTCTCCAGTTCGGCGATCGTCGCCTTCAAGTCGCGCCCGACGAACTCCGTCGCCGCGCTGTCCTTCACCGGCGCCACCGTCACGTAATCCTGCTCGAACACGCTCTCCAGCACCTTGCCGATCGTGCGCCGGATCGACACCGGCGTGATGCCGTGCGCCTCGTTCCAGGCGCGCTGCTTATTGCGCCGCCGCTCGGTCTCCTCGATCGCTGCACGCAGCGACCGGGTCATCGTATCGGCATACAGCACCACCCGGCCGTCGATGTTGCGCGCCGCCCGGCCGATCGTCTGGATCAACGAGGTCTGCGACCGTAGGAACCCCTCCTTGTCCGCATCCAGGATCGCCACCAGGGCGCACTCGGGAATATCCAGGCCCTCGCGCAGCAGGTTGATCCCCACCAGCACGTCGAACACGCCTAACCGGAGATCGCGGATGATCTCGATGCGCTCCAGCGTATCGATATCCGAGTGCAGGTAACGCACCTTCACGCCATGCTCGGTCAGGTAGTCGGTCAGGTCCTCCGCCATGCGCTTGGTCAGCGTGGTGACCAGCACGCGCCCACCGGCCGCCGCCACGGTGCGGCATTCCGCCAGCAGATCGTCCACCTGGTGCTCGACCGGCCGCACCTCGGTCACCGGATCGATCAAGCCGGTCGGCCGGATCACCTGTTCGGCGAATACGCCGGCGGTGCGCTCCATCTCCCACGGGCCGGGTGTCGCCGAAACGAACATGGTCTGCGGCCGGAACCGTTCCCATTCCTCGAATTTCAGCGGCCGGTTGTCCACGCAGGACGGCAGGCGGAAACCGAACTCCGCCAGGACGGTCTTGCGGTTGAAGTCGCCGCGATACATGCCGCCCAACTGCGGCACCGTCACGTGGCTCTCGTCCACGATCAGCAGCGCGTTTTCCGGCAGGTATTCGAACAGCGTCGGCGGCGGCTCGCCCGGGTTGCGTCCGGTCAGGTAACGGGAATAGTTCTCGATCCCCTTGCAGGAGCCGGTCGTCTCCATCATCTCGATATCGAAGGTGGTGCGCTGCTGTAGCCGCTCCACCTCCAGCAGTTTGCCTTCGTTGGTCAGCTCCCCCAGCCGCTGCTTCAGCTCCACCTTGATGTCACGGATCGCCTGGGTCAGCGTCGGCCGCGGCGTCACATAGTGGCTGTTGGCGTACACGGTAATCTCGTTCAGCGACGCGGCCTTGTCGCCGGTCAGCGGATCGAATTCGTGGATTGCTTCGATCTCGTCGCCGAACAGCGTCACGCGCCAGGCGCGGTCTTCATAGTGGCTGGGGAAGATGTCCACCACGTCGCCGCGCAGCCGGAACGTGCCGCGCTGGAACGCCGAGTCGTTGCGGCGGTATTGCAGGTTGACCAGACCCTTGGCCAGCGCGTCGCGATCGATCCGCCCGCCGACCTCCAGCTTCACCACCATCTTGGCATAGGTCTCGACCGAGCCGATACCGTAGATGCACGAGACCGACGCAACGATCACCACGTCGTTGCGCTCCAGCAGCGCCTGCGTCGCCGCATGCCGCATGCGATCGATCTGCTCGTTGATCTGCGCGTCTTTCTCGATATAGGTGTCAGTGCGGGGGACGTACGCCTCCGGCTGGTAGTAGTCGTAATACGAAACGAAATACTCCACCGCGTTGTCGGGGAAGAAGCTCTTCATCTCGCCGTAGAGCTGCGCCGCCAGTGTCTTGTTCGGCGCCAGGATCAGCGTCGGCTTCTGCACCGCCTCGATCACCTTGGCCATGGTGAAGGTCTTGCCGGAGCCGGTGACGCCCAGCAGCACCTGGTCGCGCTCCTGCGCCTGCACGCCGCGCACCAGCTCGGCGATCGCGGTCGGCTGGTCGCCGCTTGGCTCGTATTCCGAGACGACCTTGAACCGCCGGGTCAGCGGCTTGGCCGGCTGCTTCTCCGGCATGAACAGGGCTGGCGGCGGGGGGCGCAGCAGAGTTTCGGACATCACGGGCTCCTCGGGCCAAAAGATGGGGCTTGCGAGGGAGGCCGTCGAGGGGGCGAAGGGTGGCACGGCCGATTTTGGCCGGCGCGCCAATCTTGCCACAGCCAGCCGGATTCATCCGGAGAGCTGCGGCGATATGGGCAAGGATTGCACCGCAAGCGGCAGTCCCTCGGTCTTCCTGCCTGCGATATTCTCCTTGGCGATCGAACCGAGTGTCCAAAATCTTGAAGTGGACGACGCATCGTCGCTGATCCGTTACACTTGCGGGGTGGCTTACCCTTTCGGTAAAAAGCTACCGGGAAAGCCGGCCGGGCGCTCGGAGGAAGTGTAGCATGACTGAGGAGCCGAAACGGTGCTCCGCCGAAGGCACACGGCAGGTTGAACACGTCAAACTGGCTCGCTTGAGGCAGTATTTCAGAGACCATGCTGCCATCGGTATTTCGGCCCTTGCGTTGCTCCTGACCGTGTACACCGTGCTTGCCACACACAAGCAAGAGAGGCTGTCGGCTCTTCCTGAGATCACCTTCTACAGAAATTTGGAGAACGGGCAATTTACCGGTGTATACGCCGAGAATGCCGGCGCTGGAGCATTAGCGATCAAATCATACGCACCGCCCAATGAAGCAAGCATCAAAGCCTTGGCGTCTTATAATCTACCCCTGCAAATTGGCACTATTCAGACAGGCTTCTTCATGAGGCCGAGCGAGATATTTTGGGTGGTCAGGCTGCCAAAGGGCCAAATCAAGGCTGAGGACACCAAGCAATTCTATGCAGACCTGCTTAATGTCGACGCGATATTTGAGTATTGCTCGGTGTATGGGGAATGCTGGAAGGCATGCTCCAAGCCAGGCGACCCGAGGTGCCGAGAGCAGGATAAGGTTTATTACAGGGTGTTCAATCCGACCATTTGGGACAACCTGTTCTGAAGCGATTCAAGTATCCTTCGCCTTCGGGACGCCACACGCCGTATCGCTCGCCATCGCGATCAGGAAGCACCCTGCCGGAGGCTTTCGGTCGTGGCGTTTGGCACCGACATCATCAATTTTGCACTTCAGCCGATCGCCGGATAGCGTCCTCCCACCAAGGGAGATCGAAACATGGCGGCGGGACAACGACTGCTGGAGGGCCAGGTGGCGCTGGTGACCGGCGCCGGCCGCGGGCTGGGGCGCGCCTTCGCCGAGACGCTGGCGCGGCTGGGCTGTTCCGTCGGCCTGCACGGCATGCGCGAGCACGGCCCGGCGGAATACGGCGAGGGCACCACGCTGACCGAAGCGGCGCGCGAGGTCGGCGCTCAGTTCAACGTCGCCACGCGGCCGGTGCTGGGCGATCTGACGCAGATGGACGACGTGGAGCGCGTGATCGGCACGATCGTCGCGGCGCTCGGCCCGATCGACGTGCTGGTGCACAACGCCGGCGGCGACATCGCCGCGGCCGGCGGCAAGCCGGACCCGAACGATGCCATCATGGTCAAGGAAGAAGACGTGCGCGCGGTGCTCGACCGCAATCTGCTCTCCACGATCTTCGTCTGCCAGGTAATGGCGCGCGCGATGATGCAGCGCCGGCGCGGGCGGATCATCACGATCAGCTCGACCGGCGCGTATGGCGGGCGGGCGAGCGGTGCGATCTATGCCACCGCGAAGGCGGCGGCGATCCAGTACACGCGCTGCCTGGCGGCGCAGTTGCGGCCGTACAACGTGACCGCCAACAGCATCGCGCCGGGTGGCACACGGACGGGGCGGTTCCTGAACACGCGGGAGGTGGACCCGGCTAGGCTGGTGGAAGGCGGTACGCTGGAGCGCATCGCGCTGGTGGATGAAGTGGCGCGTGCAGTGGAGGTGTTCGCTGGGCCGACCGGCGACTTCATTACGGGGCAGGTGCTGCGGGTGGATGGCGGCGGCCAGTGCTGGCCGGCGTGAGGGAAGGGAAGGCCAGGGGCTTTGCCCCTGGAACCCCACCAAGGGGCGCTGCCCCTTGGAGCCCCGCCAAGGGCGGAGCCCTTGGGACCCTTCGGTTGGGGTGGTTGGACGGGAGGGGGCCATGTGTCGCGGCGGCCTTTCCGACCGCCGGTCGGAAAGGCCGCCGCGACACATGGCCCCCTCCCGTCCAACCACCCCAACGGATGGATTGCAAAGGCCCTGCCTTTGCTGGGGGGTCCAGGGGGGCAAAGCCCCCCTGGCGGGTTTCAGGGCAGCGCCCTGAGCTTCCTTTCGCTCAGTCGGCCGCCGCGCCGCTATGGTTGTCGACCGGCGCGAGCCAATGCAGCAGCCGGTCGCTAAGCTCGGCCAGGGTTAGCGGCTTGGTGAGTTGATCGTCCATCCCGGCCGCCAGGCTGGCCTCGCGGCTGCCGACCAGGGCATTTGCGGTCAGCGCGATGATCGGTGTGGCCTGTCCGCGGGATGCCTCGATCTGCCGAATCGCCCGGGCGGCCTCGTACCCATCCATCTCCGGCATCTGGCAATCCATCAGAACGAGGTCGAACATACCGTCCCGATACGCCGTCACCGCCTCGATCCCGTTGCGCGCGGGCGTAACCCGGCAGCCGATGGATTCCAGCAGCGCCTGGGTCACGCGCATGCTGATCATGTTGTCCTCGACCAGCAGGATGTGGATCATGCCGCGGCCAAGCCGCGCCAACGCCGCCTCGAAGCTGCGTTGCGCCGCGGAGGCGAAGCTGCGTCCGGATCCCGATTTCGATCGCTCACGCGTCTCGCGCGCCGCCGGGGCGGGCAGGGGGATGCCGGGCGCGGTGTCCAGCCGCACGCGGAACCAGAAGGTCGAGCCCGCGCCGGGCACGCTGTTGACGCCGATCTCTCCCCACATCAGGTGGCAAAGCTGCCGCGCGATCGACAGACCGAGGCCGGTACCGCCGTAACGCCGCGTGGTCGAGCTGTCGGCCTGGGAGAACGCCTCGAAGATCGCCTGCTGCTTGGCCTCGGGAATGCCGATTCCGGTATCCGCCACCTCGCAGTGCAACAACACTTGCTTCGCGTCCCGTCCCACCGAATTCATGCGGATGGCGACGCCGCCCTCGGCGGTGAACTTCAACGCGTTGGCCACCAGGTTGGTGAGGATCCTGCGCAACCGGTGAGCATCCCCGCGAACCATCAGGTTCAGCCCGTCCGACACCGAGGCGGTGAGCCGCAATCCCTTGGTTTCCGCCTGGTCGGCAAACATCGACAGGGTGTCGTGCGCCAGCGACGGCAGGTAGAATGGCTCATTTTCCAGCTCGACCTTGCCGGCCTCGACCTTCGACAGGTCGAGCACGTCGTCGATCAGCGCCAGCAGCGTCTCGCCCGACTGCCGCGCGCCGCGCACGTAATGCACCTGTATCGGCGACAGCTCGGTTTGCTGCAACAGCTCGATCATCCCCATCACGCCGTGCAGCGGCGTGCGCATCTCGTGGCTCATGTTGGCCAGGAACTGCGACTTGGCACCGCTTGATGTCTCCGCCTGGCGCAGCGCGACGGTGGTGTCGGCGTTGCGCCGCCGGAAATCGTCCAGCATCGTGTTGAAGGCGGCCCGCAGCCGGCGGATTTCACGCGGCACCAGGCCGCGGAATTCCGGCACGCACGCGCTGTCGTCGCCGGCCAGCACCGCCTCGGCGGTGTCCGCGACCTGGCGCACCGGCCGCGCGAGGTAGCTGGCCAGCAGCCAGCTCAGCAGCGCGGCCGCGGCGAACGCCACGAGTGCCACGATCATCGCCAGCCGGTTCACCTGCGCCGCCCGCAGTCGCAGCTCAGAGATCGGCTGCGGCACCATCACGCCCCAGCCGGTCTCCGGCACCACGCTGTAGCCGGCGACCATCATGCCGTTCATCGCCGGCGAGTAGAACTGGCCGACGCCGGTGTCGCCGTGCATCATGGCCTGCACCACGGGCACCGCGGAAATATCCTGCGACCTGGCGACCCAGGACGCGAATGGGTGGGCGATGATCCGGCCGGTCGCGTCGACGATGGCCGCGTGGCCATGCTCACCGAAGGCGATCTGTTTCTGCAACTGGATGATGTAGTCGGTGGTCAGCACGCCGACCCCCAGCCGCCCGTCCGGCAGAAGCTGCGCCAGGTAGAATACCGGCCGGTCGTTCTTGTCATGCTGCAACTGCGACAGCGCTGGCTTGCCGTCGGTGCTCGCCGCCAGCCGGCGCAGGTCCGCGAGCAAGTCCATGGGGAAGCTGCGCGGCTCGGTGGGAGTGACGCCGCCGAAGTAGCGCTCCACCCGGCCGTCCGGGCCGATGATGCACAGATGCACCACGTTCAGCGAGACGAGGAACTGTTCCAGCCCGGGCACCCGGGTGCGCAACCCGCCGCTCTCGAAGGCGAGCGAAAACGCCGCCTTCACGTCCTCCACATAGCGCGACAGGGCCGTGGTGAGGTTGCGTGCCACCAGCAGGTGCCGCTCGCGTACCGAAGAGAGCTCATGCTGATAGGCGACGCTCTCGTCCCAGAGCGCCAGCGCCCCGATCGGCACCGCGGCGATCAGGGTGAACGCCAGGAACAGCAGGTGGTGCAGTCTGACCCCGACACGCAACCGGCGGGCATGGCGCAGCACGGCCGGCCGGAAGCCGCCGGCCACAGTGTTTGGCTTCCGGTGCCCGAGAGAGGGGGTCAGGCTACTGCTCACCGGTCGATCCGTCTCCTGTGTCGAACAACGCGGCCAGCCAATCCAACCCGGCATCCTGCCGGTCGTCGCGTCGCTGTGCTGTCAGTCAAGGCGACCCGTGGTAGCGGAACTATACACCTCGGTGGCCTGTGGGATCCTGTCGTCTCAAAAACAGTACGTTTGGTTCGCGTCGCAACAGGGCAGCCCGATCATCCGGAACTCGATCGTGACCGCGCAGCCGTCGCTGAAGTGCCGCTGGAAAGCTCCCGGCCTCACAGGATTGCCGACCTCCATGGCAGTCCTCAACGTTCCCCAATTGTGCGCCAGGGTATAACCGCTCACCTTCCCAACTGCCAAACGGTTTCTGTCTCTACAGCGCAATCTTCTCCAAAGTGGTTTCATTCTGAGGGGATTATCAACCTATACGGGCATATTGTTGAAAACTCTATCGAAGGTTGTCCTTTTGCCGCCCCGGCTGACGACCGGCATCGCTGCCCGTCCTGCCGGCCTCGTCCATACCCGCGTGTGGTTCATCGACCAGCCCCATCCATCCGGGCTTGAGCGCCGTTGCCGTCCCGGCGACACTGGGGCCACCAGATCAACCGGGAGAGGAGACAGATCATGATCGAGCTGTACGGCATGGGCAGCCCCAACGTGGTGAAGATCTACATCGCGCTGGAGGAACTCGGCCTGGCCTACAACGTCCATCCGGTCGACGTGTTCGCCGGCAAGCAGTTCGACGCGGACTTCCTGAAGCTGAACCCAATGGCGAAGGTGCCGGTCATTGTCGATAGCGACGGCCCGGGCGGCACGCCGGTCACCATCTTCGAGTCCGGCGCCATCCTGCTGTACCTCGCCGAGAAGACGGGCAAGCTGCTGCCCAAGGACATGGCCGCCAAATACCAGGCGATCGAGTGGATGATGGTGCAGATGACCACGGTCGGGCCGATGTTCGGCCAGTTCGTGCACTACCTGCGCTTCGCCCCGGCGGGCAACGACTACTCCAAGAGCCGCTACCTGACGCAGGCACATCGGGTGACCGAGGCAATCGACCAGCGGCTGGCCACCCATGCGTGGCTGGGCGGTGCCGAATATGGCATTGCCGACATTGCCACCTACCCATGGATCCGCAACGTTCCGGCGCTGCTGGGGGCCGATGCGGCGGCAAAATATCCCAACGCGATGCGCTGGGTGGGCGTGATCAACGAACGGCCGGCGGTAAAGCGGGCACTGGCTGCGGTGGACGAGGTGCGCGCCCGCACCACCGCGTTCGACAAGGCCGAGGCCGACAAACTCGACAAGGTGTTCGGCCGCGGCGCCTACGCGGCGGCCTGACGCGCCGGCGCGCTGGCATCCTCTCCCCCTCCCCTTGTGGGAGCGGGCCGGGGGGAGGGGGGGCGTACAGCCGGTGACCAGCGGCTGTATATGCGACCGGGCACATGCTTGACGTGTCAGAGAACCCATCAATCACGGCATCGACGCCACGCCTCGTCCGGTTTGCCGGTGCACGACGCTCCCGACGGCGCAGGAGATCGGGGCGATCATCGGCGAGATCGCCGCAGCAGGAGGCGACGTCGCCGCATCGCGGTCCGGACGCGTGCCCGGAGGGCTGGGTGAGCGGTCCGGCAGCGCGCGCTACGCGGCGCTGAGCGTGGCGGCACGGCGCGCGAGGCGCACCGGTGGCGAGGACGGATCGGGGGGAATGGAGATCGGCGGCGGCGGCTCCTGGATGGGCGGCGGCGCATCCGGATCGGGCTCGGGTTCGGGCGGTCCGCCCGGCGGGCGGGGCGGATCGGACAGCCACGCCCGGCAGGCGGCCGTGTTCATGCCTGAGCGCTGCCGTTGCGGGCCATGGCTGTCGCGGGCGGCGGGGTCGCGGCTCTTCCTCGAGTCTGACATAAGAATTCTTCCCCTTGCACGGCGGCGTTGCTCGGATCGCTTGAATAAAATGCTGCACCGCGTGACGGGTTGCGTGACACTATGGGAACCTGCGGATCGTTGACGGGCCGTCGGGCGCGGCCTAGCTGTCAACGGCTTTGCACTGGGGAGGGACGGGCGCCATGGCGCGACTGGTGGCGGCGTTCGGTTCGTCGCACAGCCCGATGCTGGCGGCGCGGGCCGAGGATTGGAATGGCGGCTTCCTCGGCCGTGACCGCACCCGCGCGCATGTCGATCTCGACGGCAATCCCTGCGGCTACGAGGCGTTGCTGGCCAACGCGCCGGCCGACGCGCTGGAACGGATTGCGCCGGACCGGCTGGCGCGGCGGCATGCGGAGGTGCAGGCGTCGATTGCTCGCCTGGCCGGCGACATTGCCGCCGCGACGCTGGATGCGCTGATCGTCGTCGGCGACGACCAGGAGGAGTTGTTCGACCAGAGCAACATGCCGGCGATCGGCATCTACTACGGCGAGACGATCCGCAACGCCGGCCAGGCGTCCATCGCGGGCGACGATTGGATGGCGCGGGCGCGGCGGCGCTACCTGGAGCCGGCAGGGCCCGCAGAGCACCCGTGCCACCCGGTGCTGGCGCGGCACCTGATCGAGGCCTTGCAGCGGGACGGCTTCGATATCTCGGTGATGCGCGGCGTGCCGGAGGGCAAATACGAGGGCCACGCCTATTCCTACGTGCACCGGTTCTGCATGGCGGACGGCGTGGTGCCGATCGTGCCGGTGTTCCTGAACGCCTATTTCCCGCCGAACCAGCCGACCCCGGCGCGCTGCTTCGCCCTGGGCGAGGCGTTGGCGGCTGCGGTCGCTGGGTTCCCGGCGGATCAGCGTGTCGGCATCATGGCCTCGGGCGGGCTGAGCCATTTTGTGGTGGACGAAGCGTTCGACCAGGCCCTGCTGGAGGCGCTGCGCCGCAAGGATGCGACGTTCTTCCGCACCGCGCCGCTGGCAAAGTTGCAGTCCGGTAGTTCGGAAATTCGCAACTGGATCTGCCTCGCAGGGGCGACCGGGGCACTGGACCTCGCCTGGGCGGGCTACGCGCCCGGCTACCGCACGCCGGCGTTGACCGGCACGGGATTGGCGTTCGCAAGCCTGCGGTAGAGGCGGGCGTTGGGGCGTTGGGGGTAAGCAAATACTCCCCCTCCCCTTGTGGGAGGGGGTTGGAGGGAGGGGTGCGTACCGCCGAGGACCTTGGCTGTACGCACCCCTCTCCCCAACCCCCTCCCACAAGGGGAGGGGGAGTATCTGCGTCACTCCGCCGCTGCGAACGAGAACCGTTGGCCGCGCTGCTGACGCAGCACCAGCAATCCGACGACGACGAGGTTGCCCAGGTTGAACACCACGCCGGCCCCGAACGCCGGAGCGTAGTAGCCGAAATGGTCGTACAGCGCGCCACCCAGCCAGCTTCCGAATGCCATGCCGCACATCGCGGTAAACAGCGTGGTCGGCACGCGCCACGCCGCCTGGGATGATGGGAACAGGTCGCGGATCGCCAGCACATAGGACGGGATGATGCCGGAGAAGCCCAGTCCGTAGCCGGCGGCGACGGCGAACAGCCCGGCCTCGTTCTGCGTTACCAGGAAGCAGCCGATCGCCACCGCCTGGCACGCCGAGCCTGCCAGCACCGCGCGCAAACCGCCGAGGCGGTCGCCGAACCAGCCCCAGAACTGCCGTGACACGAAGGCGCAGCCCAGCATCACCGACAGCATCGCCGCGCCCTGGGTCGGCGCGATGCCGAGATCGCTACAGAACGCCACCAGGTGCGAGGCCGGCAACGCCATCGGCACGCAGCACAGGAAGCCGGCCAGGCACAGCAGCGCCTGCGCCACGTTCGGCGGCAATCCGAGCACCTGTCTGGCGCGTGTCGCGTGGCCAACCGGTAGCGGCGTCGATAGTGCCTCCGGGGCCGGAGCGAGAGCGAACAGGGTCAACGGGAGGATCAAGCCCAGCGTCACGACGGCGTAGCCGAGCATCGCGGCCTGCCAGCCGAATTGCTCGATGCCGCGGGTGAACACCGACGGCCAGACGACGCCGGCGATGTATTGCCCGGAGGAGATCAGTGCCAACGCGGTGCCCCGTCGCCGATCGAACCAGCGGCTGACATAGATGAGCAGGGGGGCGTAGAGCGCGCCGTTGCCGAGGAAACCCATGAACAGGCCGTGGCCGACATACAGCGCCCACACGCTGCCGGTGGCCGATAGCGCCAGACCGGCGGCGGTCGAGACGGCACCGAGGCTGGTCGTGGCGCGGATGCCGATGCGGTCGGCGACCCAGCCCATCAGGATGCCGCCGAGGCCGGTGCCGACCCAGGTCAGTGCCCCGGCCAGCGCGATGACCGAGCGGTCCGACGCCAGCGTGACCTGGATCGGCTTCAGCCCCACCACCACGAGCAAGGGCGCTCCGTAGCCGATGGAGAGCACCGCCAGGGTGAGACAGGCCGCGATCCAGGAGCGACGCCCCTCGATGCTCTCGCCGGGGCGGAGCACGGTTTCGGAGTCCGGCATCGCCGGCGGTTTCCTCCCAACGGTTTGCCGTTGCCCGGTTTTGCTGTGGCGGGCGGGCGACTTATAAGCGGCGGGCTGTATGGACCCGGATCGCTGCGCCGGGCAAGCGGAGAGAGTTGCATGACCGAACCGACAGGGCCGCTGAAGGGCCTGCGCGTTTTCGACCTGACCCGGGTGTTGGCAGGGCCGACCTGCGTGCAGATGCTGGGCGATCTCGGTGCTGACGTGATCAAGATCGAACGGCCCGGGGCCGGCGACGACACGCGCGGCTTCGCGCCGCCCTATATGCCCAACACCAAGGAGAGCGCGTATTTCGTCGGGGTGAACCGCAACAAACGCTCGGTGACGCTGGATATCGCGCAGCCCGAGGGGCAGGACCTGGCGCTGCGGCTGATCGCCGACAGCGACATCCTGGTGGAGAACTTCAAGGTCGGCGCGCTGGCGAAATACGGGCTGGGCTATGAGCAATTGCACGCGCGGTTTCCGCGGTTGATCTATTGCTCGATTACCGGGTTCGGGCAGACCGGGCCGTATGCGCCGCGGCCGGGCTACGACTCGCTGATCCAGGCGATGGGCGGGGTGATGAGCCTGACCGGCGAGCCGGACGGGCTGCCGCAGAAGGTCGGGGTGCCGGTGGCGGACCTGTTCGCCGGGCTGTACGGCTGCATCGGGGTGCTCGCCGCGTTGCGGCATCGCGATGCGACGGGGCAGGGGCAGCAGATCGACATCGGCATGCTGGATACGCATGTCGCCTGGCTGGCCAACCAGGGCATGAACTACCTGGCGACCGGCGAAAACCCGGAGCGGCTCGGCAACCAGCATCCCAACATCGTTCCGTACCAGGTGTTCCCAACCGAGGACGGCCACATCGTGCTGTCGATCGGCAACGACCCGACGTTCAAGCGGTTCTGCGAGGCGTTCGCGCTGACGCACCTGCTGGAGGACGCGCGCTTCGCCACCAACGCGGCGCGGGTCAGCAACCGCCAGCTCGTCACCGACACGCTGTCGCCGGTGATGCGGCAGCATGCGACGACGTGGTGGGTGGACAGACTGGAGGCGCTGAAGATCGGCTGCGGCCCGATCAACAAGCTGGCCGAGGTGTTCGCCGATCCGCAGGTGGTGGCGCGCGGTGCCGTGGTGGAGATGCGGCACGGCTCGGGCGAGACGATGCAGGTGATCGCCAACCCCGTTCGCCTCTCTGAAACCCCTCCGACCTACCGCCTCCCCCCGCCTTTGCTCGGCGAGCACACCGACGCGGTGCTACGCGAGCGGTTGAAGCTGGACGATGCAGCGGTAGCGGCGCTGCGGGAGAAGGGGGTGATCTGAAGGGGAGGGGGACGCTGCGCTCCTCGCAATGACAGCATGCCCGCGATGAGAGGGTACGCGTAGCGCCACCCTTCAGCTTCCCGGCAGCCCGTACGCCTCCGGAAAGAAGTAGTCCTTCCACGACGCCGGCTTCACCTTGAGGGTGCCGACCGCGGCCATGAACTCCGCGTCGTTCATTGTCTTCTCCGGCACCATCGTCCAATGCACCTGCGGTCCGCTGCCGGCGGCGGTGACGAAATCCTCGGTCAGTTTCGAATCGCTGTCCTCGATCCAGTAACGTGCCGCGGTGCGCACGTCATGGCTGACGCGATCCGTCGCTTCCGCCAGCGCTTCGTATACCGCTTGCGCCAGCCTCGGATCGCGGTCGTGGAAACGCTTCGTGGTATAGGCGACCGTATAGGTGTTCGGACCGCCCATCACATCGAAGGAGCTCGCCACCACGTGGATCTCCTTGTGTTCGAGCTGCTGCTGCAAATAGGGCGGCAGCGCCACCACGCAGTTCACGTCGCCGCTGCCGGTCAGCAACGCGATGGTGGCGTCCGCCGGCGACATGTTCATGGTCATCGCGTCAAACCGCGCGAATTCCTTCAGGCCGTAGAGCTGCACCGCGGCCATCTCGATCGCCACCGCCGGACCGGAGACCTTCACCGACGGCACCGGGATCTTTTTGCACCGGTCGAGATCGGCGATGGTCTTGATCGTCGGATCGCGCGAGGTGATCGCGAATGGCAGCGTCACCAGTGCGCTGATGGCGCGGACCTCTTGCGGCGTGCCACGGGTGCGGCTCCAGATCGTCAGCATGCCGTGCGGGCTGCCGCCGACGAGGTCCACCGAATCCGACAGCAGACCGTCATTCATCGCGGTGGGGCCGTTCATCCGCAGCAACGTCACCTTCACCTCGGGAATGCCCAGCGCCGCCGCATGCTTCTGAATCAGCTTTTCATGGTCCATCACGTTGAACTGGAGATAGCCCATCGAATACTGCCGGGCGATGCGCACCTCCGGCACCTCGGCGCGCGCGGCGCCGATGCCGCACAGCAGCAGGATCGCGACAACGGCCGCGGACGTTTTCATGCCATTCCTCCTGTTCGGGCTGCCACCCGCTATGTCCCGATGTGTGTCCGGGGCCGGACGCGGCCTGTCAAGCGCGCTGGACGCCGTCCGTGGAACGCGTCACCGTCCGGCCAACAGCAACGGGAGGCACGGACATGCAGCTCGGCATCCATCTGCCGCATATCGGCCGCAAGGCCAGCCCCGACTCAATTCGTCGCGTCGCGATGCAGGCCGAGCAACTCGGCTTCGCCGATGTGTGGGTCAGCGAGCACATCATCGTGCCGAAGGATGCGCCATATCCGCCATCGCCGAATTTCTGGGATCCGGTGCTGACGCTGACCTGGGCGGCGGCTTGCACCCGGCGCGTGCGGCTTGGTACCAGCGTGTTGGTGCTGCCGATGCGGCATCCGCTGCCGCTGGCGAAGGAGCTGGCGACGTTGCAGAACCTGTCGCAGGGCCGGCTGATCCTCGGCGCCGGCGTCGGCTGGATGGAGGCGGAGTTCAACGCGCTCGGCGTGCCGTTCCATGAGCGCGGGCGGCGCATGGACGAAGGCATCGCGCTGATGCGCGCGGTGTGGAACGAGGACCCGGTGACGTTCTCAACGCGCTGGATCGCCGCCAGGGTGGACACGATGCGCATGCAGCCGCAGCCCTGCGCGCCGATCCCGATCTGGATCGGCGGTTCGTCGGACGCGGCAATCAAGCGCGCGCTGCGGCTGGACGGCTGGCACGGGAGCCGGATTGCTCCCGAGCAAGCGGCGGCGGCGGTGCAGCGGCTGCGCGCCGAACGGCCGGATGCGGGGTTCACGATCTCGCTGCGTATCGGCTGCACCGCGGCGACTGTCGGCGAGCTGCGCAGCAAACTCGCGGCCTACCAGGAAGCCGGCGTGCAGCATGTGCTGGTGGCGCCGGAGGATCGCGATATCGAGACGTACCTGGCGACGACGGAGCAAGTCTGGCGTTGCGGGGAAGGGCTGTAGCGCTCACACGCCCTGCGGCTGGCGCACACGCAACGAACTCAGCACCATCGCCACCGCGGCGAAGCCTGCGGCCATGCCGATGGCGACGCGCGTGCCGACCGCTATGCCGTCGGGGCCGCCATGAGTCAGCCCGAACACCACCGCTACCAGCGCGCTGCCCGTGGTCTGACCGAGCAATCGCGAGGTGGACAGCATGCCGCTGCCGGCGCCGGCCCGGTCGTGCGGCGCGCTGGCAATCATCAGCCGGTTGTTGGGGGATTGGAAGAACCCGAAGCCGATGCCGCACACCGCCAGCCGCCAGGCGACGTCGAGCCGCGTCGCCGGCGTCGGCAGGAACAGCACCAGCAGCAGGCCGGCGGTCATCACGGCCAGGCCGAGCGCGCCGAGCAATCCGGCGGAATGGCGATCGGCCAGGCGCCCGGCGATCGGCGCCATGATCACCAGTGCGGCCGGCCAGGGTGTGATGAGCACGCCGATTTCGATCGGTGACATGCCGCCAACATATTGGAAATAGAACGGTAGGGCGATGAACGCGACCATCTGCGCCCCATGGGCGAAGATCGCCGTTGCCACCGACAGGCTGAACACCGGGCGGCGGAACAGATCCACCGGCAGCATCGGCGCGGTGAGCGTAAGCTGCCGCCGCCAGAAGAATGCGCCCACCGTGGTGCTGACGGCCAACTCCAGCAGCACGAACATGGCGCGCTGGCCGCGCGCGATGCCATCCAGCGCGGTGATGAACAGCCCGAAGGTGATCGCGTTCAGCACCGCGCTGAGCGGATCGAACGGATGCCGTGACAGCGGCGTGCGTGGCAAAAAGCGCGCGGCGAGCCACATCGACAGCAGACCGGCCGGCACCTGCAACGCGAACAGCCAGGGCCAGGAGGCGACCGACAGCACCGCGGCCGCAACCGATGGGCCGGCAGCCGACGAGCCGGCGACGATCAGCGCATTGAAGCCGATGCCGCGGCCCAGCAGGGCGCGCGGATAGATGAAGCGCACCAGTGCGCCATTCACGCTCATGATGCCGGCGCCGCCGAAGCCTTGCAGCACGCGGGCGATCACCAGCAGCGGCAGCGTCGTCGCGACGGCACACAGCATCGACGCCGCGGTATAAACGGCGAGGCCCCAGAAATAGACTTTGCGGTGGCCGTAGATGTCGCCCATCGAGGCGAACGGCAGAAGCGTCACCGTCACCGCGAGTTGGTAGGCGTTCACCACCCAGATCGACTCCGAGGGGGCGGCATGCATATCGCGGGCGATGGTGGGCAACGCGATGTTGGCGATGGAGGTCACCAGCACCGACATGCTGACGGCGATGGCGACCGCGAGCATGGCGCGCCAGCGCTCGCGCGGCGGCAGCCCGTCGGCGGCGGATCGCGCTTCGCTGTTCCGCCCTGCTGCCTGGTGGGTACGAATCATCCGGTCGGTTTCCGCGCCCAGCTTGACCCTGCGGCGGCTTGCCAACAAGCTTGCGGTCCATGAGCCAGTACATCGTGGAATACACCGACAGCGTGCGGCCGGAGTGGATCGACTCCAACGGCCACATGAACCTCGCCTATTACGTGCTTGTCTTCGACCTGGGGACCGACCGGCTGTACGACGCGCTGGGCATCGGCAACGCCTATCGGGAGGCCACCGGCAATTCCTGCTTCACCGCCGAAACGCACACCCTGTACGAACGCGAGGTGAAGGTCGGCGACGGCTTGCGGGTCGTCACCACTTTGCTCGGTGCTGACACCAAGCGGCTGCACTATTTTCATGAAATGTTCCATGCGGTGGAGGGCCATCGCGTGGCAGCGCAGCAGTTGCTGGCGTTGCACATAGACATGAGCGTGCGGCGCGTGGCGCCATTCCCGCCGGACCGGCTCGCGGCAATCGATGCGGCGGTGCGGGCCCAAGGGGATCGGCCGCTGCCACCTGGCGTGGGACGACGGATCGAGCTGCCCCCTCCTGTGTCGTTGCGCGGCGCGTAGCAACGAAGCCACCTCCGTTTGACGTGCCGCCCCTGCTCAGGCGCGAGATCGCTTCGTCGCTCTGCGCCTCGCAATGACGCTGGGCTGGGTCACCTTCCGCTGTTCGGCCAACCGCTCTATAACCCCGGCCAGCCGCAAGGGGCCCTCGTGCCAAGACGGCTGGCACGCAACCGGGCGAACCGATGAGCACGACTACCGCAACGACCATGCTTTCTGTCGCCGCCCCGCTCGGGCGCGCCTACGCCCGTCGTTATTGGATGTTCGCGGTTCCGGCCGCGGTGATCGTTCTGGCGGTGATCCTGTTCCCCTGGGTCTTCACGCTGTTCATGTCGGTGCACGAGTGGAAGGTCAGCGGCGCGACGCCGTTCGTCGGCCTGGCCAACTATACCAAGATGCTGCACGACGAGCGCTTCGAATGGGCGGTTATCCGCACGCTTGAGTTTACCACTGCGTCGGTCATTGCCCCGCTGCTGTTAGGGGTCTGGGCGGCGGTCTGCTTTGCCGCGAATTTCAGGTTCCGCGGCCTGGCCCGGACCCTGTTCGTGCTGCCGATGATGGCCACACCGGTCGCCATCGCGCTGGTGTGGACCATGATGTTTCACCCGCAGCTTGGCGTGCTCAACTATCTGCTCTCCACGGTCGGGCTGCCGCCGTCGAGTTGGGTGTATGACAGCTCGACCGTGATCCCCACGTTGGTGATGGTCGAGACGTGGCAATGGACGCCGCTGGTGATGCTGATCGTGCTCGGCGGAATCGCCAGCCTGCCCACTGACCCGTATGAGGCGGCGATCCTGGACGGCGCCAGCGCCTGGCAAATGTTCCGCCACATCACGCTGCCGCTGGTCTGGCCGTTCCTCATGGTCGCCGCGGTGATCCGGCTGATCGACGCGCTGAAGACGTTCGACACGATCTACGTGATCACCCTCGGCGGACCCGGCACGTCCAGCGAGACCCTGAACATTCTCCTGTATCAGACCGCTTTCGCCTATTACGATCTTGGGTACGGCTCGGCGATGGTGGTGGTGTTCTTCGTGCTGATCCTGCTGATCAGCCTGCTGTTGCTGCGATTCCGCCAGCGGGAGGCCTGGCGATGAGCCGGCGCGGCATCACCCGCCATCGGGTCCGACGCTGGTTCGGCCGGGCGGGTCTGTACCTGTCCGTACTGCTGCTGGTTTCCCCAGCGGTGTTGTTCTTCCTGTGGATGCTGTCGCTGTCGTTGAAAAACGAGCTGGATAACACCGCCTATCCGCCGGTGTTCATTCCGCACCCGCCAACACTGTCGAATTTCGTCGATGTATTCCAGAAGAACGACTTCCTCACCTACACGATCAACTCGGTGATCGTGTCGTTCTCCGCGACCGGTCTGGCACTGCTGTTTGGGGTACCGGCGGGCTACGGCATCGCCAAAGCCAAGGCCACCAAGGCGGCGGCGCTGATTCTGATCGCGCGGGTGACGCCAGGGCTCTCCTACCTGATCCCCCTGTTCCTGTTGTTCCAGTGGCTTGGGTTGATCGGCACGCTGACACCCTTGGTTATCACCCATCTGGTGATCACCGTGCCGATCGTCGTCTGGATCATGATCGGCTTCTTCGAAGGATTGCCGGGAGAATTGGAGGAGGCTGCGCTAGTGGACGGTGCCACGATCTGGCAGGCGTTCCTGTATGTGGCGATGCCGCTGGCGCGCCCGGGGATCATGGTCGCGATGATCCTCGCCTTCATCTTTTCCTGGAACAACTTCATCTTCGGGGTGGTTCTGGCGGGTCGCACAACCCGGACTTTGCCTGTTGCCGTCTACAACGTCCTGACGTTTGAGCAGATTAGCTGGGGACCGCTGGCCGCGGCCGCGCTGATCGTGACGGCGCCCGTGCTGCTGCTTACGTTGCTGATGCAGAAGGAAATCGTTGCCGGTCTGACCACGGGAGGCGTGAAAGGCGGCTGACTGCCGCGGTTTCGTACCCACCGCGCCCGCTCTATAAGGCTACCATATCGCACCAGGAGGAAACGAATGATCCGCCGTCGCCAATTGCTGGCAGCATCAGCCGCTGCCCTGGCTGCTCCCGCCATCGTGGAGCGTGCCAACGCGCAGTCCGCTTTCGACTGGAAGCAGTTCAAGGGCCAGTCGATCGAGGTGAATTATCAGCTCTCGCCGCGAGGCGATCTGGCGCGCGCGCATCTGAAGGAGTTCGAGGACCTCACTGGCATTTCTGCCGGATTCGAGCAGATCCCGGAGCAGCAGCAGCGGCCGAAGGTGGCGATGGAGATGGCCACGGGTCATCCAAGCTTCGACGTGGTCAATGTCGGCATGCACGTGCAGAAGCGGCTGGTCGAGAAGGCCAAGTGGATGGAGGATCTGCGCCCCTATATCGCTGACAAGAGCCTGACCAATCCCGACTTCGACCTGGCGGATTTCAGCAAACCGTCCATGCAGGTTGCCACCGGCGACGACGGCAAGGTCAACGTTCTGCCGCTCAACCAGGACCTGTTCATCGTCTTCTACAACAAGGAACTGCTGGCGGCGAAGGGCTTCAACGCTCCGCCGAAGACCTACGACGAGATGATGAGCATGGCACACGCGCTCACTGATCCGTCGAAGCAGGTCTATGGCTTCGTCGGCCGCGGCCTGAAGAACGCCAACGTCGTGCTGTACGACAACATATTGCTTGGCTGGGATCAGGAGACGGTCACGCCCGACGGCAAGAAACTGCTGACCGACACCCCGGCGGCGATCGAGGCCGGGCAGTGGTACCAGAAAATCATGAAGGAGTGCGGCCCGCCGGGGAATATCGGTTTCAACTGGAATGAGTGCCAGACCACCTTCATGCAGGGTCGTGCCGCACTGTGGTGGGATGGCATCGGATTCTCGGCTCCGTTGCTCGACAAGACCAAATCGAGGGTGTCGGACAAGGTCGGCTTTGCCCCGGTGCCGGCAGGCCCAAAGTCGCATAATGCCGCGACGTTCATCGACGGCGTCGGGATTCCGGCGACCGCGAAAAACAAGAAGGCCGCGTGGCTGTTCCTGCAATGGATTGCCGGTAAGCAGATGCTGAACGAGCAGCTTCGTTCCGGATCAGGAACGCCGGCCCGGCTGTCCTGCTATGCGCGGGAAGACATTGTGAAGAACAGCAGCTTCCCGCAGGAGTGGTTCGATACGACCACAACGAGTCTGAAGATCGCGCGTTCCGGTCTGCCGGTGATCGTTCCGGTGACCGAGTTCCGCGATACGATCGGCAGCGGCCTGACGAACATTGTTGGCGGGTCGGACGTGGCAACGGAACTGAAGAAGGCAACCGCCGCGTTCCAGCCGGTGCTGGACAAGTCGAACGAGGCCTAAAAAAAGACCTCTCCCGCCGCCGGCGGGAGAGGTTTCCTCGGGCATCACCCGAGGAACTTCTCCGTCCAGCTCTTGTAGTCCCCCTCGCGGGTCACGCGCTTCATCATCTCGGCCGAGGCGATGCCTTGCAGTTCCGCCGGCTTCACGCCTTCGCGTAACGCTTTCAGCGTGTCGTAGACCGCCTTCACCGCCGCCGAGAACGGCTGATGTCCCTGCAACGCGATGCGCACGTTGCGGCTGGCGAGATAGGCCTTGTCCGACATGCCGCCACCGCCGCCACCCAGCATCAGAGGCAGCTTGACCGCCGCGGCCATCGCATCGAGGTTCGCCGGGTTCATGCCGCCGGCGAAGAACAGTGCATCGACACCCACGGCTTCATAGGCTTTTGCGCGGGCGATCGCATCGTCGATACCACTGATCGCGGCGGCGCTGGTGCGGCCGATGATCACCAGGGACTTGTCCTCGCGGGCTGCCAACGCGGCGCGCATCTTGCCCACGCCCTCCTCGATCGAGATCAACGTCGGCTTGGGTTCGCGGAAGCCGCGCGGCAGGGCGGTGTCCTCGATCATGATGCCGGCGACGCCGGCGGTTTCCAGTTCCTGCACCGTCCGCATCACATTCAATGCGTTGCCGTAGCCATGATCGGCATCGACCATCAGCGGCAATTTGCCGGCGCGATTGATGCGATAGGCCTGCCCGGCGAATTCGGTCAGTGTCAGCAGGATCAGATCGGGATTGCCAAGCACGGAAAACGAACCGATCGAACCGGCGAACATGCCGACTTCGAAGCCGAGTTCCTCGGCGATGCGCGCCGAGATGGCGTCGAACACCGATCCCGGATGGATGCATTCGTTGCCGGCAATCACCGCCCGGTAGCGTTCGCGCCGATCGGTCCAATGCATGGTATTTCCTTCCCTTGTCAGATCAACAGGCCGGCAAGCGCGCCGCTCATGCAGGTAGCCAACGTGCCCGACAGGATCGAGCGCAAGCCCAGCGCGACGATCTCGTGCCGCCGCTCCGGGATCATCGCGCCGATGCCGCCGATCATGATGCCCAAGCTGCCGAAATTGGCAAAGCCGCACAACGCGTAGGTCAGGATGATGCGCGTGCGGGGGGAAAAACTGTCAGGCGGCAGCGTGGAAAAGTTCAGGTAGGCCACGAACTCGTTCAGCACGGTCTTGGTCGCCATAAGCACCGCTGCGCCGCCGGTTTCCTGCCAGGGGACACCGATCAGCCACATGACCGGCCGGAACGGCAAGGCGAACAACCGTTGCAGCGTGACCGGAGCATCGTCCCAAAGCGGCAACAGGCCGAACGCCATGTTGACCAGCGCGACGCCTGCGACCGCCACGATCAGGACCGCAATGATGCTGGCCAGGATGGGAATGCCGTCGAGCGTGCCTTTCACCAGGGCATCCAGCGCAGAGTGCGGCGGATCGCGTATCACCAGCCTGGCTTCCGCCGGCTCCGGCGCGCCGAACGGCACCATCAACGCGGCAATCGCGAGTCCCGCCGGCGTGCTGATCACCGACGCAATCAGGATGTTGCCCAGCGCGTCAGGCACGATCGGCGAAAGGAACGAGCCGTAGATCACCATCACCGTGCCGGCGACGCCCGCCATCCCGCATGTCATCAGTGCAAACAGCTCGCCGCGTTGCATGCGCGCAAGATAGGGGCGCACCAGCAACGGTGCCTCCACCATCCCAACGAACACATGCACGGCCGCCCCCAACGCGAGCGCGCCGCCGATGCCCATGACGCGCTGCAACAGCCAGGCGAATGCTGCGGTCACGCGTGGCAGCACGCCCCAATGAAAAAGCAGCGACGCGAGGGCGCTGATCGTCAACACCAGCGGCAGCGCCTGCAAGGCCAGGATGAAACTGTCGCCCGGGTGGGATTCGACGAATGGCAGGGGCGGCCCGCCGAGGTAGCCGAATACAAAGCGTGTGCCGACCTGCGTCGCGTTCTGCAAGGCGGTGGCTGCATTGTTGACTGCGAACACTGCGCGCGTCGCCGGCGGTACACGCAGCAGCAGCAGCGCGAGCGCGAGTTGCAGCAGCAGGCCGGAAAACACCGTGCGCCAGGGAATGCGGTGCCGGTCCTCGCTGCACAGGAAGGCAAGGATGAGCAATACAACGATGCCAAGTGGTGCCCGGTCCATGCGTGCGAGACCGTGATCGGACCCGAACCGAACCTGTCATAGCCAAGCTCGACCCGGCCATCCACGCACCGCCGAAGCGGAGTGGATGGCCGGGCCAAGCCCGGCCGGGCCGTGTGGACTCCGTGCAGACGGCGTCATGCGCTTCGCTGATTGAACGGATAATAGGCCGGGAATTCTCCGACCGCGGTCATGTCGACTTCCACCAATGTTAGCCCCTTCACCGCAAGCGCGCGGGCGACCGTTTCGCCGAACCCATCGGCACGATCGACCTTGAAGAACGGAATGTCGGAGACGGCAGCGAGCCGCCCGAGATCAGGCCCTTGCAGGTCAGCGAAGAAACGGCGCCCCTGTTGCGTTGCGTCCTGGATACGCTTGATCACGCCATAGCCGCGGTCGTTCATGACGATCACGGTCATGTCTAGTTTCTCCTGTACCGCGGTCCACAACTCGCCGACATTCAGGAAGAAGCCGCCATCGCCGGTCATCACAATCGTTCTGCGATCGCCGGCCGCTGCCGCGGCGCCAATGCCGAGCTGCAAGCCCTGGCCGATGCCCGCGCCAACCGGGTAAACGTTCTGCTGCGGGTTGTAGATCGGGAAGATGCGGTTGCCCCAGGTGGTATTGCTCTGCGTCACGTCGCGCACCCAGATGGCATCGCGCGGCATCACCTTGCGCAATTGCTCGGAGAATGTGCCGTACACGCCAAGCGTGCCGATGAAGTCACGCTGCGCCGCTTGCTTCAGCGCACGGAACTCATCCTGGTAACCGGCTTCAACCTTCAGCCGGCCTTCGATCCGCGGCAGCAGCGCCTGCAACGTCGCGGCGGCGTCACCGCACACGAAGTAATTGCTGCGATAGGTGCGGCCGTTCGCCATCGGGTCGCTGTCGATCTGGACGATGTTAGCCGGCAGTTTCAGTGCCAGCTCGCCGGTCTCGTGGCCGCGCAGACGGCATCCGACAACCAGCAGAAGATCGACGCCCTTGTAAAACTCGGGGATCATCGGCACTCCGTTACCGGTCAATCCTCCCAAGCTACGCGGATCGTCCTCCGCCACCGTTCCGCGTCCGTTAAAACTGCTCACCATACAAAACCCAAGATCGAGCAGTTGCGTGACCGCAGCACCGGCTTGCGTGGCACCGCGGCCTAGCCATAGCAGTGGACGCTTCGCCTGGGTGACACGCAACGCGAGTTCGTCCAGCTCGGTGTCGGTGGGAATGCGCGGTGGCGGCAGCGGCAATACGAAATTGTCGAGCATCGCCGGGCGCTCGATCTTCTCGCGTTGCAGGTCGATCGGTATTTCAACACTGACGGGACCCGTGGGCGCGCTCAATGCATCCACCGCAGCGCGAGTCAACACGCCGAACGCCTGCTGGGCAGACCGCACACGATACGCCGCCTTCGACACCGAGCGCAGCATGCCAAGCTGGTCGTATGGATCATGCACCGTGCCCAGTTCGCGATCTGCGAATTTCGTTGCGGTATGCCCGGTGATGTGCAGCACGGGAGAGCCGGCGAAACGCGCCTCGATCAGCCCGCCTACCGCGTTGGCGGCGCCAGGCCCGGTGGACGAGAAGATCACCCCCAACCCACCGGAGGCGCGCGCATAGCCGTCCGCCATGTGCGCGCCGCCCAGCTCGCCGCGTGCCATCATAAAGCGGATGGTGTTGCGCCGGCCGATCGCGTCCAGCATCGGGATATTGTGCACCGAGGCAATGCCGAAGGCTGTTGTCACGCCGCACGCCGACAGGAATTCGGCCACCATGTCGCCTACCGTGTAGTCGCTGGCCATGTCTTGGGTCTCCGCTTCGTTGCATGGCAGGCTGCTTCACGCGGTGGGATGCGTCAACGGTTGCCGCGCTGCTTACGGCGCAGCATGCTCACGCGATGCGGCAAGTGTAGGGGAGGAACTGCTGATGAGCGGTCGGGTCGAGGATCATTACGCGAACCCGGATATTGTGCCGCGTATCCTGGCGGCGTTGCGGCAGGTCAACGGCGCCGACGCGCCGATTACGCCGGATGCGCTGGCGCCGCTTGACCATTTCCATGGCCGCGGCGTGCTGGCGACGCGCGAGATGGTCGCGATGTTGCAGCCGCAGGCGGACGAACGGATCCTCGATATTGGCTCCGGCATTGGCGGCCCGGCGCGATGGATTGCGGCGCGGTTCGGTTGCCACGTGACCGGGGTGGACCTGACGCAGGCGTTCTGCGACGCGGCGATGGAATTGAATGCGGTCACCGGGATGGCAGAGCGTGTGGGCATCCGGCAAGGCGACGCGTTGGCGCTGCCGTTGCCGGATGCGGCATTCGATCGGGCCTATTCGCAGAACGTGGTGATGAACATCGCGGACAAGCGGGGAATGTATCGCGAGGCGCTGCGGGTCTTGAAGCCGGGCGGGGTGTTGGCGTTGTCGAATGTCTGCGCGGGTCCGAACGGCGAGCCGTATTTCCCGGTGCCCTGGGCGGCGACGGCGGTGACAAGTTTTCTGTCTACGCCGGCAGCGACGCACGACGATCTGCTGGCGGTCGGGTTCGAGATTGTCCAGTTCCGCGAGACGACGCAGGCCGTTCTGGCCGATCAGATCAAGGACCGGCAGCGCATGGAAACCGTGGGACTGCCGCCGCTTGGCGTGCATCTGATCGTCGGTGAAAGGGCGCGGCAGTATCGGATCAACTCCGCGCGCAGTCTGGAAGACGGGCGCACCGCGGTGATCGAGGCGCTGGTGCGCAAGCCGCTCCAATAGGGCGGAAGAGCGCAGGGCTTACTGCCGTTGCGGCGGCGGAATGCGCTGCACTTTTTCGCCCGATGCGGTTACGCAGCGGCGGACTCCATCGCCCGGCGGTAGCGGTAGGCCGCGTCCGTTGGATCGACACGCACGTCTGCCCATGTCACGCATTGTCCTGCTTGCACGTCGCGCAGCAACGGCACCCGGTTCGCCAGGCCGATCGGCAGGCCGCCAATCTCCAGACTGGCTGCGGCTGGCAGCAGCTTGCCCCAGACGCAGGCGCCGCCCTCGCCATCCAGCGTCTCCCCTGCCTTCAGGTCGCGCTTCGCCGTAGCCACCACGTCGCCACGGAAGCCGGTGGGTGCGCCGGTCGCCTCGTGACGCAACGCCGCCGATAGAATTGAAACGTTCAGCTCCAACCCGATCAGGTGGAACGGCCGATACAGCGCGGAAATCCGGCCGGACTCATCGGTGACCACGCCGTATTCCTTGAAGCACTGCACGGTGTAGTCGCTGGGGGCCTCGAATACGACGTACACGCCCCAGCGCAGATCGTTGGTTACGACGCGGCCGTCGCGGTGCAGCGAGGAGATCACCTCCACTTGGCCGGCATGATGCAGCACGCCCGCGTTGCCTGGCCGCAGCACCTGGGCCATCTCATGCGTGCCACAGGGCGGGAAGTGCAGCCCGTCCGGTGCCGGCGTCAGGCCGGTGGCGTTTGCTACCGCAGCCATTTCAATACCGGACTTTGTGCCGTCGAGGAACGAATTGAACATTTGCGGGTTCATGCCGCCGGCGCGTGCGGTGTCCTCGGTCAACCCGTAAAACGGCCACACCGTTGCGGGCGTGGAGGCGTGGTATTCCGGCAGGTATTTCGTGCCCTTACCCGCGGCAATCACGCGAAAGCCGCAGGCCCGCGCCCAGTCCACCATCTCGCAGATCAGCGCGGGCTGGTCGCCATAGGCCAGCGTGTAGACCACGCCGGCTCGCTCGGCTTCGCGCGCGAGTGCGACGCCGGCCAGCACATCGGCCTCGACGTTCACCATGACGATGTGCTTGCCCTCGGCGATGGCGCAGCGCGCGTGCGTGATGCCGGCGTGAGCGTGGCCGGTGGCTTCCACCACCACCTCCAGGTCGCCTGAGGCCATCATTGCCACCGCGTCATCGGTAAAGCGTGTGGCCGCGATGCGCGCATCGTCCCAGCCAACGCGCCGGCAGGCCGCACGCGCGCGGTCGGGAGCCAGATCGGCGATTGCCGCGACCTCGATTCCCGGCGTGCTCGGCACCTGCGCCAGGAACATCGAGCCGAATTTTCCAGCGCCGATCAGGCCGACGCGCACCGGTCGGCCGGCGGCGAGGCGTTGCTGCAACAATCGATGCAGGTTCATGCATGCTCTCCCTTCACAGGCGGGTCGTTTCGTGCGGACATAGCACCCGGAGAGGAGGCAACGCGAATGGCCGAGGTGGAGTGGCGTAGGCTGCGGGCCGACCAGTTGCGCGAGCAGGCGCGGCAGGATGCGATCGTGGTTCTGCCGGTGGCGGCGCTGGAGCAGCACGGTCCGCATTTGCCGGTCGAGGTCGATTCGCTGCTGGGCGAGGTCGTCGCGCTGCGTACCGCGCGCAAGGCCACGGCGATGGGAACGCCGACGTTGGTGCTGCCGGTCCTGTGGACCGGTCTGTCCGAACATCACATGAGCTTCGGCGGCACCGTAACGTTGGATTTTGCCGCGTTCAGCGCGCTGGTGGAGGGCGTAGTGCGGTCGGTGCTGCGGCACGGCTTCCGCCGCATCGTGCTGCTGAATGCCCATGGCGGCAACGAGAACGCATTGCGTACGATCACCGATGACCTGACACCGAAACTCGGCGTGCCGATCGTGCAGTTCACCTATTGGTACGCCGCCGCCGTGGCGATCGCGAAGATTCTGGAGACGCAAGGCGGATTGCAACATGCATGCGAGGCGGAGACATCGATGATGCTCGCGGTCCGGCCGGAGCTGGTGGCGATCGATCGCATCCCATTGGCGAAGTCCAATGCCACCCCGGGTGTCAGCGATGTGGTTGGCGGCGGGGTGTATCGCTGGCGCACCATCGGTAGCCGTTCCGCATCCGGCGTGATCGGCAATCCTGAAGCGGCCAGTGCGGAGAAGGGCGAACGACTGTTCGAGG
>Ga0181521_10001183_pt1 | contig 32387 bp, 30 predicted proteins | sample PEATcosm2014_Bin_32_FD_119764 | JGI IMG/M metagenome (GOLD analysis project Ga0181521, IMG submission 119764) | Peatland microbial communities from MTU Mesocosm Facility, Houghton, MI, USA - PEATcosm2014_Bin02_60_metaG | ecosystem: Environmental > Terrestrial > Soil > Wetlands > Peat | place...
CGAAAGCACCGCCGGCACGTCCAGCGGCATCGACTCGATGAAATCGAGCGCCAATCCCTCGCGGTCCGGGAACGGCCACTGGTCGAGATTGCGCTCCGCGGGCCGGGTCGGATTGTTCAGGATTTTGCCGTCGCGAGCCCAGGTGAGTCCCGCGACTCCAACCGGATCTTCAAACTGCTCGGCCAGGTCGAGAATCAATTGCTCGCCGTCGCCGCGGCATACAAAGTCGACCTCGGGGCATTGCGTCTTCACCAGCGCCGCGTTGAGGGTCACGAATACGCCGCCCAATGCGATTTTGACCCGGGAATCGATCGCGCGGATCTGTCGCGCGAGAATCTTGGCGTATGGGTAGCTGGTCGTGCTGAGAAAGCTCAGCCCCACCATCTGCGGACGCTGCTTGCGGATCTGGTCGATAATGACCTGGTCGGGAGTTTCCGGGTTGGCCTGATCGAACATCACGCATTCGTGTCCGGCGCGCTTGAGCACCGAAGAAAGCGACATGATTCCGATCGGCGGAAACCCCATGATGCGGATGTTGCCGTTATCCGCCCGGGTTTCCGCAGGCAGGGAATAGAATTGAGGGTCGCGGACGTGAACCAGAAATATACGCACGGAAATCTCCGAGGCGAACGGCCGGGGCTGTCGAAACTCCATGCCGGCTGCAATCGTGATGCCGTTCCGCAACAACGGCAATCGATGGCGCCTAGTATATCAGTTCGGAAGCGGCGGCGTGCCAATAACCTCCTACTCCGCCGTCGCAGCCTGCCGTTGCTTCGGTACGCACCGCAACCTTCGGACACGAGGCGTCCTCATGCTCCAAGCCATCGCGTCGCAAGCAGTCCGCCTAGGCCGCCCGCGAAGATCAGCCATGCGGAGTTTATTCGGAAATAGATCAAAACGGCCGCGCTGAGAGCGGCGATAGCGCCGGTTGGGAAATCCACCAGCGCAGCTCGGCCGAGTTGCCAGGTAACCGCGATCATCAGCGCAACCGCACCCACATTGACGCCGTCGAGAAAGGCAGCCGCGATCTTCGAGCGGCGAATCCGCGGAATTAAGGGACGGCTGGCTGCGACGAAGAGGAAGCCGGGAAGGAAAATGCCGGCGGTTGCGAACACCGCACCCCGAAGGCCTCCGAGCAGGTAGCCGATGAACGTCGCAGTGGTGAATACCGGTCCGGGTGTGACCTGACCGACGGCCACCGCGTCGAGCAGTTGCGCCTGAGTCAACCAATGCAACCGATCGACGAGGTCGGCCTGAAGGAACGCCAGCAAGACGTAGCCGCTTCCGAAGATGACGGCGCCAAATTTCAGAAAGACCACGAACAACCCCGACAGGCTGATCGGGACCGCTGCGGCCAACATCGGAGTCGATGCCATCAAGGATTTGGCAGGCATTGGCAGCGCGAGGAGATTGGCGGAGAGACGACGCTCCTTGATCCACGCCTGGAACACAGTCACCAGGCCGGCGGCCAGGAGAATCGCCAATACATTTCCGCCGGCGATCGCGGTCGCCGTGGCCAGCAGACCGACCGCTAGCAGGAAACCGTTCTTGATCGCCGTGCGACCGAGGCCCCACAGAGCCTGCATCACGACGGCAATGATGACGGGTTTGACTCCGTACAGAACGCTCTGCACCTGAGGCAGCGAACCGAAGGCCACATAGGCCCACGCGCAGGCCATCACGATCAACATCGCGGGAAGGATGAAGCACACGCCCGCGACGATCAGCCCTCTCCAGCCCGCTCGTTGATGGCCGATATGAATGGCCATTTCGGTCGAACTCGGACCAGGCACCAGGTTGGAGGCCCCGAGCATGTCGAGGAAATCCGCGTGGGAAACCCAGCCGCGCCGTCGAACAAACTCCTCTTCCATCATCGCGATATGGGCTGCCGGACCGCCGAAAGCGGTCGTGCCCAATCGCAGGAACGAGAGCGCGATCTGCCTCAGCGCACTGCCGGATGCGTCGCGAGCCACGGCTGCCGTATCGGCGGCAGTCGCATGTGGCGGCAGCCGGGGGGCCTCACTCATCTTCGAACAGCTCGGCGAACAGCTCGCGGACCTTGCTCTTCGCCTCGCGCAGCGCCTGACGCCCCTTTGAAGTTGCTCTGTAGAGGCGGCGGGCATGCCGGCCGTTCCGTTTCTCAACGGAGCGCACATAGCCTTCGCGTTCCAATCCGTGCAGCAGCGGATAGAGGGTCCCGGCGCTCAGGCGATAACCATGGCGTCCCAGCTCGTCGATAATCCCCAACCCGAAGATCGGCTCTTTCGACGCATGGTGAAGGATGTGCAACCGGATCAGGCCCGAATAGATTGCGCTGGGTGCTGCCATCAACTATCGTCTTTCGATATCGAATCAGGATAACAGTGGCAGGCAGAGAGCGCAAATCCATGCACACCGGCCTTCCAAACTATCCGGAGTGACCATGAACAAGTTTTTGGCTTCCAACTGGAATGTCAGGGGCGTGATTTTCATTCGATTGGCTGTGGGGCTAACCTTCTTGACGCAGGGAATCCTCAAATACCTCGACCCTCACATGGGTGTTCTTCGGTTTACTAAAATTGGATTTCCGTACCCCGGATTCACGGCGCATTTTGTCGGAACCTTCGAAATTGCTTGCGGCGGGATGGTCTTGATCGGCCTGTTCACGCGCGTCGCCGGCATTCCCCTGCTGCTGGTAATCCTCACGGCGATTGCGACGACCAAGGTCCCGGAATTGTTCCGCCCCGACCAGGGCTTTTGGTTCATGGTAAGCGACGCACGGACCGACTTTGCGATGACGATGAGCTTGCTTTTCCTAATCAGCGCCGGCGCCGGGTCGTGGTCTCTCGACGCGTGGCTGTGGCGAGAAAACCCGACGAAGCAAGTTAACCAGCGAATTACCGTCGAGCAAACGCCCGCCCGCTCTTGAGTTTGGAACTCGAAGGGCTGCGCTCAGGTGACGATCATCGCAAGGTAAAGCCGGGTGTCAACGCCGACTAGCTGCCTTGATGGCGTGACGTCGCGAAATAGGTGCGTTGCGCCATTCGCGAGACATCGACCAGCCCGATCATCACCGGAACTTCAATCAGAGGCCCGATTACCGCTGCGAATGCCGCGCCGCTGTCGATCCCGAAGGTCGCGACCGCGACTGCGATTGCCAGCTCGAAATTGTTCGAGGCCGCGGTGAAGGACAGTGTCGCGGTCTGCGGGTAGGTGGCGCCGGCGCGCCGGCTCAGCACGAACGAGAGCGCGAACATGATCGTGAAATAGAGCAGCAGCGGAATCGCGATGCGGACCACGTCGAGCGGCAACTGCACGATTCTCGCACCCTTGATGGAAAACATCACGACGATCGTGAAGAGCAGAAACACCAGTGTGAGCGGGCTTATCTTCGGAACGAAACGCTCGCGATACCAGGTTTTGCCCTTGCGCCAGGTGAGAGTTCTCCAGGTGGCCAGACCCGCGATGAAGGGGATGCCGAGATAGATACCGACGCTTTCCGCGATCTTTCCGATCGTGACCTCAACGATGGCGCCGCTCAATCCGAGCCAGCGGGGGATCACCGTCACGAATACGAACGCATAGAGCGAGAAGAAGAGCACCTGAAAGATCGAGTTGAACGCAACCAGGCCGGCACAATAGTCCGTGTCGCCGCCGGCGAGATCGTTCCAGACGATTACCATCGCGATACATCGGGCGAGCCCGATGATGATCAGCCCGGTCATATACTCCGGACGATCGCGAAGGAAAATTATCGCGAGTGCGAACATCAGGATTGGACCGATTATCCAGTTCTGAACCATCGAGAGGCCGAGGATTTTCCAGTCCCGAAAGACATCGCCCAACTCGTCATAGTTAACCTTGGCCAGCGGTGGATACATCATCAGGATGAGGCCAATCGCGATTGGTAGCGAGGTAGTGCCGATACTCAGCCGATCGAAGATGATTCGCACGCCCGGCGCCGCCGCCCCCAGCGCAATCCCGGCCGCCATCGCCAGGAAAATCCATAGCGTCAGGTAGCGGTCGAGAAAGGAGAGCCTGCGAAGCACCGGCGTCTGTGCCGCCGTCATCGTTGCACTCATTGCGCACTCCTGCGTGTGTCGAGCGAGGTGTGAGACGTAGCTATTGTTCGCGCCCTTCGGGAAGCTTGATTTTGCCGATTTCGCTCACTCGCTGCCTCAGAGCGAAACTGTCGAGGGCGTCGATTCTCAGGCTCGTGAAGATCTTGATACGATTTTCGAGTTCCCGGTAGATGCGAAAGAAGAAGCGGCGCGTCTCTTCGTCACTTCCTCGAAACGCCGCCGGGTCGGAGACGCCCCAATGCGCGGTTATCGGCTGACCCGGCCATACCGGACACTGTTCGGCTGCGGCCTGGTCACAAACCGTGAACACGAAATCGAGCGGCGGACTGTCCGGACGGGCAAACTCGTCCCAGCCCTTGCTGCGCAAGTGTGCTGTCGTAGTTCAGCTCTCGGAGTATCTCGAGCGTCATCGGGTGGACGGCGCCCTTGGGATGGCTGCCGGCGCTGAAGCCTCGGAACTTTCCCTTGCCCCACCGTCCGATCGCGCATTCGGCCATGATGCTGCGGGCGGAATTGCCCGTGCACAGAAACAGGACATTGTATTCGCGATTGGCCACGGCGCGATCGTCCCGCTGCGATTCACGCTTGCGCTTTCGATGTGCCGCAGCAGGCACTCGTCGAGGACGGGGCCGGCGCGCAGCACGAAGCAGACTCGAGCGGTTTGGCAGCCGCTGGACGCGGGGCGCGGTCGTTGCCGTACACCGTGTTCTCACCGAACGTGTGAAACGTCTCCCACGAGATGCCGCTCGGATCGGATACCCAGCCTTTATTGCCGCGCGCGTAGCAGCATGCGGCGTTCTCCTGCTTGACGACTGATTGCCCGGCCGCGTCGAGCCGTCCCGCGATAATCGCCAGGTCTTCGTCGGAGTCGACCTGCAGTCCCAGATGATCGAGACCCGCCGAAGCCGATCCCGCAGTGATCGCGAAATTGACGCGCGGATCGTCGAGCATCCATTTCGCATACTTGGGTTTGACTACCGCCGGCGCGGCGCCGAACAGCGTCGAATAAAAGCGCACCGAGGAATCGAGGTCATCGACCCGGACGTGAACGTGAAATCGCTTCATACGGATACCCTCCGATTGTTCTTTGCCGTGGCAATTTGCCTGGGCGCGTATTCGGATCCGCAGCCGGGCGCGGCCGCGGGACTGCATAGCTCCGGCCGCCCGCCGCAGCAGTTGTCGGTCAGGTAGGCAAGCAGATCGTTCATCGCCTTGAAATTGGCGCTGTAGATGATCGACCGGCTCGCGCGGCGCGAGCTTACCAGACCCGCAAACCTGAGCTGGTTCAGGTGAAATGACAACGTGGGCGAGGGCTGACCCAGCCGCGTGCCGATCTCACCGGCCGGCAGCCCTGCGGGACCCTTCTGCACCAGCAGGCGAAAGATGTCGAGCCGGGTTTCCTGCGCCAGCGCGCCCAGCGCCGCGATCACGGTTGACTTCTTCATGCTTCCATATCTCTAGAATTATTCCACAATCAAGTCAAGCCGTCGGCAAGGAACGGGAACTTATCAAGCAGCCAATCACCGGCCCCGCTGTGGGGCGTGAGGTTGCGACAACGCTCGAGGCGCGCCGAGTCGATACAGACACCGCCGACAGGAGAGCCTGTTGGCGCTCGAAGCCCTCGCGTCACGAACTCTTGAGTTGTTGGATTTTGCTCTCGACTTCGCGCGCGTCGATCAGCCGCTTATGCGACAGCAACTTTTCCAGCGCCCCGACGAACTGCCTGTAGTACTGATGCGAGCCCGTCAACGATGTGTCAGCGGAGATCTCCGCGCTCAACATCCGTTGAAATTCCGGCCACTTGTATTTGCCGCTCTCGCACAGGCTCAGCGCGATTGCGAACGCGCGCGCTTCCCACGGCGCTCTGAAGACTACCTCACGCGGCTCGATCGCCGCGCCTGCCATCAGATCTTCCAGGCTACGCACGGTCACGACTTCGCCCTGGACCTGGTGCGCTCGGGCGGCTGCACTCTCGCCACACCGACCATCGCGTCGCGCGTGACTAGCGCGGCCAATTCCGCCTCGCTCATTTTGTCAGTACCCGCGGGGCGCTCCGGTATGACGATGTAACGGATTTCCGCGCTGCTGTCCCAAACACGAATCTCTACCTTGTCGCCGAGTTCGAGCCCGAAGTCGCGGAGCACGCCGCTTGGATCGCTGACCGCGCGGGAACGATAGGCAGGGCTCTTGTACCACACCGGGGGAAGTCCCAGCAGCGGCCACGGATAGCAGGAGCATAGCGTGCAGACGACCAGGTTGTGCACCCGCGGCGTGTTCTCCAGGGCGACCAGGTGTTCACCCTCGGGTCCGCCGAATCCCATCTCGGCCACGGCCGCGGTCGCGTTCTGGAACAGCCTCTTTCTGAACGCGGGATCGGTCCATGCGCGCGCGACCACCGCGGCGCCGTTTTTCGGACCGACCTTGTGTTCGTAGGTATCGATCACGGCGTCGAGCACCTGCGGGTCGATCAACCCCTTCTCGACCAGGAGCGATTCCAACGCTTTGACGCGAAGCTCGATTGCCGAATCAGGTTCGTTATGATGCCGTCCGCTCATCGTTTGCGCTTCCTCTTCCCGGCCGATCGCTTGACCGGAGCGGGACTTAGATAGTCTTCCCAGAGATCGACGTAGACCCAATCGCGCGCGCGCGCTTCGATTCCCCACAGGTCGTGCGCCCGCAGGCGCACCGTGTAGCAATGCTGCGGCTTGCGTCCCGTGCCGAGCGCGTTGGTATCCGGAAACGTGAAGACTCCCAGGTCTCGCGTGACCACGCCGGGCTTTCCACGCGCGTAGCGCGGCAGGCGCGTATGGCCGGCCGGATTGAGATTGCGTGCGACGACCTTGTCGCCACTCCTGAAACGCGCACGCATCCGGGGACGCTCGGCGGATTTCGGGGAAGTGGAAGTTGAACCGTGCCGCTCCCGTATCGCGTCGCCTACGACACACGCGTCGCCCAGCTCGGCGCGCGTGACCAGTCCACTTTCGAGCAGCCGCGTCTCGATCGCATGAAGCCAGTGCTCGTAGTAGCTGGTGGCCAGATACTCCGCAGGCTCCATCCGTTCGATCGCATAGCGAAACGCGTCGGTATTGCGGCCGAGTGGGTAGGAGATCGCAGCCACGAGCCCGAATACCCGCCGCTCCCAATTCGCGTGAAAGACCGGCTCTTCGGGTTCCGCCACCACTGGGCCGAAGCCGTGCATCCCGCCGAGGTCGTGTACGCCGTTCACAACTATCGCCGCTCCTTCGCTCTCCTCATATACGCCTCAACGCGGACCAGGAGCCTGGACCTCAGCGGCCGGTGAATTTCGGCTCCCGGCGCTGCAAGAACGACTGCAGCCCTTCTTGACGGTCCCGGCTGATCTCCTGTGGATGAGTGAACAGGATATATTCTCGTTCATCGACACGGACTTTGTTGTCCGTGGTCTTGTAGTGCCCGTACTTGACCGCCTTGATGTAGAGCGGCGGAATCTTCTTCAAGAGCTCAGCCCAGCGGACCGCCTCGTCCATCAGGTGCTCATCCGCAACGACCTTGTTGACCAGCCCGACCTCATAAGCGCGCTGCGCGTCCATGATCTGCCCGCCGTTCCATGCCAGCAGCATGAACTCGAGGCTGATCTTGAAGGGCAGGTACGGAAGATACTCGATCGGCGGCAGCGGCGTGCCAATCCGTGCTTCCGGAAAACCGATCAGCATGCTCTCGCCGGCGATCGTAAGGTCGCAGCCGCGAACGGCGAGGGCATAGCCGGCGCCGAGCGTGTAGCCCTTGATCGCGCCGACGATCGGCTTGAACACGGTGATGCCGTTCTGCGGATAGCCTTGATGGACCTGAAATGGCACTTCGCGATCGATCGCACCGGGGCTCACGTCCGCGCCGGCGCAGAAGTGCTTGCCGGCGCCCGTGAGAATAGCGACCCTGGCGGCCGGGTCGGCCTCGAACCGGATCCAGGCCGCGCACAAGGCGTCGCTGAGCGCGCCGTTGAGCGCGTTCATCTTTTCCGGCCGATTCAACGTGATGAAGGCGATTTCATCCCTCACCTCATAGAGCAGCACATCCTCTGACTTCGCCGCCCTGGTTTTGCCATTCCGCTTCTTCTGCGGGCTCAACACACTAGCCATGACGTTTCTCCCCTGATTGGTCACGCGGCCTCAGCGCCCGCTAGGGCCGACTCCGCGGTCAGGTCCGCCGGAGCGGTGATGAACTATATCATCATTACGGCGGTAAGCCGCTAAACGAGACAGTCGTCGAGGGAGCGCTTGAAGAATGCCCGACACCGAAGCCAATGTTGCTGCCTCTTTCGGCCGTCGAGACGGCGCTCAGGTCTAGACGATCGAAAAAGCCCGATTAGCGGTCGGCCAAAGCAGGAAGAGCGAGTTTGCCGTTGCAGAGACGCGAGTGTACAGTGTACACGGAATTAGGGGCGGGAGTTGGAATACGAGTGGGACCCGAAAAAGGCCGACGCGAACCTCCGCAAGCACGGAGTTGAGTTCCTCGACGCGGTGGTCGTGTTCGATGACGACCGCGCGATCACACTGCCGGACGAGCATCCCAGGGAAGAGCGGTATTTGACCTTCGGCACGGACGCTCAGGGACGGGTTTTGGCTGTTTCATACGCGCTGCACAGGAGCGGCATTCGCATCATCTCGGCCCGGAAGGCGACCTCACGCGAGCGGGCTCAATACGAGGACAAACGAATATGAAGCGGGAATACGATCTCAGCCGGGGCAAGCGAGGAGCAGTGGTCCCTTTGTCGCCCGAGAAGATCCGGATCACCATTCGGCTCGACCGCGATATCGTAGATCACTTTCGCGAACTAGTTCGCAAAGCCCGTCGCGGGAACTATCAGACATTGATCAACGATGCGCTTCGAGAGCAAATGCAGCGCCCGAGCCTTGCCCAGCAAGTAGGCAAAGAAGTGCGATCGGTGTTGCGGGAAGAGCTTCACCGCGTAAAGACGAGCGCTTAATCGGGCTGCGGAGGCAACGGAGCAGGGCGGGGTGCTTCGTGGTAGTGCGGGGCGAGCGGCCGATTGTTGAGGAAATCGAGTGGTAACACCGGTTCGAACCGGGCCATGCCTGCTTTCAAATCTAAAGCTGATTTGCAGCCTTCGCCGCGGCCGGCGCTTATGACAACGCCGGAATAAAACATCAATCCCCGATCAGTGCGGCTATACCGTTTCCGGAGTGCCGTCAAACTTCGTAAAGGTAAAGCCCTTGTAGTTTTCGTTGTACAGGTGCGCTTGATCCTTCAGCAAACTGATCGCGACAGTCTCTCCCAGGATCATGCCCTGCAAAATATCCTGACGCCAGTGGATTCCGGCGAACATGCGCCCGAAGCCTACGTTGGCTGCCAGCTTGTTGATCTCGCCGCCCACCGTGATCTGGCCCGCGTCGGAGCCCGTGTAGGCGGCCGTTCCCGAACCGTCATTGATAGTCGTCAGCGGGTTGGGAGTCACGAAAGTTCCGTTGAAGAACCACTTGAGAACAGTCGCTGCCGCGCCCGCGGCCGTCGCATGTCCCGACGGATAAGAAGGATGCAGCGGGCAGCCCTCTGGATACGACAGCGGAATGAAATAGTTGCCGTTGTCGGCAAAAACCTGCGCCGCCGCGTTCGAGTTCAGCACGCTCGAGTCCACCGGGTAGCTCCTGGCGCCGGTCTGCGTGAAATGCACCAATCCCGCGTATTCCTCGGGACGCGCGACCCGGTGGATGAACCATTTCTGGAACCAGGCATTTTTGATCGCGCGCGCAATCACTTCCGCGACCAGCACCTGGACCATCGGGAAGCCGAAAGTGATGAAGCCCGTCTCTGAGGTCTCTCCACCGGTGCCATAGGGGTTTCCCGAATTGAGCGGCGCCTTCATCTTTGCCAGCATCAGCGCAGCAGCCAGGTATTCCTGATAGAGCACGTCATTGTGAACGTACTCCGCCAGTGCTCGTCCGTCGTGAAGGAATCTTAGTGTCGGATCGACACTCGCGGATCCGAATGGTCCCTGCCCGTTCTGGAGCGCCAACCACGAGGTGGGATTTGTCCCGAAGTCGCCTGGCAGCGTCGTCTGATAACCCTGGAAAGGCATCGCACCGATAGCGAAGGGCTGCAGGAGAAGCTGCGAAACGTATGGTCCCACCGTCTCACCATGTGTGACTCCGCGGAACAGGTTCTGAGGCGTCACTGGTTTGGGACCCTGGTACGCGGCGTTAGCGTTCAATTCGCTAACTGCCGCCGCAACCGTCGGATCGGATCCCCACTGCGAAAACGGCACGTCGCGGACGAGTGCCATCCAATATTCTTCGATCATCTGCGAGGCGAAGCCGGCACTCGGTAACGTGGCGAACGCCGGAATGGAGTTCTGCGACGCATCGCAAGTCTCCAGGTCGAAGGCAATGCCGGCTTGCGGGTCGACCAGCGGCGTGTTGCCGCCGAGCGGGAGGGCCTCAAAGTCCGCAAGTTTCCCGGTCTTCACGGCCGCCAGATACTGCGCGTACGCAGTTGGATCTATTTCGCCAAACGAATTGTGAGCAAAGCCCTTGGTGAAGTTCGCGATCCCCGAAGGATAGAGCGCCTCGTCCCCATTGGTGGGATGAGCCGGCACTTTGATCTTCCGATCGGACGCCGCCGCGTTGAGCCGCTTCTGATAGGCCTGGCCAGGCCGCGCCTTGATGTTCAGGGTCTTGGAACTCGTGTCAGAAAGGACATCGGGAAGGGCGCCCGCCGCGCCCGCCGCGAGTGGAACGGTGCCGGCCAAAGCGGCCGCGCCGAGGCCCTTCAGGAAACTGCGCCGGCTCGACACCAGACCGCTGTTTTTCTCCGGGGAAATGTCACTCGTGCCCGAATCGGACTTGAACTTTTTCCCCATTCCTACTCTCCCGGAGGAATTAAAGCCGAAATTCCCATCTTAAGCCGGATTCAGACTCGCACCCAGAGCACGCGGTTTGCAAACGCGAAGTTCGAGCCCGGTTTTCGTTTGCCGCCAGCGTCATCGTGAAGGCTGGATGTGGTGCCCCGGCCGGGAGTCGAACCCGGACTTGAGGTTCCGGAGACCTCCGTGATGTCCTTTTCACTACCGGGGCGAGAGCAGATGGAATCAATAGCCTACCCCGCCAGCGCGGACAAGCTGGGGCTACGCCGGCTGGCCGAACGTCAGGACGTAGCCGTCGAGGTCCCGCACTTCGATTTCCCGGATCCCATAAAACTGCAAACACGGCGGTCCGGAGACGCTCGCGCCCTTCGCGCTGAATTCCGCGTACAACGAGTCAACATCTTTGACCCATAGGTATGCGTCGATGGCGGCTTCCTTCCACTTGCGGTTCGAGCCACCGCGACCGTGTTCGACCAGACTGAGCATGATCCGGGCGTCGTCTCTGCGCACGATTACGAACACGGGCGGGTCTTCGAAGTAGGGACCGATCTCGAAGCCGAATTTGTCGCGGTAGTATTCCGCGGCGCGCACAACGTCCTCAACCAGAAACTCAGGAGCGATTGCGGTCAGGTTTGATGCCATAGCGTTCTCCGGTGCGAAGCGTCATGCCGGCGTTGTAGCGCGAGGCCCGAAAAAGCGAAAGGCCGAAACCGCTACGCGCGCACGCAGCGGTTGACTTCGGCGGCTCGAATATATAGTTAAATACTCACGATGAACTATACCAGCCGGATGTCGAAGACGTGGGTTTGGCGTTGCCACGCCAAGGCGCACGCCTGCGATCCGGTTCCGTAAGCACCAGAGAAACGGATTTTCCAAGGGCCGCAGGCATCAAGCTCCTGCGGCCCTTTGCTTTTTTGACGGGCCGGGCCGTAAGCGAGTGGCCGGAGGCGTTCCCGGAGCGGGAGGTGGCAAAGATGATCAGACCGACCGAAGCTGAATTCGAGCAATTGGCGGCGCGTGGATTCAACCTGATTCCCGTATGCCGCGAGCTCCCGGCCGATCTCGAAACGCCGGTGTCGGCCTTCCTCAAGGTCGCGCGCGGCGACTACGCCTTTCTGCTTGAGAGCGTCAGGGGCGGCGAAAAGTGGGGCCGCTACACTTTCCTCGGCTCCGAGCCGGCGACCGTGGTTCGCGCGCGCGGCGACCGGCTCGAGCTGATCAAGCCCGGCCGCGCCGTCGAGGTGCGTCCGGTCAAGGATCCGTTCGAGGCGCTGCGCACGGAGCTCAAACGCTTCCGGGCGCCCGAGCTCGATTACCTGCCGAGATTTTTCGGCGGCGCGGTCGGCTTTCTCGCCTACGATATCGTGCGCTACTTCGAGCGCCTGCCGAACGCGCCGCATGACGATCTCGGCACGCCCGATCTCTACCTGATGTTCACCGATACCGTGCTGATGTTCGACAACGTTAGACAGTCGCTCACGATAATCGCCAACGTGGCGATGGAGGAGTTCGGCTCGGCGCGCGAGGCTTATCGAAGCGCGATCAACAAGATCGACGAAATCGCGTCGCGGCTCGAAGCTCCAGTGCCGCGGCCCTCGCTCGGCGAGGCGGCTCCGGCCGCCAACGGCGGCGAGCCTCGAATCACCTCGAACCAGACGCGCGAGGGCTACATGGCCACGGTGCTGCGGGCCAAGGAGTACATCACGGCGGGCGACGTAATCCAGGTGGTGCCCTCGCAACGCTTCGAGGCAGCCCTCACCGTGCATCCGTTCAACATCTATCGCAGCCTGCGCACCATCAATCCGTCACCCTACATGTTCTACCTGCGCCTAGGCGATCACACTTTGGTCGGCGCTTCGCCCGAAGTGATGGTGCGCCTGGAAGGGCGTGAGATTACGCTGCGTCCGATCGCCGGCACCCGCCCGCGCGGTGTGACCGAGGAGGAAGACCGCGCGATGGAGCGCGAGTTGCTCGCCGATCCGAAGGAACGCGCCGAGCATGTGATGCTGGTCGATCTGGGACGCAACGACGTCGGGCGCGTCGCCAAAATCGGCTCGGTCGAGGTGACGGAGCTGATGGTGGTCGAGCGGTACTCGCACGTGATGCATATCGTGTCCAACGTGCGCGGCGAGTTGAGCGACGGTCTCGACGCGTTCGACGCGTTCCGCGCGACTTTCCCGCAGGGCACGGTCTCGGGCGCGCCCAAGATCCGCGCGATGGAGATCATCGACGAGCTCGAGCTGGTCCGGCGCGGAGTCTATGCCGGCGCGGTCGGATACTTCAGCTATACCGGCAACATGGACACCGCGATCGCACTGCGCACGCTGACGATCAAGAACAACCGGGTCTATATCCAGGCCGGCGGCGGCGTGGTCGCCGATTCCGATCCGGCCGCCGAGTACGAGGAGTCGGTGAACAAGGCGCGTGCGATGGTGCGCGCACTGAGCGTGGCGCGCGAATTCGAAGCGCAGGCGCTCAGGAGGTAACCGCGATGGCGCCGATCAAGATCTTGATGATCGACAACTACGACTCGTTTACCTACAACCTGGTTCAGTACCTGGGTGAGCTGGGAGCCGAGGTCACCGTCAGGCGCAACGACGCGATCGATATCGCCGGCATTCGCGCGGCGAAACCCGACGCGATCGTGATCTCGCCCGGCCCGTGCACTCCCAAAGAGGCCGGAATCTCGGTCGAGCTGCTCAAGACCTTCGCCGGCGAGATCCCGATTCTCGGCGTCTGTCTGGGACTCCAATGTATCGGCGAGGCGTTCGGCGGCAAGGTGGTCCGCGCCGGCCGCCTGATGCACGGCAAGAGCTCGCCCATCCTGCATGACGGCAAAACGATCTTTGCCGGCTTGCCGCAGCCGTTCGACGGGATGCGCTATCATTCGCTGGTCGTCGACGAGCACTCGGTTCCCGATTGCCTCGAAGTGAGCGCGACCACCGCCGAGGGCGAGCTGATGGGACTTCGGCACAAGCGCTATCGAATCGAGGGCGTGCAATTCCATCCCGAATCGATCGGCACCGCCGTCGGCAAGGATTTGCTCCGCAACTTTTTGGACTCGGTAAGCGCGTGACCAACCTGCGCGAAGCGTTCGCGGCGGCGCTCGCGGGCCGCTCGCTCGAAGCGGCCGAGGCCGAGTCCGCGATCGGCGAGCTGCTCGACGGCGATGCGCCCGAAGCGCTGGTCGCGGGATTTCTGGTCGCGCTCAAATTGAAGCCCGAGACCGCCGCGGAGCTGACCGGCGCCGCTCGCGCGATGCGGTCGCGCGCGCGTGTGCTCGATCTTGATAATGTCGGTCCGCTGGTCGATACCTGCGGCACTGGCGGCGACGGCGCCGGCACGTTCAATATCTCCACCGGCGCCGCGCTGGTAGCGGCAGCGGCCGGCGTGCGGGTCGCCAAGCACGGTAATCGTGCCGCGAGCGGATTGGTCGGCGCCGCCGACGCGATCGAAGGCCTCGGCATCCGGCTCGATCTCGATCCTGCCGGTCTCCGCCGATGCCTCGATCGTGCGGGCTTCTGCTTTATCTTTGCGCCCGAGTACCATCCCGCGATGGCGCGCGTGGCGAATCTGCGCCGCGCGCTCGGAATCCGCACGCTGTTCAATCTGCTCGGGCCGCTGGCGAATCCGGCCCATCCCAGCCGGCAAGTCGTTGGCGTGTCGGAGCCGCGATTGATCCGGCCGATGGCCGAGGCGCTGGGCGCGCTCGGCGTCGAGCATGCGATGGTCGTTCATGGCGAAGACGGGATGGACGAGATTTCACTCTCGGCGCCCACTCGGATCGCAGAGGTCCATCGCGGCTCGGGCGCGATCCGCGAGTACGAGATCGCGCCCGAAGAATTCGGCCTGACCCGCGCGGATTCCGGCCGGCTCAAGGTGTCGAGCGCGGAGCAGGCGGTCGGTATGCTGCTCGACGCACTTGCCGGCGGCAAAGGACCGGCGCAGGATGTGCTCGCGCTCAACGCCGGCGCTGCGATCTATGTCGCGGGCGCGGCCGATTCGCTTGCGCGCGGCGTCGAGGCGGCGGGTAAAGTGATCGCGTCGGGCCGCGCCCTGAGAACGATCGCGGAGTTGCGCCGGGCAAGCCAGCTCGACGCGGCGGGCCAAAATACATGAGCTCGATTCTCGACCAAATCTTCGCAGCCAAGCGAATCGAAGTTCAGGCGCGCCGACAAGTCATTGCGCCCGAGGCGATCGCAGCCGCCGCCGCGCGCGCACCGAAACCGCGTCCGTTCGCCGAAGCGTTGCGCGCGCGCAAGCCCGCGGTGATCGCCGAGATCAAACGCGCATCGCCGAGCAAAGGCGACATCATGCCCGACCTGGATCCGGCGCAAGTCGCGCGCGATTACGCGGCGGCCGGCGCCGCGGCAATCTCGGTGCTGACCGACGTTAACTTCAAGGGCTCGCTCGACGATCTGCGCGCCGCGCGCGCGGCGGTCGAGCTTCCGATTCTGTGCAAGGACTTTATCCTCGACCCCTACCAGGTGTTCGAGGCGCGCGCGGCCGGCGCGGATTGCGTGCTGCTGATCGTCGCGATGCTCAAAACTGGGCAGTTGCGCTCGCTGGCGGCGCTGGCACGCGAGCTCAAGATGGAGGCGCTGGTCGAAGTCCACGACGCCGACGAGTTGCGCGTCGCCGAAAGCATCGGCAGCGACCTTATCGGGATCAATAATCGCGACCTTCATACCTTCGTAACTGACCCGGCGGTTACCGAAAGAGTCCTCGGAGGATACGAAGGTAGCGCCTTGATCGTCGCCGAGAGCGGAATCGAAACGCCGGCCGATATCCGCCGGCTCTATGCCGCCGGCGCGCGCGCATTCCTGATCGGCGAGAGCCTGCTTCGCGGCGGCGCGCCGCGCGAAACGCTGAGCGGGTTGATCGCAACGGCTTCGGTCGAATGAGCGTGCAGGTCAAAATTTGCGGCGTGACGCGGGTTGACGATGCGCTCGCGGCGGTCGACGCCGGTGCGGACCTGATCGGCCTCAACTTCTATCCGCCAAGCCCGCGCTACGCCGGCCTCGAACGCGCCGTCGCGATAGCACGCGCGGTCGCGGGACAGGCGAAACTGGTGGGCGTGTTCGCGGGCGCCGCGCACGAGTTGGTCGCCACCACCTGCCGCGAGCTGAAGCTCGACTTTGTGCAATTGTACAGCGACGAGGAAGTAGACGCGGCTTTCGATCTGCCGGTCGAGGTGATCCGCGCTTTGAGGCTCGGGAACTCGCGCGGAGAATTCGCCGAGCTGTGCGCCCGAAGCAAAGCCGAATACCTCCTGCTCGACAGTTACGATCCAAAACTCTACGGCGGAAGCGGCCGGCCGCTCGCGCTCGCCGATCTTGAGGGGATCGATCTGAGCCGCGCGTTTATCGCCGGCGGGCTGCGGCCGGAGACCGTGGCCGAAGCCGCGCGCCTGGAGCCCTATGGAGTGGACGTGGCGAGCGGAGTCGAGTCGTCGCCCGGTGTGAAGGACCATCTGAAGCTCAGGAGTTTCATCCGCAATGCAAAATCTTCCCGATAGCCACGGCCGCTTCGGCGTGTACGGCGGCCGCTACGTCGCCGAGACGCTGATTCCCGCGTTGCTCGAACTGGAGCGCGCCTACAAAGACGCTCGCCGCGACCCCAAGTTCCGCGCCGAGCTGCTCCGCCTCTCGCGCGACTACGTCGGGCGTCCGACGCCGCTGTTCCTGGCCGCCAATCTGACCGCTCGCCTGGGAGGCGCGAAAATCTACTTGAAGCGCGAGGACCTCTGTCACACCGGCGCGCACAAGATCAACAACGCGCTCGGCCAGGGGCTGCTCGCGGTCCGGATGAACAAGTCGCGCATCACGGCCGAAACCGGAGCGGGGCAGCATGGCGTCGCGGCCGCGACCATGGCGGCGCTGCTCAAGTGCGAATGCGAAGTCTTCATGGGCACGCTGGACGTCGAGCGCCAATCGCTCAACGTGTTTCGGATGAAGCTGCTCGGCGCCCGGGTCACCGCGGTTGACGCCGGCAGCAAGAGCCTCAAGGACGCGCTCAACGAGGCGCTGCGCGACTGGATCGCGACCGTGCGCACGACCTACTACCTGATCGGATCGACCGCCGGACCGCATCCGTACCCGATGATCGTCCGCGACTTCCAGTCGGTGATCGGGCGCGAGGCCCGCCGCCAGATTCTCGCCCAGGAGAAGCGGCTGCCCGACGTCCTGATCGCATGCGTCAACGGCGGCTCCAACGCGATCGGACTCTTCTACCCGTTCCTCAAGGACGCCGGCGTGCGAATGATCGGCGTCGAGGCCGGCGGTCTGGGACTTAACGGGCCGATGCACGCGGCCACGCTGAATGCCGGCAGCGTCGGCGTGCTGCACGGAAATCGGACCTATCTTTTGCAGGATGAATTGGGGCAGATTCGCGAGACCCATTCGATCGCGGCGGGCCTCGACTATCCGGGCGTCGGTCCGGAGCACAGTTATCTTAAGGATGTTGGCCGGGCCGAGTACGCGACGGCGACCGACGCCGAGGCGCTCGACGGGCTCAAGATTCTCTCCGAGACCGAGGGGATCATTCCCGCGCTGGAGAGCGCGCATGCGGTGGCGCACGCGGTGAAACTCGCGCCTACGCTGGCGAAGGAACAAATCGTGATCGTCAACCTGTCGGGCCGCGGCGACAAGGACATGCTGAGCGTTGCGAAAGCGCTGGGCGTTTCCTTGTAACGGGGTCAACAAGTAGCGGGGTTAAAAAAGTGGCGAAGCCAAATCGAGCGGGCCGAATCGAACGCAAGTTCCGCGAGCTGCGGGCGCGTAACGAGGCCGCGCTGATTCCCTTTATCGTCGCGGGCGATCCGGACCTGGAACGCACCGCGGAACTGATCTGCGAGCTGGAAGCCCGCGGCGCGGACCTGATCGAGCTCGCGATGCCGTTTTCCGATCCGATGGCGGACGGGCCGGCCAACCAGCGGGCGCACGCCCGCGGCCTCGCCGGGGGCGCGTCGCTGACGGCGATTCTCGCCTTGGTGGCAGAGCTTAGAAAGCCGAGCGAGGCTCGCAAGGCAATCGAAGTCCCGCTGATCCTGTTCGGCTACTTCAATCCGATTTTGCATTACGGATGCGAGCGCCTGTGCGCCGACGCATCCAGAGCCGGAATCGATGGCTTGCTGATCGTCGATCTGCCTCCCGAAGAGAGCGCCGAGCTTGCCCGCCCGGCCCGCGCGGCCGGCCTCGACCTGATATATCTGCTCGCGCCCACCACGCCGATCGAACGCAGCCGCAAAATCGCGCGCGTCGCGAGCGGCTTTCTCTACTACGTATCCGTCACCGGAGTGACCGGCGCTCGCGCCGATCTGGCCACGGACCTCGAAGGACGGGTGCGCGAACTGCGCGCCGTGACCGAACTGCCGAGCGGGGTCGGGTTCGGAATCTCGACTCCCGAGCATGCGCACGCGGTCGCCTCGTTCGCCGATGCGGTCGTGGTCGGCAGCGCGCTCTCGACTGTGATCGAAAAGCACGGCAAGTCGCCCGACCTGATCGCCGCGGCCGGCAACTTCGTCGGCGCGATGAAGGACGCGATCAGATCCGCGCGCGGGCCAGCCTCGATAGCTGCGGCGCCATGAGGTGCGCAGCGATGATGCGGGCGGTTGCTCTGGAGATCTAGTGGCACGAAAAGATAATCGGCCGGCTGCGGCTGCCGCGAGCGAATCTGCGGCAGCGAGCGACGAGATCTGGACCAAGTGTCCGTCGTGCAAAGAGATCACCTTTCGCAAGGAGGCCGAGCGCAACCTCAACGTATGTCCAAAGTGCGGCTTTCATATGCCGCTGACGGTCGAGCAGCGGCTCTCGATTACGATCGATCGCGGATCGTGGCGCGAGCTTTTCGCCGAGTTGGCGGCCGGCGATCCGCTCGAGTTCGTCGATACCAGACCCTATCCGCAACGGCTTGCGCAGGCCCGCCGCAAAAGCGGGCGCAACGACGCGGTAGTCACCGGCGTCGGCGCGATTGAGGGACGCCGCGCCGCGATCGGAATCATGGATTTCGCCTTTATGGGCGGCAGCATGGGCCTGGTGGTGGGGGAGAAGCTGGCCCGGCTGTTCGACCATGCGCGCGCGGCGCATCTGCCGGTCGTCGTCTTCAGCTCGTCAGGCGGCGCGCGGATGCAGGAAGGTACGCTGTCGCTGATGCAGATGGCCAAGGTCTCGGCCGCGATCGGCCGGCTGCGCGACGCGCGCCTCCCATATATCGCGGTGGCCTGCGATCCGACTACCGGCGGAGTGGCGGCGTCGTTCGCGAGCCTCGGCGACCTCAACCTGGCGGAGCCCGGCGCGACAATCGGCTTTGCGGGCCGCCGCGTGATCGAGCAGACCACTAGTCAGTCTCTGCCCGAGGACTTCCAGCGCGCCGAGTTTCTGCTAGCCCACGGGATGCTCGACGCGATCGTACCGCGCCATCAGATGCGCCACACGCTCGCGATGCTGCTTAAAGTGCTCTTAGGCGCGCGTCGGCGCGTGCCTTCACGACAAAGCGCGCGCGACTGAAACTTTCCCGCGTTCGGTGCGGAGACTAGAATCGTTTCCCCGGCGTCTTATGGAACGGCTCTCCGACACCCTGGAATGGCTCTACTCGCTCGAAGCGCGCGGCGAGATTTACAAGCTAGAGCGGATGGAGCGCGCGATGGCGCTCATCGGCGACCCGCATCTGCGCCTGCGCGCGATCCATATCGCCGGGACCAAGGGCAAGGGATCGGTTGCCGCGATGCTCGATTCATGTCTCCGCGCCGCAGGCTACCGATGCGGCCTGCATACCTCGCCTCATCTGGTGCGCCTCAACGAGCGCATCCGGATCGACGGCGCCGAGATTCCGTCCGACTTGATGCTCGATTATATAGACCGGCTGCGCGCGATCTTCGAGCGTGACGGCCTCGACCTGACCTTCTTCGAATTCACCGTCGCGATGACTTTCCTGTACTTCGCGGAGGCCGGCGTCGAGATCGCGGTGATCGAGACCGGACTCGGCGGCCGGCTCGACTCGACCAACGTGATCCGGCCGTTGCTCAGCGTGATCACGCCAATCGGTTTCGATCACATGGAGCGCCTCGGCTATACGATTCCCTCGATCGCGGCCGAAAAGGGCGGCATCATCAAGCCCGGTGTGCCGGTCGTGATCGGCGCGCGCGATCCCGAGGCGCGGGCGACGCTGACTTCGATCGCTGCGGATCGCGGCAGCGCGGTCAGGCTGATCGATCGCGACTTTTCGTATCGATCGCATGCGCCGGCCCATCGGCTCGACTACCACGGCCTCACGCTCGACCTTGAAAACGTTGAGCTTGGCGTGGCGGGTCCGTTCCAGCATGAGAACGCTGCGATCGCGATAGCCGCGATCGAGTCGATGCGGGCGGATGGCCACCGAATCGACCCGCCGGCCATCCGGAGGGGACTTGCGGAGGTCAGATGGCCGGGCCGGTTCGATATCGTGTCGCGCCGCCCGCTGGTGATTCTCGATGGCGCTCACAACGAGATGAGCGTCCGCGCCTTGCTCGAGACGCTCGCGGTCGAGCTGGGTCCCGAGGTGAAGCCGCGGCTGATATTCGGATGCCTCGCCGACAAGCAATGGGAGCAGATGGCGAATTTGTTGCGCAGCCGGATCAAGGACGTGACGCTCACTCGGCCGAAACCCAAGCGGCCGCTCGATCCCGAGGCGCTCGTTCCAATGTTCAGTGCGTACGTGCCGACGCGAATCGTGATCGAACCGCTCGACGCGATCGGGCAAGTGATGGCGGAGGCGTCCGCCGATGAGGTAGTACTCGTGACCGGCTCGGTCTACCTCGTTGGAGAGATCTATCCGTGGTTCTTGTCCCGCCAGGGCCGTCAAGGGCTATTCTCTGAAGCCGCTCCGTAAATTGATTTGGGCGGCAGTCTGTCCGCTGCTGATCCTCGCGGCGCCCGGCTCGCTGCGCGCGCAGAACGCCCAGGGCTTCCGCGCGTTGGGAGTTTCGCATCAGGGAGTTCCGGCGTACGTGAGCGGGACCGAATTCGTCTACGACTACAAGACCGACACCATAGTCGCGCGCGGCGACGCGATTCTGACCCAGGGTCCGACCGTGATCCGCGCCGACGAGCTCGATTATACCCGCAACCGTCGCGAGGCGCGGGCTTACGGGCATGTCAATATCAAGGATCCCGAAATGCTTATCACCGCCAGCCAGGCCGAGCTCAACCTGGACGACGAAACCGGCCGCCTGCTCGACGGCGACGTCCGGCTGAGCGGCGACAACTACCATCTGGTAGGAAAAGAGATCACCAAGTTGTTCGGCCAGCACTACCAGGTGCGCCAGGGCTCCTTCACGACCTGCGGATGTGAGGGCACGCCGTCGTGGAGGATCACCGCCGATCAGATCGACGCGCATATCGGCGGCACCGGCACGGTCAGCGGCGCCCATCTCGATATCCTCGGCTACCCGGTTCTGCCGCTGCCTTACGCGGTCTTCCCGGCCGACAGCGAACGCTCGAGCGGGTTGCTCGCACCGCGCATCGGCGAGTCGGGTCTGCGCGGCTTCCAATACTTTCAGCCGTACTACCTCGCGATCGACAAAAGCTCCGATGCCACGCTCGCGTTCGACGTGGAGAGCAAAGAGCGGGTCGGCTTCCTCGGCGAATACCGGCTGATGAACGGCCAGGACGACTATTTCCGGCTGACCGGCGGGTACATGGATGAGAGCATCAACGGCAACCCCGCCGGCGACGTGGTCGACGATCAGATCTCGGATCAGCACGTCCCGCTCGATCGCTACGAGATAATCGCCAACACGCGCCAGCATCTGACGCCCGATCTGACCGCCTACGGCGATACGGTGACGGTCAGCGACAGCCTCTACCTGCGGGATATGAACGTGTGGACGCTCTCGCGCGGCTACGGCGGCAACTTCGGCGTGACGCGCGATGCAATCTCCCATTTCGGCTTGCTCGATAGCTTCGACGACGGATTTCTGCGCCTGGATGGGATCTGGAACGAAGACCTGATCCAGGATCAGCAGTTCACGCTGCAGACTCTGCCCGAGTTGCTGCTCAGCGGGCGCCAGGACCTGGGCGGCGGCTTCGCCTACTCCGACTACGATCTCCAGGCCGTCGACTTCTGGCGCCAGACCGGGGTCAGAGGAACGCGATTCGACTTCAACCCGCGCATTACGGTGCCGTGGCGGCTTAGCGACTACCTGGCCGGATTCGCAACTCTCGGCGGGCGCGAGACCGTGTACGACACCTCGGGCCACGATGTCGAAGTGACTCCGGTCGGAACCGACGGACTCTCATACAACAACAGCCTCGCGCTCGGCGGCCTCAACCAGGGCGGCTTGCGCACCCGCGAGCTGCTCTACGGAAGCGCCGGCGTTTCGAGCGAGATCGAGAAGATCTACGACCTCAACTGGGGGTCGATCGAAAAGCTCAAGCACACTATCGAACCGGTAGCGACCTACAGCTTCGTGCCGAAGGTCGCCCAAGGCAGCCTGCCGCTCTACGATGAAACCGACCGCGTCAATGCGCGCAGCCTGGTGAGCTACGGCGTGGTCTCGCGGTTCTTCGTCAAGATGTCGCCCGAAGCCTCGCCGGCGCCGCCGGGCGCCAACCGCTCCGAGGACGACCTGGACGGCGATTCCAGCGAAATCGAAGAGGTTTCCGGGAACGGTAATGGCGAGTGGGTGCGCGAGGTCGGAAACCTGAGCCTGCTGCAGGCCTATGACCTGACGCATACGATTACCTCGGCGGGATCGCATATGTCGGATCTCGATCTCGGGGCGACTCTCTTTCCGACCAGTATCGCGTCGTTCGGGAGCGGCGTCGGTTACAATCCGCAGAGCGAGAGGATCACCGGCGCCAACGTAAATCTGACTCTGCGCCCGCCGTGGGTCGCGACTCAGCAGTCGCTTTACATGGGGCGCGCCGCGACCGGTCCGTTTCTGGAAATCGCGTACAACTTCGTCGGCGGCAACGCGGCCAGCCAGGCCTTTAGCGCGCGGGTCTACTACGAGCTGTTCGATCGGATAGGCGTGTATTACGCCCCTCTGTACGATATCGCCGGCGGCAAGCTGCTCTCGGCTGAATACGGCTTGCGGATCAAGTCGAAGTGCAACTGCTGGGCGCTCGACTTCGGCGTGAGCGATACCACCAATCCGAACGAACTTGGGTACCAGTTCCAGCTCACGCTCGGCGGGCTCGGCTCGATCGGGCAGAATCCGTTCGGCCGCAATCCCTTCCGAAATTACTACGGCGGCACGAGCGGCGTCCTGCCGTCAGTCTCCCCGTCAGTCTCGCCGCAATAGCGCACCGCGTCGCCGCTCCTGTTGCTGCTCTGAAACAAACCCGCGATTGCGCTCGCATCGCTGCCGCTTGCCCGAAGTCCCGACCGCTCAACGCGCTGCATAGTGCATTTGAAGCGCTTGGCACGCCGAGTGCTCAAAAAAAGAAGCGTTGCAGGCCCCGATGCAGTCACCAGCGATAGACCTGGCCAATCGATCGCTTTTGCAAACGCCGCCGGATGCCGCAGCCGGGAATCGCCGGCGCCAGCGGCGTATCCTGGCGATCATCTGGATCGCGGTACTGGCCGCATTTGCCACGATGCTCGCCGGGCTGCGCGCGCGCCAGAATCAACTTGACTTCAGCCATTACTACACCTCCGCGATGGCCCTGCGCGCGGGGCAGGACCCATACACCACCGACCTGACCCCCTATGCCGCGAAAGCCGGGCTCGATCTCGCGCACATCAACCATGCCGACTATCCGCCGACCTTCGTGCTGTGCTCCGAATTACTGACGTTCTTCCCGGCGCCGATCGCATATTGGATCTGGATCGGCGTGAGCGTGATCGCGCTTGGCGCGACGCTGCGCATCCTGCTGTCGGGACTGGCCCGCGACGACGGGATTATGGCCTGGATGCTCGCCGCGCTCGCGCTGATGTATCCGCCGATCCGGGAGCATTTCTATTTCGCTCAGAGCCAGATTCTGATCCTGCTGATGGTCGCGCTTGCCGCGCGAGCGATGGAGCGGGGCGAGGATCCTGCCGCCGGGATGCTGCTCGCGTTCGCGACGCTGTTGCGCGTATTCCCGGGGCTGCTGGCGGGATACCTGATGGTGCGCCGCCGATGGCGCACGCTTGGCTACATGGCGCTTGGCCTGGCGATCGGCGCCGCCGCGACGCTCGCGCTGGCCGGTGTCAGCCCGAGTCTGGGCTTTGTGGGGCGGTTCGATTTTCTGACCTCCGAGCATTGGACGTATCGATACTCCAATATCGCGCTGGGCTCGTTCGTATCGCGCCTGTTCGGCTATGGCTTCGGCGTTTCGCCGTCCGCCCGCATCGATCTGGTCCGCAAATTCGCCGCGAGCGCGTCGCGGGCCGGCCTGCTCGCGCTGACCGTGTGGGCGACCCGGTCGCCGGGACGCGGGCAGGATCGACGGGCGCTCTCACTATGGATCGTCGCGATGATCATGCTCTCGCCCACGGCCTGGTTCCATTATTTTGTTCTGCTGCTGATACCGCTCATCGAGGTCGTATCCGACGCGCGCGACGGACGCACGAGCCGGCGCGCGGCGGCGATGGCCGCGGCGAGCTACACGCTCACGCTGCTCGCTACGATTCTCGCGTCGATGCTAAGAGGCGGACTCGGACCGGTCGCTGAAGCATTGCTCGAAGAGACTCAGTTCGCATCGCTGGCGATGGCATATCTGGCCGCGTACTGGCTGGTGTGCGACCCGTCGCCCCTCAATCTGACGGCGCCGCGTGCGGTCGCCTATGCGTAAATACCATTTTCAGGCGCTCGACCTTTCTGACGAAGAGCATCTTTTCGCCGGCTTCCTGGCGTTAGCGATGCTGATGCTGCTGGCGCGATGGACGGTCGTCGAAATGGGTACGGCCTTGCTGTCCTTCGGCCTCGGGCCGATTCTGTGGTCGCTCCCGATAATGTTCTATCAGGACGTTGTCGTCTGGGCCGCGCTGGCCTGGATTTTCACTGTCACTTGGGCGCCTTCCAGTGGCGTCAGAGCGCATCGCGCGATACTGGCGGCCGGATGGTTCTTCTGCCTATTGATAGCCGCGTATACGGGATTGTGGATAGTCATTTACAACTACATCCACCACCCACTGACCTACCAACTGTTGAAAATATCCGAGGGCATGGGAGGCATTCGCGGTTCGGTGTCGACGTCGTTCAAGTCGGCGCTGGGCCAAATAATCCTTTCGGTCCTGATGGTTCTTCTCATCGCCGAATGTCTGCGGCGTAGAGCCCCGCGGTTTCTGCACGGGGTTCACCGTGCATTCAGATCATGGCCCGGGATTCTGATGTTGATCCTGATCGTGCTCTTTGGCCGCCTGGAAGCGCAGCGGCGTCTCAAGTATCCACCGGCGGCGGCGAACCCGGAGTGGGCGTTGCTCACGTCGCTGTTCGGCGGATCCAGGCCGATCGTCGCCGATCGAATTCCGCCCGAGTACCTTTCGGATTTCTATCCCGCCGCCAGGCGCGAACCTTCAGGAGGCGGACAAGACCAGATCAACGCGGTCGATCCGGCGTCGCACCGCCCGATGAACGTCCTGATGGTGGTCATGGAATCGGTCGGCGTGCGGCGGCTCGAACTTTACGGCGCGCCTTACCACGACAGTCCGAACCTGATTCGGCTGGCGTCGCATGGAATGCTTTTCGATCGCATCTACCTGGCGCAGCCGATGAGCTCGTCCGCGATGGCGGCGCTTTTCTGCTCGATTTACCCGGATCATGACTGGTTCACGATTACGCGCCGCGAGCCGGGGTTGCGCATCAGCGGATTGCCCGCGGTGCTGGCCCAACAAGGCTACCGCACTGCGTACATGCATTCCGGCACGCTCGAGTACGACAGCGACGGAGAGTTTCTCCGGCGACACGGCTTCAAGGACGTGATCGGGGAATCTCAAGACTACGACTCTCCGATGGACGGGGAGCTCGTCCCGAAAGCAATCGACTGGATCAAACAGGATTCGTCCAAGCCTTTTTTTCTCGCGTTGTGGACCATGGACACCTATCATCCGTACGTGAGCCCCGGCATTCGCGATTATCACGTCGGCGATCCCGACCTGAATCGCTACTTGAACGGTATCTACGCGACCGACGACATGATTGGCCGGCTCGAGCAAGCGCTGGAGCGAATGCATCTCGCCGACAATACGCTGCTGGTAGTCACCGGCGATCATGGCGAGGCCTTCCGCGAGCACGGCCAACAGATCCACGGGTTTTCAGTGCACGAGGAAGAGGTGCATGTGCCGGTGCTGATAGTGAACCCGCGTCTGTTCCCGCACCAGATTGTAAACCGGACGATGGGCCGCCAGATCGACCTCGCGCCGACGCTGCTCGCGATGCTCGGCTACCATGAGCCAGGCGAATGGCAGGGTATGAATCTGCTCTCCGGCCGCGGTCCGGCGCGCGCGTATCTTTTCGCAACCTGGGGCGACTTCACTTTGGGCCTCATTGAGGGCAATACCAAGTACATTTTCGACTTCGACCGGGGCGCCGGGTCCGAAGTCTACGATCTGGCAAACGATCCCGCTGAGCAGCACAACCTCGCTCAACAGCCGGGGATGGCGCCGCGGGTGCAGCGTGCGCGCATCCGGGTCGAGGGATGGCTTTCGTTCCAGAACGGCTACCTCAGCCGATTCGTTCCCGGAAATCCGGGCCCGGTTGGTGGAGGATCCTCGTAGGGCCGCCTCGAAGAGCCGAGCCGAGATGCAACCGGGTACCGACAGCGACCGAGCTTCCGCGCAGCCAGGTATCGAAGGCGTCGAGACGCGGATCACCCGGAAAGCCGGGTCACTGCTTCGATCGCTCCCGAACCAGAGCAGGCTGAGCTTTCTTATTCTCGGAGCGGCGGTGGTCGTGGGCGGATGGCTGCGATTCTCCGGACTGAACGCGTACGAAATGACCAGCGACGAGGGGTGCACGTGGGCGGCGGCTGCCGCGCCAACTGCCAGCGGCGCTCTCCAGCTCGCGCTGCGGCTCAATCCGGGCAAGCTGGGGCTCGAGGATCTGGTGCTGCATTTCTGGATGCGCGCTTTCGGCGATAGCGTAGCATCGTTGCGTGCCCTGTCGGCCGTATTGGGCACGCTGGCTATCGTGCTGGTTTTCGCCGTTGTGAAGGAACTCCTCATGCTCGATTGCGAGAGCCCCGGCTCGCCGTCGCACGAAGAACGCCGGGCAATCGCTGCCCTGAGCGCCCTGGTGTTTGCCCTTAACGTGATCGCAATCAGGCACTCGCGCGAAGCGAGGATGTATCCACTGATGCTGGATGCAACGCTCGGGCAAGTATGGTTCTTCTCCAGAGCGGCTCGTCTTGGGGGCGCGGTAAACTATGCGGGCGCCGCGTTTCTCGCCGTCGCGGCCTCAGCGGCCACGCTGGTCGCGGTGCCGGTCTTCATCCTCGAGGGCTTCTGGCTTCTCTACCGGCTGGGCCGCCAGGGCTGGTGGCCGGTTGAATCGGGTTCTCGCCACTCATGGGGATTGGCCTTTTCTCTGACCGCTGCCGGCGCGATTCTGGCCTTGCTCATTCCGTGGCGGGCACGGCCGCCCAGCTACAACTCGTTTTTCGATTGGTTCCGGCCGATGACGGTTGCCAACCTGCGATGGGTTTTCCGGCCGGCGGTTCTCAGTCTTTTATTTCCTCTTACTCTCGGGCTTGCGGCATGGGGAACCTATCGCGGCGGCATGAGAGCTCGTGACGCGATCACCCTGATGCGGATGTGGCTATGGCTGCCGGTTCTCTTTCTGGCCTTGTGGCTCAAGGAGCCCGCCGCGCTGCTGCTGGTAGTGGGGTACGCGTGGACTCCGATCTTCGTTCACAGGTACGTCCTCACATGCCTGGTTCCGCTCTCAGCCTTGATGGGAATCGGAATCTGGGAGCTTCGTTGGAACTCGGCAAGAATCGCAGTGCTCGGGTTGCTGGTCGCGCTTGCCCTCGGCCGCGCCCGTGTCTACCGGCCCAGCCAGGACGATCTCCAGTGGGGGACGCAATGGCGGGAAGCGGCGGCGGTGGTCGCTCCGGAGCTCAGGAAGGGGAGTCCAGTGAACGTCGAACTTTCCACGTCGGTCGGCGTGATGCGGTATTATTTGCGCGGCGAGCCCGGCATCGATGCGGCGTTGCTCAGCGGCGACGATCCGCGGGCAACTCTGGTCGTCGTCAGCGACCAGGCGCGGTCGATCATGGGCGATGCCGAGCTCACCGAGGCCGCGACTCGCGATGGGCACGCGAAACTGGTCGCCCGTCTCAACCGCGTGTACGTCCTGAAGCGATAACTCCGCAACCAAATCGTCGCCCATATCACTCCGGCCGGGCGGCCGAAATCTGTCCGTAGCATCTGTCCGTAGCACTTGCGGGTTTGGCGGTAGGGCGTTAGCGTCGTCGCACGACCACAACCGGGGCTTAACCGAATGAGTGACGATCACGAAAAGGCTGGGCATGACAAGACCGGGCCGTCGGCTACCATAGATGTCGCCGGCCTGAAACGCTTCATCCGCGATCGCAATCTCGGCTCGGCAGATGATCTGCGCTCCGAGAATGTCTCGTTCGGCCATTCGAACGAGGTTCACCTGGTCCATTTCGACGGCAAGTCGTGGGCGCTCAGGCGTCCGCCGCGAGGGCCGCTGCTGCCCACCGCGCACGACGTGATTCGCGAATATCGCGTGCTCAAGGCGTTGCAGGAAACCAACGTTCCGGTCCCGCGGGTCTACGCCGTGTGCGACGACAGCAGTTATATCGGCGCGCCGTTCTTTCTCATGGAGTACATGCACGGCGAGGTCATTCGCGCCGACGGCCGGCCCACCGCGATCGCGACGCCGGCGGATCGCCGTGCCGTAAGCGAGGCGATGATCGATCTGCTGGTGGCGCTTCAGGCGGTCGATTGGCGCGCCGCTGGCCTCGAAGGCTTCGGGCGGCCCGACGGCTACCTTCAGCGGCAGCTCAAGCGTTGGACCGATCAACTCGAGCGGACGGTTCCTCACACGCGGCCGTTGCCCGTGATGGAAAACGTCAAGCAGTGGCTCGGCGCACGACTGCCCGAGTCACCCTCCGCAACCATCGTGCACGGCGACTTCAAGCTCGACAACGTGATGTGGAACGTCTCAGGTGCGCCGCGCGTGATCGCACTGTTCGACTGGGAGATGTCGACCATCGGCGATCCGCTCGCGGACCTGGGCTGGATGCTGACCTACTGGCCTGACCCAACTGGTCCACCTGGAGCGATCGCGGCTGCGATCGAAGCCGGCGCGGGATACCTGACGCGCGGTGAGATGATCGAGCGGTACGAAGCGAAGACCGGACGCGCGATGCGCCACTTCGCCTTCTATGAAATCTTCGCGATGTTCAAGCTCGCGATCATCCTGGAGGGCAGCTACGCCCGTTTCCTCCACGGACAGGCCGACGATCCGATGTTCGCCGAGCTGAAGGCGCGCGTCCCCGCGCTCGCCGATGCAGCCTGGGCACGGTGCGAATCTTCGCGCGGGTGACGCGAGACACGAAAGGCCGGCGAGACGCCGGCCCTACTTCGGATCGCGCCCCGGCCTTGCGTACCATCGCCTTCCGTTTCCGAAGTAGGACCGGCGTCTCGCCGGTCTGTCATTTCGAGCGCAGGCATGCGCCGGGGGCGATTCCGTAGCGAGAAACCTACGCGGAGCGATTTTTCCGACGCTTCGCGCCGGGATGGTCGCAGACTATGGCTCCTGCTACACCGCCGAGTCGATCCGCCACGCCCCTTCGCTGTGTTGCCGGTCTGAAACAGAAAGTTCGCTGCCTCGCTCACGGCGTATGAGCTTGCCGCAACGACGACCGCTCATTCGAGCGGGTCAACTCGTGCCTATCCACGTCTAACGCCCTTGGCATAGGGAGTGCTCAGAGAAAACGTCGGAGACGCACGTCCACCGCTCGGCGGGCGTTATCGGCGTCGGGCGGAGAGCATTGTCCAAATGAATACCCTTGCTTTGATGTGGCTGGTTCTGGTTGCGGTCCTCTGCGTAGTCGTGGCGCGTAGAAGTTCCCGGAGCGGCGAGCCGGTTTCCTGGATATACTATGTTTTTTTTGCGTCCGGCTGTCCCGCGCTGATTTATCAGATCGTCTGGGAGCGTTCGCTCTTCGCGATCTACGGCGTCAATGTCGAGTCGGTAACCGTGGTCGTCACCGGTTTCATGCTCGGACTCGGACTGGGAAGTCTGGCAGGAGGCTACCTATCGCGCATACCGAACATGCCGCTACTTGCGCTCTTCGGCGCGGCCGAGTTGGGGACCGCCCTGTACGGCGCGTTCTCGCTTCGCCTGTTCCATCTGGTGGCGGTCTACACGGCCGGCAGCTCGTTGCTTGCCAGCGCCGTCATGAGCTTTGCGCTGTTACTGATCCCTACGATGCTGATGGGTGCGACGCTTCCACTGTTGGTCGAGTACACCGTGCGCAAGTCCCACAACGTCGGCAGTTCGCTCGGGATGCTTTATTTCGTGAACACGTTCGGGTCCGCGTCAGCCTGCTTTCTGGCTGCAGGCATCACGATGAGGCTGCTGGGGCAATCGGGCTCCGTGAGAGTCGCGGCGGCCATCAGTGCCACCGTCGGGCTGACCGTGCTCGCTATGCACTTCAGGCGAAGGGCGCAGCCGATTCTCCACGCATCCGCGCAGCCTCGATCTGCCGCCGGCGCGGACGATGCGCAGGTCGCCGATCTGCTCAAGTTCCCGCTGGCCGCACTCTTCGTGGCGGTGGCGGGCTTCATTGCGCTTGCGTACGAGATCGTGTGGTACCGCCTCTTTTCCTACTGGTCGGGTTCGAACGCGCGGGTTTTCGCAACCGTACTCGGAATATACCTGACCGGAATCGCGGTGGGTGGCCTAATCGTCCACGATCTGACCAGCCAGAGCGGCCAGAAGAGGAACACAGGACAATATCTGCGGCTCGCGGCGTGCCTCGTCGTGCTGGCGAACCTGGCCGGTTTCGCGGTGGCTCCGGCAATGCGCTTGGCTGCACACTATAATGCCGCGCTCCTTATCGTTGCGCTGGCGGCGGCGATGCTGGCGGCCGCTTTCCCGCTGGTCTGCCATGTCTCGCTCGCGGCGGATTCGCAAACCGGGTCGAGGCTGAGCCTGCTCTATTTCAGTAACATCGTGGGTTCGGCCCTCGGCAGTTTTCTGGTCGGTTTCGTGCTCATGAACATATGGGGCGTGCGCGACATCTCTGTATTCCTGTCGCTGCTGGGCGTCGGGTTGGGAATCGCGTTGCTGGTCTCGTCAAAACCGTCCGCTCGGCAACTCGCCGGGGGCGTGCTTGGCGGCGCTGTGGTTTGCAGTGGAATACTCACTTTCGCCAATCCCCTGTTCAACGGTCTTTACGAGAACATGCTGTCTGCGACCGAGTACGACCATCGCGAGCACTTCAGCCAAGTGGTCGAGAACCGCAGCGGCGTTTTCGCAGTGACAGAGAATGGCACCGTCTTTGGCGGGGGCGTGTATGACGGCCACTTCAACGTCGATCTGGTGAATGACGTCAACAGCATCTTCCGCGCGTATGCTTTGAGCAGCTTCCATCCTGCGCCGCAGCGAGTACTGATGATCGGGCTCTCCTCGGGCTCATGGGCGCAGGTCATTGCGAACCATCCCCAACTGCAAGAAATGACTATCGTGGAGATCAACCCCGGATACTTGCAGGTCATTCCTCAATATCCGCAGGTAGCCAGCCTGCTCACAAATCCGAAAGTGAAAATAGTAATTGACGACGGCCGGCGATGGCTGCTGGCAAATCCGCAGAGCAGCTTCGACGTCATTGTAATGAACACGAGCTTCAACTGGCGCGAGCACATCACCAATCTGCTCTCGGTCGAGTTTCTCCAGTTGGCGCGCAGGCATCTGAAGCCGGGCGGCGTCCTTTATTACAACACCACCGGCTCGCCGGAAGTGTTCCTGACCGGCGCGACGGTATTTCCCTATGCGGTGCGGGTGGCGAATTTTCTGGCCGTAAGCGACGACCCGATTGCGTTGGATACGGACCGGCTTGAGCGGGTTCTGCGCCAGTACCGGATCGACGGCCGCCTCGTGCTGAATCTCGAAACCCCCAGGGACGCGGCGCGGCTGCGGGAACTTCTCGCGATGACCGCCCGCTTCAACTCCGATGACGGCTTCCGTCACCCCAGCGTGGAATACGCGGATTCGATTCGCGCACATTGCCGGGGTAGCCGGATCATTACCGACGACAACATGGGGACGGAATGGATGAACTGATCGAACCTGCGGGTTACGCCGCTGACGAGCGGCGGGCGACGCGGCTGGCTAGCAGGAACATTACCGCCGCGAAACAGAGCGCGATCGCGAACGACGCGGCGAAGTTCGGCCGGGCGCTCAGCGCGCCCGGCTCGGCAAGGTACAATCCGTCGCGCAGCGCCGTCATCCCGTAAGTCAGCGGATTGAGCCGCATCGTCCATCCCAGCCATCCGGGCGCTCCCTCGGCGGGAAAGAACGCGCCCGACAG
>Ga0181521_10001185_pt1 | contig 32349 bp, 27 predicted proteins | sample PEATcosm2014_Bin_32_FD_119764 | JGI IMG/M metagenome (GOLD analysis project Ga0181521, IMG submission 119764) | Peatland microbial communities from MTU Mesocosm Facility, Houghton, MI, USA - PEATcosm2014_Bin02_60_metaG | ecosystem: Environmental > Terrestrial > Soil > Wetlands > Peat | place...
CCTGCATCGGTCAACATCACCATGAATCCACGCTCGATACCCGCCTTTGTCCGTTCAACCAAAACTGTCAACCCGACAGGCTGCTAGGTGCTGGTGAACGCCCCAGATCTCGGATATCAGCTTTCCCTCGAAGCAGGTCCAGATTCTGGGTCCGCCACCGAGCATACCGTATTGGGGGCCGAGACTTACCGAGAGCGATCCGCTGGCCATCGACGTCGAGGGGCTCAGGATCTATCCTGTACTGAGCAAACGGGCGAGTGCGTACGGACCCCAGGTTCCGCTCGGCGCTGACGCCGCCACCACCGGATCCGTGGAGAGCCATGCGCACACGGTGACTGGGTGTCCGCTGTTGACGAACCCAGCCTGAGGCTACGCTTAAGGAGAATTCTAATGAAAATCGGCCTGCAGATCCCCAGCTTCACGTGGCCGGGCGGACCGGCGCAGATGGGCGCGAAGCTCGCGCAAATCGCTCGCGTCGCCGATGATGTCGGCTTCTACAGCGTGTGGCTGATGGACCACTTCTTCCAGATCCGCGGGGTTGGTCCGCATGAGAATGACATGCTGGAGGGCTACACCGCTCTCGGCTACTTGGCGGCGCTGACTAAACGAGTGAAGTTCGGCACGCTGGTGATGAGGGTCATCTACCGCTACCCCGGCATCCTCGTCAAGATCGCGACGACGCTGGATGTGCTCTCGAATGGCCGCACCTATTTTGGCATCGGCGCCGCCTGGAACGAGCAGGAAGCGAAAGGCCTGGGCGTGCCCTTCCCGCCGCTGGGTGTGCGCTTCGAACTACTCGAAGAGGCGCTGCAGATCGCGAAGCAGATGTGGTCGGGAAATAACGGCCCGTATCAGGGCAAGCACAATCAGCTCGCAGAAACCCTGTGCAACCCGTTGCCGCTATCGCGCCCCCATCCACCCATTATGATCGGCGGCGGCGGCGAGAAGAAAACACTGCGGATGGTCGCGCAGTATGCGGACGCCTGCAATATTTTTGGACCCCCGGAGACGGTGCGGACCAAATTTGCCGTCCTGAAGCAGCATTGCGATGCGCTCGGCCGCGATTACGGCACCATCGAGAAAACCACCTTGGGTACCGTGGATCTGCAGCCCGGCAAGATGAGCGCGAACGACGTGATCGCGCACTGCGAAGTGCTCGCGGCAATCGGCGTGCAGCATGCGATATTCAACATGCCGAACGTGCATGACATCCGGCCGCTGGAAATCTTCGGCCGCGAGGTCATCCCGGCGGTGGCTGGTCCTTAACCTCGAACCGGCTCCAATATGATGTATGACGACCGGGACCTGCCGGTCGGTCTTCACCTTTACTGCGCGTACGGCCCGCAGAATTCCACCATCTTCGGCCACAGTGCTGCGAGCGCTCCTCGGCGTTCGCGGTGCGCGCATGCGCGGTGAACTTTCTCGGCCTTGACCCTGCACGCAGACCTCGGCGCTGGGCTGATCTACAGGAACTCGCAACGCCCGCAGCGTGAATTCATGGTGCTTTGCCCGACGAAACCTTGAAAGTCCTATTTTCTTTCCTTACCACGGGGCCAATGGTGGGCAGACGCCGCTACGCGGCTCGGCGGCGATGCTGCCGAGAGGGTACGCGACCGGATCAGGCATGAAAAAATTCATCAACCGTTGGCAAGGCGCCAAGCTAACCCGATCAGATCGCGGGACGTCAATTCTCGCGGGTATGATGGTTACACACGCAGGAGGCGGCCAGATAGCGATCATTCAGGCTGCAGAGGCCGTCCTCGGCGCGCACCGAGGAATATGCCGAACTCAAGCTCGCGAGCCCCGGGAAAATCGTCTCAATATCGGCGGCGAGCGCATTGAAATGCAGGCAATTGCGGCAACTGTCGACATCACGGACGGTCATCGTCCGAGCCGATCCCAGAATGAAAAGTAAACCTGGGTGGACAGGAAAAAGCCGAGAATGACGTTGACCAGCACACCGATCGTGAAGGCATAGAACGGTCGTGCGCCCACCGAGACGAATTCCCTCAAACGCGTGGTGAGCCCGATACTGAGGAAGGCGAAGGAAAATGCCCAAGTCCGCAGCGCCTGCAGCGGTGCGACCAATCCCGGAACCACGTCCTTCTTATATTCCGCGTACGTGTACCCGCGCGAAACCAGGGTTAGAATGATCGAAGCCGCCAGGAATCCCAGCACGAACTTGGGAAAGCGGCGCCAGATATCGCCCGGTCCTCTCCGATGCTTGATCCCGGTGGTCTCCCAACGAGCCGTTGCAATCAACGAAAGGGCGAACGCCCACGCGCCGATCCACACATCGCGTCCGATCACCTTCATCAGAGTGAATGCTGCGACAGCGGCATCTGCGCTGCCCGCGATCCCGGGAACATTACCGGCGTAGCCACCGTAGGTTTGAGCGGCGGCGAGGCCCGCGGCATCGGCGAACTCCGAGGTGCCTATCCACGCTCCTGCCACTCCGGTGGACAGACCCAAGGCCCGCGAAATCAGCGGCAGCGCGAATATCATGGCGATGGCCCAGACGACGACCAGCGAAATGGCGATGGACACGTCCTGCCTCGTGGCGCCGACCGCACCGCCGACTGCAATGGCACCCGATACCCCGCAGACTGCGCCCCCGGTACCGAGCGTCGCCGCAAGACGCTTATCCAAACCAAGCCTCACGGCACTGAAGTAAATGACGCCGAATGTCGCCAAAGAAACTGTTGCCGCTTGCAACATCGCCACCGGCCCCGCCCATGCCAGTAATGTAATCGGTAGACCGGCGCCGAGCAGCACAATGCCGGTTTTGATGTAGAACTCGACGCGCAGAGCCGGCTCCAGCCATCGCGGAGCGCCGATAGTGTTCGAGATCGCCAGCCCCAATGCCAGAGCCACCAGTGGCGGTTCCAAATTGTAGTGCGAGGCCTGATCCCAGGAGCCCAAAAAATAGATAGCCCCCGTCGCCACGTAGAGCGGCAGGAACGCGGTCAGAAATCTCGGCAGTTTGATTCCGAGAGCGGCGGCTCCGGTGCCGAAAATGACCGCCCACAACAGGAAAAGCGCCGCATACCGCAGACCCTGTCCACGTAATTGACCGAACCAATCGGCTACATGGCTCCATTTCTGCGGCGCAACGGCGAGCCATTTCACCGAGGCACCAACGATGAATAACCCGACGGACACCAAGATCAGTCCGAGACCGATCCAAATCGCCCACCAATCCTCACTGCGCGTCAGTTCAGCCCAGTGCGACTCTCGAGCAGGTATCGGATGCGGGGTCTGCGCAGCAATTTCCGCCATGAAGAGCTCCTGGGCGCCGAATCACCACGCTAGTCGAGCCAATTCTCCGCGTCGAATAGCAATTCGGCATGGCGTGCTGTCAGTCGGTTATATGGAAGGCGTTGCGTAGGGCGCCGATATCCAATCGGCGCTCGCGTTGCGCCGCACCAGCACTCGAATTTGGCATATCGATATGACGTCTTTGTAGTTCCTGGCGAGGCGCACGCAGATTAGCCTGGATCCACCGGGCCACATTTGAAGGCGGATACCTATGGACCCAGAGTTACGCAGGCGACTATTTCGCGAATATCTCTGCTTCGCGTTGATCTTGCTGGCGGTCCTTATGGGTTCCGTAATTCAAAAGAACGGTAACACCGCGATGCGCGCTGATTCCCCGGGTATCCTGACCGTAAGCAGTGCGCCCCATTAGATGAATTTTCAGCAGCTGCGCTATCTGGTCGCCGTGCGCGATAACGGGCTCAACATAACGGCGGCGGCGAGGCAGCTACGCACTTCCCAACCGGGAGTGAGCCGGCAACTCAAGCTGTTGGAATCAGAACTGGGATTTCATCTATTCGAGCGCCAGGGCCGAGCCCTGGTGCGCACCACGGCGGCCGGCGAGGATATCGTCGCGCGGGCGGCCACGATATTGCAAAAAATGCAAAATATGCAGGGCACACCGGCGGAGTGGAGCCAGGCGGTCAGAGGTACCCTGTCGATTGCGACGACTCACACTCAAGCTCGATATGTGCTGCCTCAGGTCATCCGGGCTTTCCGCGCAAACTACCCGGGAGTTCGCCTGCACCTGCATCAAGGGACCTCCGAACAAATTGCGGAGATGGTCGCGCGCGACCGCGTCGATTTCGCCATTGCCACCGGCTCCGCGGAGTTATTTCCTCACTTGATCCGTCTGCCCGTGTATCGCTGGCATCGCGCTGTCGTCGTTCCTCGCGGACACCCGCTGTCGTCCGCGGGAAAGCTGACGCTCAGGAAGCTCGCCGACTACCCGATCGTAACGTACGTTTTCAGCTTCGCCGGCCGCTCCTCTTTGCTGGCTCTATTCGAGACCGCGGGACTTTCACTCGACGTTGCGTTAACTGCGCGCGACTCGGACGTCATTAAGACTTACGTGCGCATCGGCTTGGGAGTGGGGATCCTGGCAAAACTTGCCGTCGATCCTGCGATCGATTCGGATCTCATCATGCTCGATGCGGCTCATCTGTTCGAAGAACATACGACGTGGATCGGATTTCGTCGGGGTGCATTGCTGCGCTCGTTCATGTACGAGTTCATAGAGCTTCTAGCCTCCCATCTGCCAAGATGGCGCGTGCGCGCGGCCGAGAAAGCGCAGACACAAGAAGCAGTGGACCGCATTTTAGTGGGCTTTAAAGTTCCGCTGCGCGACAATCATTGAACGAGCGGCCGACCGGAACATGCGCTGAATCCGTGCTGCCGGTAAGGCATGAGCTTGTGCACTTCCGGTATTTTGAACGCCGAACGGCCGAGCACTAGGATAGCGCGAGTATTCATTTCGCCGGCTACGCCCGCCAGGAGTCCCAGATGCCAAGCCTTCGCCTCGGTGATATCGCCCCCGATTTCGAACAGAATTCGAGCCTCGGTCCCATCCGCTTCCATGAATGGCTGGGTGACAAGTGGGCCGTGTTGTTCTCTCACCCGGCGGATTTCACGCCGGTATGCACTACCGAACTCGGCTTGACGGCCAAACTCCAGGACGAATTCGCGAGACGTGGTGTCAAGGTGATCGCCCTGTCGGTCGACCCCGTGGAATCGCATGTGAAGTGGATCGACGACATCAATTCGACCCAGCGCGCCACGGTGAACTTTCAGATCATCGCCGATGCGGACCGCAAAGTGAGCCTGCTCTACGATCTCATTCACCCTAACGCCAGCGCGACTGCCACGGTGCGATCGCTATTCGTGATTGATGCGGCCAAGAAGATCCGACTAGTGATCACGTATCCGGCCAGCACGGGCCGCAATTTCGACGAGATCCTGCGCGTCATCGATTCGCTGCAACTCACCGACAACCATAGCGTAGCCACACCGGGTAATTGGAAACACGGTGAAGACGTCGTTATCGTGCCGTCGCTACAAGATCCCGAGCTCATCCAACAGAAATTCCCGAGAGGCTATGTTGCGGTCCGGCCATATTTACGAATTACGCCGCAGCCGAATTTATAGTGAGGAGGCGTTCTGATGAGTGCCGCAATCGATTACCGGCTAACCGATGCATCCAGAGAGGTGGATGCCGTACTCAACTATACCCGCAACACCGGGGTGCGGCCGGTCAATTACACCTTTGATCCGCCGCCCGGCGTACCGAGAAGCTGCGGCGAAATCGATGCCCGAACCGTCGCCATCCATGACGCTCGGCAAGTGCCCGGCCTGGGGCTTGATATCACAGGTTTTGAAATGATCCCGCACCCAAGCTCGCTCACCGATTGGGCCGCATTCAGTGATGTCGAGTGTGTGAGGGCGATTGATTACCCAGAGGTAGCAGCCGCGCTCAAAACTCGGACTGGCGCGGACAAAGTGGTGATCTTCGACCATACGTTACGCGACAGCACCGCCCTCCCCGGCCGGGCTGCCTTGCGCGAGCCGGTACGCCGCGTTCACGATGATCAGACGCTTGACTCTGCACCGCGGCGCGTGGCCAAGCACCTGCCGCCCGATGAAGCCGAGTGGCGCCTACAGCGGCGTTTTGCGATCGTCAATTTTTGGCGGCCGGTGGGCAGGCCGGTCTTGCAGGCACCGCTCGCGGTGTGCGACGCACGCACCATCGAACCACGCGACCTGCTTCCAAGCGACCTCGTCTACCCCGATTGGACGGGCGAAACCTATGCGCTGGCGTACAATCCGCGCCACCGCTGGTATTGGTACCCGGATCAGACGCCATCCGAGGCGACGCTGCTGAAGATCTACGATTCGGCCGTCGACGGACGCGCACGGCTCACGGCGCACACGGCGTTCGATGATCCCACGAGCGCGCCCGATGCGCCGCCCCGGCGCAGCATCGAAGTACGATCCATCTTGTTCTGGTAGCTACAACCTCACGTTATAGAGATGAATTGGATCCGTCCGGCGAATTCTCACGGCCCACTCTGGCCCAATTGAGTCGCCGCGTCGCCAACATCAAGGTAGCCAGAGTTACAAACAAAAGGAGCGACCCGTACAGCAGCGCGTAATCCTCGGAAAGCAGAATCACATAAAGCGCTCCGTACGAGGCGGCCAGCGCAGCGCCGATCCCCGCGGCGGAATTGCGATTCGTCGTTGCGCCCGCGATGTACGCGGTGATCAGCGTGACCAGCGCTGCGGCTGCGATTGCATAGGACACTGCGAAACCCACGTGCTCGGAAAGGGCCAGAAGTAGCAGGTAAAAGGTCGCGAGCGCGAGCCCCACCAACAGATACTGCATCGGATGCAGCCGCAATCCTTGAACTAGGTGTTCCCAGGCGAAGAAGCACGCGAACGTAATGGCAATGAATAAAATACCGTAGCGCACCGCACGGTAGTTCTGTGTGTAGATATCGGAGGGCTGGAAGAGGCGCACACCGAATGCAGTGGCAAGCATTGCGGAGTTGGAAACGGCATCGCCACGCCACCTTTGCGGTACGGCGCGATTGAGTTCGAGGACGTGCCAATTGGCCGAATAACCCTGAGCAGCGAACTCATGCGAGATGGGCAAGAACGCCCCCTCAAAGTCGGGATGAGGCCAGGCGATGCGGGCGCTGACGGTGGTATTTGCTCCCAAGGGCAGAAAATGCAATGAGTCGCTTCCGGCAATTTCGAACTCGAGACGGAAGGTGAGTGGAGCCACGTGGTCTATGGCCTTCAGATCGATGGGAGAAGACAACGCGGCGAATCCGGCCACCTCGCCGCTGGTCGCATGAAACGCTTGACCATTTTCTTCGAAGCGTGTCAGTGATCGTAGATATTTGACCCCGGACAGAGGCAGCTGAATGACCGCGTGCGTGGGCAGGACGCGTGTGTCGACGTTGGAGGCGAGCAGCCCCGTAACCGCGTCGGAGTTAAATTCACCGGTGATGACGACTTTGGAGACGTATACGGGCACGGAATAGATGCCTTTGCTTCGGACTTCGACAGCTGCTTCGATCGCAATCCTGACGTCGTCCGGAAGAAGATGTAGCGGTGCGCCAGCTGCCCAGACCTCCGTGGTGTTCTTAGTCAATGAATCGACGACGACGGATCGCTCCTGGGTGTCGACGCTGAGGATGGGGGCGCCCACAATCTGCGAGCCGCCGAATCCAGCCGCTATCACGTCATAGGCTTGGTGTTGGAGAGCCTGCCTCTCGTTCACAAGGTACTCGACGCGCAAGAGCGGCCACAACATCAGCACGGTCAGTGCCGCGATTATCAGGGCCTTGATGGAAATAGACTCGAATCGACGCTCCAAGCTCGGCATGATCTTTGCCTCCGCGTCCAAGTGACATGTTGAGGAGTAAACCGCGGGATTCAGGCGACCGGAGGGCATCTTTGTGGCGAATTCTGACGGTGACAGTGCGTCGCTACTGGCCCATCGCACCGCTCGAGTAGCTCACTTCTGACCTGGGTGAGGCGGAAGACGAGAGTCGGGCGGGTGCGCTCAACTGTCGGCTTCAATATTCACTTGTTGGGAAGCTTGCGCAATGATTTACCTGACGACGCAGAGGTTTTTGAATCCGTCTCCGTACTCATAATCCGCGGCGCCTTTTATGAGCCAACCTCGAGATTAGGCGAACGCCTTGAGTTAACGTTATATCGGGAAAAAACTACTCGGTCGTCCCTTCGCATCAAAGATACTCACGCTCGAGACAAAAACGAAAGTCGCATGTATCGGATTGTTCGAGGACAACAAGATTGGTGACAGACATGCTGTTGGTCCTCGCCACCGGCCGACCAACATACCTGTTACTTTACGAGAAGAAGGCGGATCGCCGACGATGGGTAACGGACGTGACACTCCAAGCTAACGATCCCGCGGTGGAGGATATAGAAGCGATGTGCAGCGTGGGATCGCTCAGCGGGTAAATCGAAGAATGTTACAAATTTAATCAAGGGGGCGAAAAATGGACAAGCAGGACTATTTGACCGGCATCGGGGAATTATATGCCGCCGAAGTCCTCGGTGAGGGCCTGGCGAACCGATGGCTGGAGCTGACGACGGATCCTATCCAAAAGTACAAGCTCGGACTTTTCCTGCAGCTCGAATCGGAGGCCAAAGTGAGACTCAGGCCGCTGCTCGCGCGCCATGGAATCAGCCTCGTCGAGGAGGCACGGCATAGATCGGCCGGCGCCGCGGCCGCCGAGCAGTTTGCTGCGCAATCGTGGAAGGAGGCAATGGCGACTCTGGCGCAGCTCGCTCTGCCTTATGCATATCGATTTCAGTCGTTACTCGACGTGGCTCCACCCGAGGATGTCCCACTGGTGAGGTTCATGGTCGACCATGAACTTTCGGTATCTCGTATTGCGGAGCGTGAGGCACAGGGTGAATCGGCGTTCAGCTCCGAATTGATCGTCAAGCTCGCGCACCCGATTGCCTATGTGGGTTGACCGACGTTGTGGCTTCGCCCTCAATAGGAATTTAAGCCTCGCATGCCTGACTGCCGAGGCCTAACAACCAATCAGCCGATCACTGCGATGCGTAGAAGCTCGCCCATATATCCCTCTGACCACGGGCCACATCCCTGTTCCTTTACCGAACACGACAATTCCTCGAACGGCGCCTACGGCCCTAGAACCTCTAATGCCGCGTACACATTCCCGTATCGGCTTGAGTCACCGCCACGCGCTGATGCAAGGTGACCCCACCGATGAGAAGCGCGGCGGCCGCCCAGATGAAGAGAGCGATGACGAGCTGCCGAGCGCGGGGAGAAAGCCTGATCGGTCGGCGTGTTGCCGCCGCTCCGCTCAACGGCGGAAATTGATCCAAACTGATGTCAACAGCGGATTCCATACAAAGGTCCCTCACGTTCGCCTCCATCAATCCATTGCGCGTGGATAACGACCCCTATTTAATCGGCCGCTGCGGCACGAGTCAAATGTCGTCGCCCCTGTACGCCTGTTATGTCAACCATCGGCGTCTAGGTTGCCAAAACGTCGATTTGCAGCCACCGCAGCGCGGTCGCCCATCAGTACCCTCACCGGTTATGAACAGCCTCTCGGCTCTTGAGTCCGCCAAGCCGCCGCGGCGGCCGCCTTCCCATGGCGGCGTTCGTCGCATGCGACTCACCCCTGTGTTCGCCCGGCGACGGCGAGTCAAAGGCGTGTCATGCAGACTGCAATTCGCCCGCGGGCGTCTTCGCGGATACGTTGCGAATACTGCAAGTCGGCGACTTTGCGGGTTATCATCAGGCTGCTTCAATTCACCATGGGGGATGATTCGATGCGCAGATTCACAGGACGCGTGGCGGTCATCAGCGGCGCGGCCCGCGGCATGGGCAAGGCGGTTGCATTGCGGCTCGCCGATGAGGGTGCGACCGTGATTGCGGTCGATGTCAATGGCGAGGGCGCGGCTGCCACGGCCAAGGAGATCGGCGGACAATCGCTGTCAGTGCAATGCGACATCGGCGATCCGGACTCGGTTGCGAAGCTGTTTGCGGCGGTTGCCGGCAAGGCGGGAAAGCTCGACATCCTGATCAATGTCGCCGCGATCGTTCCGTTCGTCAAATGGGATGAACTCACTTTCGATGAATGGCGTCGCGTCATGCGCGTCAACCTCGACGGACTCTATCTGATGTGCCGCGCCGGCTCCGACATGATGCGCGCCGGCGGTTATGGCCGAATCGTCAATTTCAGCTCGAACTCGATCTTTGCGGGCACGCCCAACATGGCGCACTACGTGGCCTCGAAAGGCGGCGTACTCACGTTTACGCGCGCGCTCGCGACCGAACTCGGTCCCTATAGAATTACCGCCAATTCGATCTGCCCGGGACTCATCGACACGGAGGGCGTGCAGCAAACCCCGCACAAGGAGGCCTTCGGTTTCGTCGAAATGCTGCAAGCGATCAAAGGTCACGGCGTTCCGAAGGACGTGGTGCCGGCGGTCGCGTTTCTCGCCTCGGAGGAGGCTCATTGGATCACGGGCCAGGCGCTCAACGTCGACGCCGGCATGGTCCGCTGGTAGGCCCTGTCAGGAGTAGAAATCGGCTCCGGTCCGATAGGTCGCAAAGCTCTCCAGGTCGTGCGAATAAAAGAGTTCGGCGTCGTGCTGCTCTGCGAGCGTCTTGAGGCGCTTCATCGACGCAAGGCTCGCAGTCGGATCCAGGTGGAAGCTCGAGATGCACATCATGTCCATGTTTTTCTTGCTATAGCACGCGTCCGCCGTGAACAGCATCGGGCGCCGGTTCTTGAGTTCGACCAGCAAGCTGTAGTGACCGGCGGTGTGGCCCGGCGTCTCGAACAGCCACAGGCCCTTAGCGATCTCTTGATCCCCGGTCAACGTTTCGAACTTCGGCGTGTACATATCGAGCAGCGGATCGGGAGGCAGTTTTAGACCGCGCTTGGCCGCGAGGTTCGGCGCAAAACTCATATCCGAATAGCCCAAATGTTCGAATGGCTGACAGTTGCCGCTGGCCTCCAATTCCTTGGCGTGGCACAGCGTGCAGGCTTCGCCGAAATACTTGTTGCCGCCGCAATGATCGAAATGATAGTGCGAGTTGATCACGTAGTTGATGTCGCCGGTTTTCAAGCCCAGCTTCGCGAGCTGCCCGGGCAGCGTCTGCGACTTGTCCTGGATGGGCTTCTCGAACGGCAGCACGCGCATCACGTGGTCGAAATCGTAGCCAGTGTCGAATATATAGCGGCCGTCGGCGTGCTCTATGAGCACGCTGTAGCAGGGAAACCGCACTTCGCCGGCGGGGCCGCGATTCCAAAAGGCGTGAAAGCCGTCGATCACGAGCGTCCCGCCGTCGAGCAGATGAACCTTGGTGTCGGTCATGAATCGAACCCTCTCATTTCGGCGCCGCCGCCACCGACGTCATCATCGCACGCACCGAGAGCGCGTCCCAAATTGGATCGACCTTGAGCTTCCCGCCGATGATTTGAGCGCGCACGTTTTCGATGCCCGACCAGACGTCGTCGGGAATGTACTTGGAGTGCAGCAGGCGCACCGAGTCGTCGCTGAGCTGAATCGAGTAGGCATGCGTTCCGAACTTGTCGGCTTTGAGATCTTCGATCATCGCCGAATAGACCGGCACCAGATTCCAGACGACCGACGTCAGCAGGTGTCCCTTGTCGAGCGAACTCTTGTCGCCGAGCTGGTCGATGAACCAGATGTTGCCGCCGCTGGCCGAGGCCCTGGTATCCACGGCCTGCATCATGCCGAAACTGGCCCGATCCCCCTGGCCGAACACGACGTCGGCGCCGGCGCCAATCATCGATTCAGTGACGCGTCGGCCGCCGGCCACATCGGCGTAGGCTGCCGGGCCGATCACCGCATACAGCACCTTGACGGCCGGGTCCGTCGCGCGCACGCCCTGCGCGAACGCCGCCGACTGGCTGTTCCACGGCGGCGACTCCGCGGCGACGACGATCGCGACGACGTGCGTGTGCGTCATCTTCGCCGCCAGTACGCCGGCGAGGTAGGCCCCTTCGCGTCCCGACAGCGTGTAATCGGCGACGGCGCCAGGACGCGAGGCCTTCGGGCGGTCAACGATGGCGACGGGCACGTGTTTCTCGGCACCGATCTCCGGCGCCGCGGTGTTGTAGCCACTCGCGTGCGCGATGATCAGGCTCGCTCCGTCGTCCGCGAGTTCACGCAGTTGCGCATGCACGTCGCCGTAGCCGAGCCCCGAGGCGGGCATGAACTTCAGGTGGTACTTCGCGGCGACGGCCTTCGCGGCCTCGAAGGCCTGCTGATTCCAGCCGAAATCGGTCGGCTCTTCGGGCAGCATGATCGCGAGCGCAGTAACCTCGGCGGCCGCTGCGCTGCCAGCGCCAAGAACCCAGGCGGCGGCGAGCGCCAGCGCGACGCGCGCGCTGGCGCGGATCCTGTCTTGCCGGCCGGCCATCGCCTCGGTCAGAACTTGTACCCGATGCCGATGCGGTATTCACGCGGCGGAAACCAGTTCTGCGTCGTTTCGCCGCCGTACTGGTTCGTGAAGCGGTAGCTTACCTCGGCACGGTTCGCGAGGTTCGAGACGCCAAACGTCAGGTCGAGCCGGCGGTTCGCGAATGTGTAGTCGAAGAGCAGGTTCATCATCACGTAGCTCGGCGTCGTGTAGTAGAACGAGTTGCCGAACACCGTATCCGCGTACTGGTCACGATACACGAGCTGGTAGCGGGACAGCAGGCTCGAGCCGTCGCCGAACTTCGCCGTCTGCGACAATGCTAGCGTTGCCATGTAGGGCGGCAGGTTCGGCGGTGCATTGCCATAGACATCGCGGTAGCCCTTGGCGCGCAACGCCGTCAGCAGCGCCAGGCCGTTCGGCAGCGCCGGATTCGGGATACCGTACTCGGCATCGATAAACGCCGTCTCGCCATACTCCGCCGCGAAGGCGGCGTTCGCGGCGTTGCCGGCCAGATTGTCGATGGTCGAGATGTGGGTCGCGATATGGCCCCGCTCGGACGTGACAAAAGCGTCGATGCGAAAGTGGGCTGGCAGCAGTGCGGTGAACTCGCCCTCGATGCCGTAGACGTTGACCTTCGGCAGGTTGTCGACGCCGCCGTCAAAATTTATCAGGTCCTCGGCGTGATACTGCATGTTCTTGTCGATGTAGTAGAACGCGGCGAGGTTTGCGAGGAAGGTCTTGTCGAGCAGCGAGTTCTTCGAGCCGATCTCGAAGGCCGTGATCGTCTCCGGCGCGTAGTTTGGCGGAACGACGGCGGGCGCGGTGCCCGGGTTACCGCCGCCGGGCTTGTAGCCGGTGGAGATACTGCCGTAGAGCAGGTTCTCGGGGGTGACCTGGTCTTCGATCCCGGCCTTCCACGTCAGCTTGGACGAGTGTTGGCTCAGGTGCACGAGGCCGCCGCCGATGCTCGGGTCTCCGAAATAGTTGTCGAGGAAGGTGGAGTTGCGGTCGGTCGTATAGCGAAAGCCGGCGGTGGCGCGCAGATCGTCCGTGACATGGTACGTGGCCTGGCCGAAGCCGGAAGCCGAGGTGCGCCGGAGTGCATTCAGGGTCTCGAAATACAGCGTGCCGGCCGCGATTTCCGGCGCCGCGAGCGCTTCCCCGACCGGATCCGGCAGTCCGATCGTGTCGGGCGCATTGGGCTCCTGGGGATTACGCAGGTACTGCGAGTACGCATCGGTGACGCGCGAATGCACGAAAAACGCACCGGCGACCCAGTCGAGGGGACCGCCGGGCTTCGAGCCCAGGTCGAACTCCTGGGTCACCGCATAGTTCTGGTGCGTCACATACTGGTCGTTCTCGCCACCGTACAGTGCCGTCGCCAGCGGTAACGTGAGGCCGCTCTCCGAGTTCGATCCGCCCTGGTTCATGTATTGCAGGCTCGACAGGGACTTGAACGTCATTACATTGAAGTTGTAGGTCCCGGTGAGCGTCGCGATGGTCTGCTCGTTGTCGTAGATGCCGGGCCAGTCGCTCGTCTCGTCCCAGGGATCAGGATTCGGGTCGAGGATGTTCTTGCTCTCCGGCTCGTGCTGGACCACTTTCGCGTACTCAATCGAACCGAGCAGCGAAAAATCCTCGTTCGGCTGCAGCAGAGCGGAGAGCCGCACGTGATAGTTATTGGTGTCGTTGAGGCGATAATCCCCGGGGATGGCGGTCGCGGTGACATAGCCGTCCTGCTTGTCGAAATCGCCGGCAAAGCGCAGCGCCAGCGTACTGGAGACTGGCAGGTTGATGGCGGTGCGCACATGCACGAGGCTCAGCGAACCGAACTCGGTATCCACGTAGCCCTTGACCGCGTCGAGGGTCGGCTGCACGGTAATGATGTTCAGCGTGCCGCCGACCGAGTTCTGGCCGAAGACAGTGCCCTGCGGCCCGCGCAATACCTCGAGATGATCGAGGTCCAGGAAGCCAAGGCTCAATGACAGCGGGTTCGGAATGAAAAATCCGTTCTGGTGCAGCGAAACCGACGCCGGCGAGCCGTCGTCCTGCGGGGAGTTGAGGCCAATGCCGCGGATCGTCAAGTCGAAGTTGTAGCCATCGCTCTCGCCGATGATCAGGCCCGGCACCGTGCCATTCAGGTCCTCGGCGCTCTGGATCGAGTTCTGCGCGAGGACATCGGCCGTAATCGCCGTGATCGCCTCCGGCGCCGCCTGCAACCCGGTGTTCTCCTTCTGCCCGACGACAATGATGCTTTCGAGTTGGTCCGACGGGTCAGTGGTGGCCGCTCCAGCCAGGGGCGCGAGCAGAATTCCACCGACGATCCACGATGCTCTCTGGTTCCGGGTGCAGCGCATTAAATGATCCCCTTTCTTGTGCTCATGCCGCGATCGGCATTGAAATGGTTTTGTTAGTGAACCAAGTTCTTCCCTTGGTTCAATAGTGTCACTAAAGCAATGCCTCTGACAATAACATTCATGGTTTCGCTGCTCGGATATTGGTTCGGGCCAGCGCTCCGCGACGGGGCATCGCGCGGCGGCGTGCGCACCGTGTTGGGCATCGGCCAAGACGGTGCACGACGCGTCATGGGATTGCCCCGTGGACGATCCGCCCGCCGACCATCGTCATGACGACGTCCGTTTTCCCAATGGCTATGGTCGGCACCGAGAAAATATCCTGAGATAGAACCGCGAGATCGGCCAATTTTCCGACCTCGAGGCTGCCCACTTGGCTGTCTGCGAACGCGGCGTACGCAGAACCGCGCGTATAGGCGTCGACGGCCTGCCTCACGGTCACGCGCTGTTCAGGCGTGTAGAAGTTGCCGGTGGGGCGCGCTCCGGCCATCGCAGCGCCGTCCAGCGGCAGATCGATGATGTCGGCCGTGTCGGCGGAATGCCAAATCTCACGCGTCGTCGCCTCCTGAATGCCGATAAACGCATTCGGCGGCCATGAACAGGGCCAGTCGCTGCTGAACCCCATGACGACGCCGTCTTTGAGGAAAGTCTGCCACTGATCGCTCGGAGTCGGCTCTTTGGGGTCGGCGTTCGTGCCCGAATCGCCGCAACAAAAGGCGGGCGAGGTGACATCGATGACAGAGAGCGCAGCGTAGCGTGGGAAATCCACGTCGCGCACCGACGAGCTGTGCTCGATGCGCAGCCGCCGGTCTCGCGGTCCGTTGCTGCGCTCAGCTTGCTCGTAGGCATCGAGCACCATGTGGACGGTATCGAAGCGCGTCGCATGCGTCATGAGCTGATAGCCGCGTCGATCGAGTTCCACGACCAGCGTCTTGAATTGATCCGGCCGATAGACGAGCGGCGCCAGGAGGCCTGTGAATCCGTCGGCAAAGAACTTGACGAGATTCGCCGACACCCATTCATCGTGATAGGTGGTTCGCGCTTCATCGAGATCCGCGAGAAATTGCGGCGTGAGCCGATGCGGCGTCGCAACCGCACCGAATGCGGTGCGCGTCCGCACAGTCAGCGCACCACGATCGCGCAGCGCCGCATATAATTTGATTTCCGCAAGATCGCCGGTCGCATTGACGACGCTCGTGATTCCGTAGCGGTTCAATTCGCGCGTCGCCACTTCGATCATCGCGAGCTGCTCTTCGACGGTCAGCGTCGCCCTCACGTATCGCTCGACCGCCTCCATCGCCGCCTCGATCAATACGCCGGTCGGATGACCGCTCGCGTCTCGAACCACGTTGCGCTCTTCCACGGGATCGGGCAGGGGCTCATCGGTAATTCCCGCGAGCGCCATGGCCTTGGCGTTGAGCCACATCGCGTGCTCGGAAATATTGTGAACAATGATCGGCCGGTCGCTGACGGCCTCGTCGAGAAGCGCATGCGTCGGTGCGAACGGCGGCGTCGGACTGAAGTCGGCACGCCCGAACAAAAGCTTCTCGTCCGGATGGCGCGCGGCGTAGTCTCGAATCCGCGCGATCAGAGGTTTGGGCCTGGCCGGCGTGATGCTCGCTTCGGGCGTCGATAAATTGAACCCATGCAGCGCGACCGCACCGAGCCACACGTGGATATGCGCATCGACGATGCCGGGAATCACGGTGCGCCCGTGCAGGTCGATCACGCGCGTCGCTGGGCCGCGACGCGCGAGAGACTCCGCGTCGTCGCCGACCGCATCAATGCGCGAACCCGTGACGGAAAGCGCTTCGGCCCACAGCGCATTCGGCGCGCCGGTATAGATATGCCCGTGCAGCAGCACCAGATCGCTGGTGGCCGCCCTCGCCTGAGGACCGAATCCCAGCAAGAGCGCTAAGCCAATGAATTTCCATGATCTGGCGTTCACGCTGTACCTCTCTGAACCAATTTCCCAAATTGGTTCCGCATCGCTTCGTTTGATTCGAGTCTGCCGGGAACCAAACTCAAGGTCAATCGGTGCACTTTAGCCGCCCGCTTCGCCGTCGACGCCGTCGTCGATGACGGCGAGAGCGGCCGCGACGCCGGCCGCGACGTCGAGCCGATGGCCCAGCGCGCGCAGCGCGCCGCCGAGCGCGGTCACGGCGATGACGGAATACATGGGCCTCGCGGTCGGGCCCATATGGCCGATGCGCACGAGCTTACCGAGCGTCTCGCCGCGTCCCGACGAAAACACGACGCCGTAGCGCGTGCGCGCGGCGGCCCGCAGCCCCGGATCGTCGATGCCCGCAGGGATCCGAACGGCCGTTGCCGTGGGCGACGCGGTCCGGGCGTCGGCTGGCCAGAGGCGCAGCCCCATCGCGAGAACGCCGGCCCGGCACGCTGCGGCGGTCAGCGCATGCCGGGCCCAGACACTCTCGGGCCCCTCGGTCAGGTACCGATCGAGGGCTGCATCCAGACCATTGATTTCCGAGACCGACGGCGTGAAGGGGAACGGCCGATCTCGGCGCCACGCATGCTCCCAATCGAGAAAGCTCAAGATCGAATCGCGAGGCGCGTCCGGATTTTGCTTCATCTTCTCCCAGGCGCGCGGCGTCACGCCGACGAGCGAGAGGCCCGGCGGGCACCCGAGGCATTTGTTGGGCCCGGTAATGAACAGATCGGCAGAACAAGAATCGGGACCGATATCCATGCCGCCGAACGACGAGACCGCATCGACCAGCAGATAGGCGCCGTGCGCGGCGACGATCCGGCCGATCTCCGCGACCGGATTGATGGTCCCGGACGGGGTGTCGTGGTGGCACACGGCGACGACACGGATGTCCGGCCGCGCCTTGAGCAGCGCCGCGACGCTGGCCGGATCGATCACTTCATCGTACGGTACGCGGATCTCGAGCAATTCCGCGCAGTAGCGCCGCGCCCAGAAGCCGAACCCCGCTCCGTAGACACCGGAGACGAGATTGAGCACGACGTCCTTCTTGGCGATCAGCGACGCCGCACCCGCCTCGAGCGCGAGCACCGGCTCGCCCTGCAGAATCACCGGCATGTGCGCAGTCCGCAGCGCCGCGCGCAGCTTCTCCTCGACCCGTTCGTAAAAGCCGAGAAACGCCGGGTCGTAGTCATAGAGCACCGGCCTCGCCAAGCCGCGTAGCACTTCGGGGTAGGCGTCCACAGGCCCGGTCGTCAGCGTGAAAATCGGGTCTTGATCGGTTGTGATCGACATTGGCGATCTCCTTGGTGTGGTCATTCTTCAACGCTCGCCGCGCACATAGGACGTGCCCAATGCGGACGGCAACATGCTGTGCCGGGCGAAGATCACCAGCACGAGCATCACGACGGCAAACGGCAGCATCTGCACGACGTCGGTGGGCACATCGATGCCTGCGACCTGCAGAGCCGTCGTCATTGCAAGACTGGCGCCGAACAAGGCGGCGCCGATCAATACCCACAGCGGCCGTCCGCGCGCGAGCATCGCGAGCACGATGCCGATGACGCCGGCGCCGCCCGTCATGAAGGGCACGAACAGACCCGCACCGACGTTCGCCATGTAGGCGCCGCCGAGGCCGGCCAGAAATCCCGTGCACAGCACCGCGAATGAACGCGTGCGCACGACGTCGACGCCGGCGGCGTCGAGCGCCGCGGGCTTGTTCCCCGCAGCCTCCAAACTGAGGCCGAGGTAGGTCGAGCGAAACACCCAGGTCAGCATACCCACGAGCACCCAGCTCAGATAGACCAGTGGATTGTGGCTGAACAATCCTTGACCAAGAACCGGTATCTGACTGAATGCGGGCACTGCGAAAATCGGAGCCGCGGCAAGGCGCGGATACGAGCGGCTGAACTGCACGAAATGCAGCAGCGAGGTCAGACCCTCGGCCCCCACCGTAATCGCGATGCCGATCACGATCTGATTGAGCCCTTTGCGTATGCAGAGCAGCAGCACGATGAGCGCCGCGCCCATCCCGCCCACACCGCCGGCTAAAAAGCCGAGCCAGAATGACCCCGAGTGGTAGGTCGCGAGAAAGCCCGTGTAGGCGCCGATCAGCATCATGCCTTCGAGACCGATATTGAGTACACCGGCCTTTTCCGAGATCTGCTCGCCGAGACCCGCGAGCAGCAGCGGCAGGCCGGCCGTGACCGCGCCGAACAGCAGCGAGACCAAGAACGGTTCTGTGAACAAAGCGCTCATGTTCAGGCGGCGCTCGGCTTGCGGCGCGATTGATCCAGATATTCGACGAGCGCGAGGAACAGCAGCAGCAGCGCCACCAGCACGAGCACATAGTGCTGCGGAACCCCGACCCGGCGCGCCGCGCTTTCGCCGCCGACCATGAGCGCCGAGAAGAACAGCGTGAAGCCGATGACCGCATAGCCGTTGAAGCGCGCAAGAAACACCAGCGGCACCACCAAGAGACCGAACGCCGGGTTCCAGTCCGCGCGCACCGAGCCCCAAACGCCCAGCACCTCGACCGCGCCCGCGAGCCCAATGAGGCCGGCGCTCAGCGCAAAGGCGATGATCGTGAGCCTCTCCACGCGCAAGCCCGCATGGACCGCCGCGGCACGGTTGGCGCCGAGCACTTGCAGTTTCAGCCCGAACGCCGTGCGAGTCATCATGAGGTGCACGAGGATGACGGCGAGGATCGCAAGCACGAGTCCGCTGTGGATCGTCGTGCCGAAGAGCCGCGGCAGCCGGTCATCGACGCCGAGGCTGCGGGTCTGCGGCACCGTGGTATCCGGATCGCGGAGCACGAGCTTGATGAGCACGTTGGCGAGGCTCGTGCCGAGAAAGCTCATCATCAGCGTCGTGATGATCTCGTTGATGCCGTAGCGCGCCTTGAGCATCGCGGGAATCACGGACCAGAGCGCGCCCACCAAGGCGCCGACGATCATGCAGACGACGAGATTCAGCGCACGGGGCAAATCCGCGGCGAGCGCCGGCGCGAGCGCGGCGCTCGCGACCGCCGCCAGCAGGAACTGGCCGTCGCCGCCGAGATTCCAGATTCCCGCGCGAAACGCGACGATCAGGCCCGCGGCAATCAGCAGCAGCGGCGCCATGCGTGTCACGGTCTCCTGAGCGCCGCCCCAGCGCAGCAGGCTGCGCTGCAAAACGAAGCCGTAATAGTCGAGCGGGTCCTTGCCGAGCACCAGCAGAATGAGGCCGCCGACGACGAGCGCCATCGCGACCGGAATCAGCACGCGCTGCAGTGTGGTCTTGAGTCCTGCGGCCATGTCGCCACGTGTGCTCATTCCGCCGCGGCCCCGGTCATGAGGCGCCGGACCTTGCCGCCCGCGTCGTCGTCGTTCTCGACGATGCCCGCGAGCGATCCCTGAAACATGACGCCGACGCGGTCGCTAATCTCGAGCAGTTCATCGAGATCGGTCGAGATCACGATGACCGCAACGCCGCGAGCCGCGGCTGCGACAATCCGGTCGAGCGCGAGGCGCTGATTGTGCAGGTCGAGCCCATAGGTGGGCTTGTTGAGAATCGCGACGTTCGCCTCGGCGTCGAGCTCGCGCGCCAGCAGCACCTTTTGCACGTTACCGCCCGAGAGCTTGCCGACCGGCGTGAGTTCCGACGTCGTGCGGATATCGTTGCGCAGGATCTGCTCGCGCGCACTCTGGTGGATCAGCGGCCAATCGCTGATGCCGTGGCGCCAAAACGGCAAGGCGCCGATTTCCTTGAGCACGAGGTTCGTCGCAACCGAGAATGTGCCGACCGTGCCCTCGCCGAGCCGGTCGTCGGTCACGTAGCGGATTCCGCGCTGCCGCCGCTCCGGCACGCGCCCCCACGTGATGTCGGAGCCCGCCAACTCGAGTCGACCTTGGCGCAATGAGCGCTGGCCCGCGAGCACTTCCGCGAGGTGCTTCTGGCCGTTGCCGTCCACACCCGCGATCCCGAGCACCTCTCCCGCCCAGAGCTCGAAGCTCACCGCATGCAGCGGCGTCTCGGCGAAATCGGGCATCGTCACGAGCGCGCGCGCCGACAGTGTCGCGGGCTTGCTGCGATCCACGGAATTGGCGCGACGCAGTTTGCGTCCCAGGAGAATCGCGAGTTCGCCCTCATGGCCCTTATCGGGCACCGCGCCGGCGTCGGCGGCACCGAACATTAGGCGGATCACGGTCTCGGTCCGCTCGGCCTCGCTCATCGTCTGCAGACGCTGCGGCTCGATGTCGCCCGCGACCTTGCCTAAGCGCAGAACCGAGATGCGGTCGCCGAACTCATAGGCTTCGAGCAGCTTGTGCGTGACCAAAATCAGCGCGACGCCTTTTTCCTTGAGACGGCGCATCATGCGGCCGAGATCCGCGACGCCTTGCGGCGTCAGCATCGAGGTCGGCTCATCGAGCAGCAGCAATTTCTCGTCACGCCAGAGCGCGCGCATGATCTCGACCTGCTGCTGCTCGCCGAGCGACAATCCGGACACCGGCGCGTCCGGATCGATGCGCGTGCCGAGCAAGACCGACAGCTCATCGAAGCGGCGCAGCGCTGCGCCGCGCGCGAGCGACCGCAGCCACGATCCTCCGAGCATCAAATTTTCGATGACGGTCAGACTCGGGACCAGCAACACGCGCTGAAAAACCGCGCCGATGCCGAGATCCATGCTGCGCCTCGGAGAATCGATGACCACTGGGAGTCCGCCGATCACGATCTCGCCCTCGTCGGGCCGCTGCATACCGGCGAGCAGACTCACGAGCGTGGATTTGCCGGCGCCGTTTTCGCCGAGCAAGACATGGATCTCGCCGGCATGGAACTCGAGCGACACGCGGTCGAGAGCCACGATTCCGGGGAAGCGCTTCGTGACCTGCCGCAGCGCCGCCACCGCGATCGGGGCGCCCCGTGGCGCTTCGGTCGACTGCCCTGCTTGCGTTGCGTCGTTGATCATACGCGTGATTGCGCGGTGCCCAGACGGCAGCGATTGCCGCCGGCTACTTCGGCGGCGCCGCCACCGAGTTCATGAGCGCACGAACTTTGGCGGCGTCGAAGATCGGCTCGACTTTGAGCTTGCCGTCGATGATCTGCTGGCGCACCGCGGCGACCTCGGTCCAGACCTTGTCGGGGATGTGCTTGGAGTGCAGCAGCCGCACCGAGTCGTCCGCGAGCTGAATCGGGTAGGCGTGAGTCCCGAACTTGTTGGCCGAGAGATCCTCGATCATCGCCGAATACACGGGGAGCAAGTTCCAGACCACGGACGAGAGCAGGTTGCCCTTGTCGATCGGCGTCTTGTCGCCGATCACGTCGATGAACCAGACCTTGCCGCCGCCGGTCGACTTGCGAGTTTCGACGGCCTGCAGCATCCCGAAACTCGCGCCGTCTCCCTGGCCGAAGATCACGTCGGCACCCGCCCCGATCACCGATTCGGTCACGCGGCGGCCTCCGGCGGCGTCCGAGTACGCGGCGGGTCCGATGACCGCATAGACGATCCGCAGTGCGGGATCGGTCGCACGCACGCCTTGAGCGAAAGCGGCCGATTGGGAGTTCCAAGACGGCGGCTCGCCCGTCACGACGATGCCGACGACTTTGGTCGCAGTGGTCTTCGCCGCGAGAACTCCGGCGAGGTATGCACCCTCGTGGCCGGACAAGGTGTAATCCGCAACCGCTCCGGGCTTGCTGTCTTTGGGACGATCGACGATCGCCACCGGCACATGCTTCTCGGCGCCGATCTCGGGTGCCGCGGTGTTGTAGCCCGCGCCATGGGCGATGATCAGACTCGCGCCGTCATCGGCGAGTTCGCGCAGCTGTGCATGAACATCGCCGTAGCCGAGTCCCGTTGCCGGCATGAACTTCAAGTGATACTTCGCGGCGACGGTCTTGGCCGCTTCGAAGCCTTGCTGGTTCCAACCGTAATCCGTGGGCTCCTCCGGCATCATGATCGCGAGCGCATGGAGCTCGACGGCCGAGGCGCTCGCGCTTGCGCCCAGCAGCCAGGCGAGCGCGGCCACCAGCGCGGAACGCAGGAGCCGCCGCGCCTGACCCGTCATGCCTGCAACGCCTTGCGCACGGCCACCAGCTTGCGCGCGCGTGCGCTCTGAAGCTCTTGAATTTGCGCGGGGGTGTAGCTGTAGATGCCGCCGGCGGTCTTGATGCCGAGCTTGCGCTGCGCGATGCGCTCGGTGATGTAGGCGGCGACATCCGGGCGGGCCGACAATTCCTTATTGAGATATCCAGCGACCGCGGAATAGATGTCAAGGCCCGCCATGTCGAGCAAGGCCATGGGACCCACGACCGCGAGCTTGTAGCCGATGCCCCAGGAGACGCAGACATCGAGGTCCTGGGGTTCGATGACGCCCTGTTCGACGAGATCGAGGCATTCGCGCATCACGGCGTACAGCACGCGATTCTCGACGAATCCCGCGACATCCTTGCGAATGATGATCGGCAGATGTCCGATGCGCCGGATCAGCTCCGCGAGCGACGTCACGACGCCGGGCGCCGTCTGCTCGCCGGCGATGACTTCGATCATCGGAATGATATGGGGCGGGTTCGACCAATGCATGCCGACGACGCGGCCCGGCACGCGCGTGCCGGCCTGGATCTTGGTGATCGGGATCCCGGAGGTGTCGGAGGCGAGAATGCAATCGTCGGCCACTTGCGCCTCGATCTCGCGAAAAACCTGGATCTTGAGTTCAAGATTTTCGGGCACCGTCTCGATCACGAGATCGGCGCCCGCGACTGAGTGCGGCAAATTCTCGTGCACCGCGATCTCGCCGCTGTTTTGATCGGGGACCGCGAGCGCCGATAGCACGGCTGCGGCAGCCGCGAATCCCTGGCCGGCCTTGGCGCGTTTTTCCGGGTCGGCATCGAACGCCCTGACTTTCATGCCGGCGCGTGCCAGCGTCGCGGCAATGCCCGGCCCCATCGTGCCGAGACCGATCACAGCGGCGTTCTTCATCTGCCCCTCCGGCTGCAAACGCGCTTTAGGATTTCGACTTTTGGTAGGCGGGTCGGGACGCGAACTTGTCGCGCCAGGCTCTCACCCGCGGAATCGCCGGCAGCGTCACGGGGAAGCCCAGGCAACGATCGACGATCGGCCCCAAACAGATGTCGGCAATCGAAAAATTCGCTCCCGCGATCCAGGGGCGCCCCGCGGTTCCCTTCTCGAGGAGCTCGAGCTGCGCTCCCAACTCCTTGGAGTCCGCGGCGAAGCTTGCGGCGCGTTCTTCCTCTTTCTTCTTGGCCTCTCTAAAGACGCCGAGGTAGGGACCATTCAATGAAGCGAGCTGCCAATCCATCCAGCGCTCGACCTGGGTGCGCGCCGCGGGGTCGGTGGGATACAGCGCCGCACCGCCGGCCGACTTGTTGCAGAGATAACGCAGGATCGTATTCGATTCCCAGACGACCACGTCGCCGTCGACGAGCGTCGGCACTTTGCCGCTCGGATTGAGAGCGAGATACGCCTCGGTCTGCGTGTTGTTGAACTGCCGGCCGTAGTCCTCTCGCGTGTAGGGTTGCCCCAACTCCTCGAGCAGCCAGACGACTTTTTGCACATTTCCCGATGTGCTGCGACCAAGAATTTTCACCATGTTCTTTTCTCCGGCACCGCGGCCTCAGCTTGGATTATTAAAATCAACCGCGCGGTTTGTAGGCGACCGCGTCCATTTCGATCTTGCATTCGATGACCGCACGCGCTTCGACCGTGGTCCGCGAGATGCGGCCGTCCGGGAAGTACTCGCCGAAGACCTTGTTGTAGCGCCCGAAATTGCGCGCATCGGCGAGATACACCGTGACTTTGACGACGTCGCTCAAGTCCGCACCGTCGAGCTGCAGAATCCGCCGGATGCTCTCGATCGTCCAGCGCGTTTCTTCCTCGATGTTGCCGCTCGACATGTTGCCGTTCTCGTCCTTGGCAACCTGTCCCGAGATGTAAATAAAGTCGCCGGCCCGCACGCCCGGGTGAAACGGGAGATTCGGGTTGCGCTTGCCTATCGTGATGATCTTGTCGTTCACTGCGGGCCTGCCGTGCTGTTGAATTAAAGTACCGACGTTTCGATGATGTCGACGCCGCGCTGGCGGTCGATCAAGTAGCACAGACCGCGGTCGTCGATCGTGACGTCGTTCGAAGACGCAAGCGCAAATCCCTGCGGCGCGTCGGTTTCATAGTACGCCAACTCGCGCGGCGCGAACGGATCGGCGATATCCAGGATTCGCAATCCCTTCGCGAACCATGCGAACGGGATGATGCTGCCCTTGAAGCGCTCCGAGGGCTGATGGCAGCCCATGAACGGCGGCTGCGGTGCGCCGTCGAGATCGAGGCCCGCGACCTGGAACGTCGAGATCGGCACGGGGCAGCGCTCGTTCGTGATGTCATAAATCCACGAGAACGCGGGCGCCGCCGGCCAGAGCTTGGCGACATCCTCGTCGGCGACCACCATGACCTTGCGTCCCTTGAGTGCCTGCGGGATCGGCAGACAGGTATGGGTCGGATGAGGAAACGCCGGGGAAGTGTTGCCGCTCGCGATGAGCTTCGGCTTCGACATGTCTGCGATGTCGAGAATGTGGTAGCCGTGATGCCAATAGCTCACATACAGTCGATCGCCCATGCGCATCGGGTGGTGGCAGCGCGGCGCCGGTCCATCGGCCCAGGGGTAGGTCTCTCCGCCCGCCTGCCATTGCCCCGGAATCCACCAGCGCCCGACCTCCTCGGGTCGCCTCGGATCCTTGAGATCGAGGATCATCATGATATTGCCGACGTAGCCTTCGGCGGTCGGCGAAATGTACGCATAACGGCCATCGAAGTCGTAGCGGTGGACGCCTTTTCCGTGGGTTCGCCATTTGCAGAGCAGCTGCGGCCGCGCCGGCGTCGAGACATCGTAAATGCCGAGACCGCCGCCGAACGACGGATCGCCGTCCTTGCCCTGGCGTTCGTGATTGACGACCATGATGCCGTTGGCGACACGCACCTTGTGCGAATGCCAACCCGGCGGTAGATCGACGCGCGCAAGCACGACCGGGTTCTTCGGGTCCGCAACGTCGACGATCGTCGTACCGGTCGGCTCGCGCATGTGGCCGATGTAGAGCGTTTTGCCGTCGACCCAGACTTGTCCGCCGCCGGGACAGTCGATATGCGCGACGAGTCGCGTGTTCTTGGAAGCTGCCATTCTTGATGAAACCTAAAACCTTGACGAGCGCCTGCTCGAGCGCCCGAACCTAACTGAGCCGGACGGTATCGCCGTTGTCGTTCTTGCCATGCTTCTGATAGAAGGATAGCGCCTTGAGCGTGGGCTCATCGCTGGCCACGAACAGAATTGCCGGCTGCTTGTCGGATGCGTTCACGTGCTGGCACCAGGTTCCCCCGGGGACGACGACCGTATCGAAACGCTCCCAGTCGACGCGCTTGTCGCCGATCATGCTGTAGCCGGCGCCCTCGAACGGCGAAAAGACCAGGTTCGCGCTTTGCTTGAGCGGCAGCGTTCGCTCGCCCGGACGCAGCATCTGCATGAAAAAGGTCATCGTCTTGTAAACCGGCCCGCCGGTCGTCGGATTCACATACTCGAGCATCAGCGCTTCGTGACGGTCGCCGTCCCAGTCGCGGCATTTCTCGAGAAATTCGCGCATGACCTCGTAGCGGTAGACATACATCGGCGAGGCGGCGCCCGCGCCCCGATGGTGCGAGACGAAGCGCGGCAGGAAGCCGCCGCTACCGTAGACGCGCTGCGAATAGTTCGGCGGGAAGCGCTCCGTCTGCATCGCACGGCGAATCCGCACGCCCTCCTCCTCCTCGGTGTAATCATGTTCGAAATACAGGGAATTCAGGGTCTCGGCCAAGGGCAGATCGAGCACGCTGAGATTGATCGCGGGTTCATCGCCCTGGTTGCCGTGGTTGTGCCAGGTGTCGTGCGGCGTCAGCACGAGATCGCCGGGTCCGAACACGATGTTCTCGCCTTCGACTCCGGTGAAATTCGTGACGCCGGTGAGCCCCAGGCGGATCGCGTTCGGCGAATGGCGGTGCGGCGGCATGATCTCGCGCGGATCGTTGACGCGATAGGCGACGTACAAGGTCGACGCGGTCGCTCGCTGCGGCGCCAAGCCCGGATTGACGAGCACCAGAGAGCGCCGCTCCGAGGTCTCCGTCTTGATCAGCGCCGCCGAACGACGCAGCAGGGGCTCGATTTGCCGCTGGTACTTCCAGATGAAGGGTATCGCCTTGCGGCCTTGCTGGACCTGGCGGTCTTCGTCGTGGGCGACGCTGCGATCGACGACCCAGTAGGGCGCCATATTGTTGGCGTAGACGTCGCGGTGCAATGCATCGAGCGAAGCCGCAAGCTCGGGGTTCGGCTCCCCCGCCAATTGAGTTTCAACGCCCATCGGAGACCCCTCACGAACCAATAGTGCCAAGTGGTTCCACCCGGATCGAGTCTGCCCGGAGCCAACGCGTACGTCAACCGCGGCGCGGCGCGTCGCCGGCGCAATCGATGCTGCGCCTATGGTATCTTAACGCATATAACTACACTGGCTGCAGCACCATGGACCGAACCGATCAAGCTCTTAGCAAAGTGCGTGCATTCATCGAGCAACGCGACTTCGCCGTCGACGGACGCATCCCGCCGGAGAGGACTCTCGCGACCGAGCTGCGAGTGGGGCGCCGCTCGCTGCGCAGAGCGCTCGAAGTGCTCGAGCAGGAAGGCCGCATCTATCGCCATCAGGGACGCGGAACCTTCATTTACTCTCCACCGACCTATGGGGCCGTCACGGCAGCACCCGATGCGCCGCCGAACGGCGCGGCGACCGGCAAGCTCACGACCGCTCTCGGCAACATTCTTGATTACACCAATCCGCTCGAGGTCATCGAAGTGCGGCTCGCGACGGAGCCTGCGATGGCGCGCCTCGCGGCCCTCAGAGCGTCCACCGCGGAGATCAAACGTCTGCAAACGCTGGCGGGAAAGACCCGCGCTGCGAGCAACCCGGAAACTTACGAACGCGCCGATGCGCTGTTTCACCGCACCATCGCCGAAGCGGCGCGCAATACGCTGTTTCTCGCGTTCTTCGATACCATGTGCGCGCAGCAGCGCGACGCCGGCTGGCGCCGCTTGGGCGAGCACGCGCATTGCTACAAGCGCCAGGCGGTTTACGCGGGTTTCCATGAATCGATCGCCGCGGCGATCGCCGCCCGCAATGGACAGGAGGCCTACGCGCAAATGTTGCGGCATCTCGGCGATGTCCAGCAGTACATTTATGAGCAGGCATTTCCGCGATCGGAAACGGCGCAATAGGTTTTACCTCCGTTGGAAAATATTGCTGAGTTCGACTACATCATCGTGGGCGCGGGCTCGGCCGGGTGCGTCCTCGCGAACCGCCTGAGTGCCGATCCCGATGTTGCCGTACTGCTCTTGGAGGCCGGGGGTTGGGACCGCGACCCGTGGATCCACATTCCGCTCGGCTGGGGCAAGATACTGCAGAAGCGCCTGCACGACTGGGACTATTTCTGTGAGCCTGAAGAGACGGTCGCCGGCCGGCGCATCGAGTGTGCGCGCGGCAAGGTGATCGGCGGCTGTTCCTCGACGAATGCGATGGCCTATGTGCGCGGCAATCGCGGCGACTACGATCGCTGGGCCGCGGCAGCGGGGGCGGCGAATTGGTCCTATGAGGCCGTGCTGCCCTACTTTCGCAAACAGGAGTGCTGGGAAGGCGGAGCGAGCGCGTATCGCGGCGGCATCGGGCCGCTCGCCGTCAAAACCTGCGGATACCAGGATCCGCTACTCGATGCCTATGCCGAGGCCGGCCGGACCGCGGGGCACACATGGACCGATGACTACAACGCGGAGGTCCAGCACGGATTTTCTCGGCTGCAAATGACGATCGGCAAAGGCCGGCGCTGCAGCGCGGCGACCGCCTACCTGCGACCGGCGCTGGGCCGGCCCAATCTGACCGTCAAAGTCCAGGCACTGACTAGCCGGATCCTGATTGAGAACGGCCGGGCGACCGGGGTCGAGTATCTGCAGGCCGGCGCCACGCACGCAGTGCGCGCGCGCCGCGAGGTCATTCTCGCGGGCGGCGTCATCAATTCGCCGCAACTCTTGATGCTCTCGGGTGTCGGCGACCCCGATGAGCTCGAGCGCCACGATATCCCGGTCAAGGCCGCGCTGCGCGGCGTCGGGCGCAATCTCCAAGACCACGCCTCGGCGATCCTCATGTACCAGCGGCGCGAACCAGGCCCGTTTTTCGCGATGATGCGCTACGACCGCATCGCGCGCGAACTCGCGAAGGCCTACTTATTCGGCAAGGGTTTCGCCGCCGACGTGCCCGGCGGCATCGTCGCGTTTCTGAAGAGCAGTGCAGAGCTCGCCTTGCCCGACACGCAGATTTTGCTGACCGCGGCGCCGCTTGGAGCGTGGCCTTATTTCAAGCCTTTCAAGGCGCCGTTCACCGATGGATTCGCGAGCCGCATCGTGATGCTGCACCCGGAGAGCCGCGGCGAGGTGAGCTTGCAATCGCGGGATCCGAAGGCCCAACCGCGCATTCTGCAACGGTTCTTATCGACGGATGCCGATTGGCGCGCGCTGCGCGCCGGCTTAGCACTGGCGCGCGAGATCGCGGCGCAGCCGGCCATGCGTGACTTCATCGGGCAGGAAATCGCGCCGGGCAGCGACAAGAAGTCGGATGCGGATATCGATGCCTATATTCGCAACACCGCGATCACGGTGCATCACCCCGCAGGTACCTGCAAGATGGGCAGGGAATCGGACGAATCGTCGGTCGTCGATCCCGAGCTGCGGCTGCGCGGCGTCGCGGCGCTTCGCATCGTCGATGCCTCGGTGATGCCGGATCTGGTCAGCGGCAACATAAACGCCGCAGTCATCATGATCGCGGAAAAGACCGCCGACCTGATCCGCGGCCAACGCGCCGCCGCGAATTGATGAACCATTTGTCCAATTGGTTCATCCGATGAGCAAAAATTTCGATGTGCTCATCGTGGGGGCCGGTTCGGCCGGTTGTGTTCTCGCCGCACGCTTGAGCGAGACTCCAAGTCTGCGCGTCGGTCTCATCGAGGCAGGCGGGCCTGCGACCGACCCCGATATCGCGATTCCGCAGCAATGGCCGCTGCTCGCGGGACGCGCCTATGACTGGCGCTTTCGCACGACACCTCAGGCCGGAACCGCGGGCCGGGCACATGACTGGCCTCGGGGGCGCATCATCGGCGGATCCAGTTGCCTGCACGCGATGGCCCATGTGCGAGGGTCACGGGAGGATTTCCAGGCCTGGAGCGATGCGACCGGCTCCGCGCGCTGGTCGTACGAAGGTCTACTTCCGGCGTTCAGGCGGCTCGAGAGTTTTTCCGGCGGTTCGAGCGAGCATCACGGTGCCGACGGCCCGCTGCCGGTGTGGCTGCCCGATGCCGAGTTGAGTCCGGTCGTGCGCGCCTATATGGCTGCCGCGATGGCGTCGGGCATTTCTTGGCTCGGCGATCACAACACCGGCAGACTCATCGGGGTCGCACCGAATTCGCTGACGATCCGCGCCGGGCGCCGCGTCACGGTTGCCGACGCCTATCTCGATTCCGTGCGAGAGCGCGCCAATTTGACAGTCATCAGTGAAGCTTTGGTGCATCGGCTGATCCTGTCGGGCACGAGCGCGACCGGCGTGACCGCAGAGATCGGAGGTGAAGCCGCGACACTCGAGGCGGGCACCGTGATTTTATGCGCCGGTGCCATTGCAAGTCCGCTGCTGCTAATGCGTTCAGGTATAGGTCCCGCCAAGAGTCTCGAGCGCGCCGGGGTGCGGTGTATCGCGGACCACTCCGGCGTCGGCGAAAATCTGCATGACCATTTGCTGACTGCAGGAAACGTCTACCGTGCCAAGAGGCCCGTGCCGCCCTCGCGATTGCAGCATTCGGAATCCCTGACCTATCTCCATAGCGACGACCTCACTCGCGGCGATGGCGCACCGGATGTCGTGTTGGGCTGTGTGGCCGCACCCACCGTCACGGAGTGTTTTGCGCGGCCTGCGATGGGTACTGCCTACACGATTCTTTCCGGTGTGACTCACCCGACAAGCCGTGGCCGGATTACGCTCACCGGTCCCGAAGTCAGCGACCCAGCCGAGATCGATCCCGCGTACCTTTCCACAGACCATGACCGCCGCCTGGTATGGCGGGCGCTCGAACTCGCCCGCATGGTGGGCCACCAAGCCGCGCTCGCTGAGTGGCGGGCCGAGGAGATTTATCCCGGCATTGATTGCCGCAGCGACGCGCATCTCGACGCGTTTGTCGAACGCGCCGTGATGACTCATCACCATCCCGTCGGCACCTGCCGCATGGGCCTGTCGGCGGACAGCGTCGTGGACGCGCATCTTAAATTGCAAGGATTCCAGCGACTCTTTGTGGTCGATGCGTCGGTGATTCCTGCGATCCCGTCCGGTCCCATTCACGCGGCAGTGATCGCCATCGCGGAAACCTTTGCGGCAGATTTCAATGCCCCACGCTACTGAAGACGGGGGACGTCGATCCATGAGATCCAAGAACCCCCACTTAACTCACTCTCCGACAGGCAGCGTAACCGGCGTAACTGCAAGTTGGGCGTGTGCGGCGCACAAGTGTAGGCTGACCTCATGGCGGAAACTGATCATCATCAACCGCAGATCTAGGCCAGTCGGGAAGATTTGAGCGTAAACCTGCCACAGTGGCCTACCTCTATGCCGAGACCGGTTCGTCTGGCCGGCCGCCGCCGCTCTAGCCATTCCCGACCTCGCCGCTTTGATCTTCTCGGCATATTGCAGCGGCATGCGCGTCGACTTCCATCCGCCGGCCTGCGTGTTCGCCGCTAAGTCCCGTCTATCGATGCACTCGCGCTCGACCGCGGGCGCTGGTGCGGTACCGCGAACGCGCTGAGATGAATCCGTCACATTAATGCAATGTACGCGAGAGGACTCAAGCGTCACTATTAGAGATCATATATAGCTGCATAGGCAAGAATAATGACGAGCAATGCCATGTTAAATTGAATGCTTAATTCATGAATCGCCAACGCCTGGGCTTTCTTTCCCTGCTGGGACTATCCGTGCTGGTTTCGGCGAGTGGCTTTTGGGTGGGACCAGGTCGCTGGATTTTTTATGCGGGGCCGAACGATGTACCTAACAGCCAAGTAATTGCTCTCTGCGATTGGATCGGAATTACTTGGATTGTCGTGTTTTTCCTCTCTGTAGCGATGCATCCGACGAAAGCTATCTTGTTCCTAATTCCTGCTCCCTTTGTCCTCTATTGGCCGATCATGTTCGCGATTCGCGGTGTGTTTGTACTGCGCGCTTGATGGCTGGCGACGATTGGCTACTTTGCCACTGCCTCTGCACTTCATTTGTTCGCTGATAGCTGCAGTCCGCGAGTGATAAAATTTGAGGCGAACGCTGTATAAAAGTGAATTGTCTACAGTAGGGTTTCTAAATATGAATGCTGGTGACGGAGGCGCTTCCGCGTTCGGGCAGGAGAGATCCATCGTAGAAGCTCTCATGCGCGAAACCGGCCGCGAAACTGCGCAAGTCTAAAGAATTGTGTGAGCGTGAACTTGCACTTACTCGACGTTCTAACGTTCTAACGATCGCGCCAATCAAATCGGAGTCTACACGGCCCCCTTCATTTCGAATGCAAGAATGCGTGACCCTCTGCTGCGATCAACTTACGGCAACCGGCAATCGAAACCAAAAGCGGCTGCCGCCTGCCGGCAAATTATCAAACCCAATAGTCCCATCATGCGATTCGACGATCGCGCGGC
>Ga0181521_10001192_pt1 | contig 32296 bp, 23 predicted proteins | sample PEATcosm2014_Bin_32_FD_119764 | JGI IMG/M metagenome (GOLD analysis project Ga0181521, IMG submission 119764) | Peatland microbial communities from MTU Mesocosm Facility, Houghton, MI, USA - PEATcosm2014_Bin02_60_metaG | ecosystem: Environmental > Terrestrial > Soil > Wetlands > Peat | place...
ACGATCTGTCATGGCCTCACCGTACCTGTCCGCGCGGCGTCGATTCACACGTCCGGGCTGCAAGAGTCGTGCGACGCCCTCCCGTCGGGACGGGTGGGGACCGCCCGAACTCGCCGGCGCCGGCCGAGGAGCCTTCTTCCGGCGTTTGTAGGCAGGCACTTGCCGGCGCCCAATACCGAGTTCCCGCTGTTCTTGTTGGCGGGCGGACCTGCAAGGCCAGTTTCGGCCACCTCGGTAAGGGCATCCCAGCCGACCATTCCAACGAAACCGCGAGCCCTGCCTTGGTCGGTGCCATCTGTGAAAGGAGCAAACCCAAGCGCTGACCTCTTGTGGAGCTAGGGGGCGATCGCGGGCGAGTGCCGTCCGGGCAGACCTCCACAGAACAAAGTCGGCCCGAGGACCCTCGTGCGGGACGGGACGGCCAGCGGCCCAAGGCTCTCAGCCCGCGCTGGGTGCGGCCGGCTGGCCTGCCCCGGGCACTCGACGTCGCCTTCAACGACGGGCCCAGGCACGAGCCCGCGGACACTGCCACCGACGGCGCCGACAGCTCGCGTCCGTTCCGTTGTCCACCTTTCGACGCCAAGGCGACCCGGTCGTGCCGTGCCCGGAGCGGCCGGACGAGCCCGGGAGCGTTCAGACCGAGGTGCGGGCAGGTCTCAGGTGATCACATGACTCCGGCTCGGTGGCCACCTCTGACGGAGTTGTCACCCGCCCGCCATGGCACCGATGACGAAAAACGGCTCCGCTCCAGTCACGACAGACTCGGGAAGAGCCGTGTCGGACGCCTCGTGGGACAGGTCTTCCTCGCAAGCAAAGAAACGAACGAACGGCCGCCGGTTCTGCGTGACGGGGTCGCGGATCGTCCCGCGAAGCACCGGGTATCGCGCCTCGAGCGCGTCCAGCAGCGCACGCTGCGTGGGCACACCGGAGATCTCGATCTCGACCTCGAGGCCGGTGTTGGCGAGGGTCCGCAGGTGTGCCGGCAGCACAACCCGGATCACGGCAAGGTCTGGACTTCGACCGACAGCACTGCGGGCAGGTCCCTCACGATCGGCGCCCAGCTGTCCCCGGCGTTGGCCGAGGCGTAGACCTGGCCCCCCGTCGTGCCGAAGTACACGCCGCACTCGTCCATGGAGTCCATGGCCATCGCGTCGCGGAGCACATTCACATAGCAGTTCTTCTGGGGAAGACCGTCGGTGAGCGGCTCCCACTCGTTGCCGCCGGTCCGGCTGCGGTAGACACGCAGCTTCCCATCGGGGGGGAAATGCTCGGAGTCACTCTTGATGGGAACGACGTAGATGGTCTCGGGCTCGTGGGCGTGCACGTCGATGGCGAAACCGAAGTCGGTCGGGAGATTCCCGCTGACCTCTTGCCAGGACTCGGCGTTGTTGTCGGTGCGCATGATGTCCCAGTGCTTTTGCATGTAGAGCACGTTCGGACGGGACGGGTGCATGGCGAGGTGGTGAACGCAGTGGCCGACTTCTGCGTCCTCGTCCGGGATCGACCCGGAACGAAGCCCCCGGTTCTTCGGGCGCCAGGTCTCCCCGCCGTCGTCACTGCGGAACACACCGGCAGCCGATATCGCGACGAAGACCCGATCAGGCTCGCTCGGATCCACGATGATCGTGTGCAGGCACATCCCACCGGCACCGGGTTGCCACGAGGACCCGGAGTCCTGGCGGCGCAGCCCGGCGAGCTCCTGCCAACTCTTGCCCCCATCGGTCGAGCGGAAGAGCCCCGCGTCCTCGACACCGGCAAGGACCGTGTCGGGATCGCGCAACGACGGTTCGAGATGCCACACCCGGGCGAACTCCCACGGGTGTGGCGTTCCGTCGTACCACTGGTGCGTCCCGGGCACACCCTCGTACTGGAACTGGTTGCCGACCGGTTCCCATGTCTTGCCACCGTCGTCGGAGCGCTGGATCAGCTGCCCGAACCAGCCCGTGGACTGCGAGGCGTAGAGCCGGTCCGGGTCGGCCGGCGAGCCCTTGACGTGGTAGATCTCCCAGCCCCCGAAGAAGGGACCGTTGATCGCCCAGGCCTCGCGTTTGCCGTCCGAGGTCAGGACGAAAGCACCCTTTCGTGTACCAACCAGCACCCGCACACTGCTCACCTGTGCTCCTCTCCAAGATCTGTGAGGTCCTGCCGGCCCCCGACACGCCGGGGGGCGGGCCTTCTCTCATCGCACCACATGGGTGGACGGCTCCACCGGGTCGATCTCATCGCGGCACCGGACGCGGACAACCAGCTCCCCGTACCGCCCCGGCCGTGAACGAAGTGTCAAGACCAGTTGGAGTCCCCCCGGACCCTCCCGCGGAGATTGTAGGCAACCGGCTCCCGGCTGACCAGGGGTCAAACGGGCGGTTTCTCGCGGACCCGGACGGGTCGCGGAGGGGCGTATTCTCCGACGCGCCGCCCTGTAGGGTCAAGCCCCGATGTCCTCCCCGAGGTACGCCATGCGCACACGGTCGTCGCGCAACAAAACGGCAGAGGTGTCCTGCAGCACGATCCTCCCCGTCTCGAGCACGTAGCCGCGGTCGGCCAACTGGAGCGCCTTGGCCGCGTTCTGCTCCACCAACAGCACCGTGACGCCCTGGTCCCGGATCGTCCTGATGATCTCGAAGATCGTCTGGACGAACAGCGGGCCCAGTCCCATCGAGGGTTCGTCCAGGAGAAGGAGCCGGGGTTCTGCCATGAGGGCGCGACCGATGGCGAGCATCTGCTGCTCGCCGCCGGAGAGGTTGCCGCCCTGCTGCTTGCGCCTTTCCTTGATGATCGGGAACAGGTCGAAGACCTGTTCCATCTTCGCGGCCTGGTGGTGGGGATTGTTGTACGCGCCGATCTCAAGATTCTCGATCACGGTCATCTGTGGGAAGATCCGCCGTCCTTCGGGCACATGACTGATCCCGAGCTCGACGGTCTTGTGTGCCGCGAGGCGCGAGATGTCAGCACCGTCGAAGCGGACCGTGCCCCGAGCCGCGTGGTGCAGTCCCGAGATCATCCGCAGCGTCGTCGTCTTGCCGGCCCCGTTCGCGCCGAGCAGAGTGACGATCTCACCCTTGTCGACAGAGATCGTGAAGTCGTGCAGAGCCGGGACGGTGCCGTAGCGGACCTCCGCGCCTGTCACCTCCAAGAGCGCCATCAGCGCACCTCCGCCCCGGTGTCGGCTTCGCTGTCGGGCGTGCCCAGGTAGGCGGCGATAACGACCGGGTCCCTTTGGATCTCCGCCGGAGAACCTTCCGCTATCACCTGGCCGAAGTTCAGAACGATGATGCGCTCGGCCACGGACATCACGAGCTTCATGTCGTGCTCGATAAGGAGCACGGTGACGCCCAACTGGGAGCGCACCTTGCGGATGAGCTCCCCGAGCTCGACCTTCTCGGCCGGGTTTGTCCCTGCGGCGGGCTCGTCCAAGAGCAGCACCTCGGGCCTGGTGCCGAGGGCCCGCGCGATCTCGAGGCGGCGCCGGTCCCCGTAGGGGAGCGAGCTCGAGATTTCGTTCGCCCGGTGCGTCAATCCGACGAACTTCAAGAGCTCCAGGGTCTTGAGGTCGCTTTCGTGCTCCTCGCGCCTTGTCCGTGGCAGCCGGAGCATGGCACCGATGGCCCCGGTGTGCTGTTTGGACTCGACGCCGATCTTCACGTTCTCGAAGGTCGTCAGCGCACTGAACATCCGCGAGGTCTGAAAGGTCCTTGCCACCCCGAGCCGGTTCACCTTGTAGGGCTTGCGCCCGATCACGCTGACGGCGTGGCCGCTCTCGGAGGTGAACACGATCGTCCCCTCCTGGGGCGTGTAGACGCCGGTCAGGCAGTTGAACAGAGATGTCTTTCCGGCCCCGTTGGGACCGATGATCGAGAGGAGTTCGCCCCGGCGCAGGTCGAGCGAGACGTCGCTCAGGCTCGTGACGCCTCCGAACCTGAGGGTCACGTTCTTGACCGAGAACACGATGTCGGTCGCGTTCTGCGGGGCCGGCTCCGGCGTGGCGTCGGTCATGTGGTCTCCGGGCCTATGTAGCCCGGCTCGTCGAGCGACAGCTTGCCGTAGGTGGACGGCAGCGTCTCTCCGAGCGACGTGCTACGCACGGGGCCTCCCGGACTCTCGGCGTGACCGACGCCCTCCTCGGTGAGCAGGATCTCCCTGCGCCGCCGCCGCGAAGGGATGATGCCCTGAGGCCGGAAGATCATCATGAGCAGGAGCAGGCCGCCGAGGTAGATGAACTCGTCCTGGAACTGGTAGTCCTGGAAGGAGCGGACCTGGAGGTACTGGGGGAGCCACTGGATCAGGGAGGCACCGATCACCGCGCCCGCGATAGAGCCCATGCCCCCGAAGATCACGAAGACGAGGACCAGGATCGAGGTCTGGACGATGAAGTCGTTCGGCACGAGACTTTGAATCTGGCTGGCGAAGAAGACCCCCGCAAAGCCGGAGGTCGAGGCCCCGATGGCGAATGCCATGACTTTGTACTTGAGGGCGTTGATGCCCACGGAGTCGGCCGCGACCTCGTCCTCGCGGATCGCCGTCCAGGACCGCCCCACCCGGGACTGCTCGAGGAAGCTGAATCCCACCATGAACACGACCGCTACACCGAGGATCAGGTAGTAGTACGGCAGCACCGTCCCCGTCCAGGCATAGCTCACCCCCAGGAGATGGACCGAGAACTGCGGGATGACACCCGGGGTTCCTGCCGGTCCGCCGGTCACCCCATCGAGATTGTTCGCGACGATCTCGATGATCTCCCCGAATCCCAAGGTCACGATGGCGAGGTAGTCCCCACGGAGGCGAAGCGTGGGAGTCCCGAGGAGGACCCCTGTGAGCATCGCGGCCACCAGGGCGAAGGGGATGATCCAGAAGGGATTGAGGATGAAGGGCGGTTGCACGGGCAGCGCGCCGGTGAAGTAGGCCGTTGTGTAGGACCCGATCGCCCAGAAGGCGATGTAGCCGAGGTCGAGCAGGCCGGCGAAGCCGACGACGACGTTGAGACCCATGGACAAGAGCACGTAGACCGCAACCTGGGTGGTGAGGATCGACTGGATCCCCGAGTTCATGTGCAGGGGCCATTGGATCGCCACGAGCAAAGCCGCGATCGTGATCGCCGTCTTCCCGTAGGCGAACCTCGCCTTTTTCGTGATCCCGACGAACTCGAATCGGTCGCCCCGTTCGGAAGGTGACCCCCTGAGGGCGCGAACGAGGTCGGCCGCCACCCCCGCGAGGGCGTACAGGACCACGACCGCGCCGACGGCCATCACCACCAACCCCGCGGTGTGGCTGTGTGGCAGGACGTGGATGGACGCGAGCCAGTGTGCGACAGAATGCGGTGTCGACGCTCGCCAGAGGGACCACGATGTCCACATCAGCCACCCGTAGACCACAAGGATTGCGCCCGCGAGCCTGACGAGCCGACGGTCGCGCCGGAGGGGGACCAGTTTGTGGAGAGCGGCGAGGCTGAAGAGCAGTCCCTCGAGCACCCCAAGGCCGAGCGCGAGCCACAGCAGGATGAGGCCCAGGGTCCGGCTGTGCGGCACCGCCCCGATCGTGTTCAGGTACTTCGAGACGGGGTTGTGCATCCAGGCGAGCACCCCGTACAAGGCGAGGAGCACATAGCCGCCCAATCTCGCGATCCGCAGCGAGTACGACTGGAGAAGGTAGACGACCAGTTCCATTGCCACAAGGGCGGCCCCGACCTGGACGCAGATGCCGCCCTTCCAGGTGTCGCCCGGGGCGATGAAGGAGACCCAGATGAAGCCGACCGCGAGGATCACCGCGGCGAGGGCCAGTCGCGTCCTGCGCAGCCCGGTCACGCGCTGGACCGAGGAGCGGATGCGGGTGGCTCCCGAGGTCGTCGGCCCGCCCAGGGCCTGCCAGATCGAGAGGAGGGCGAAGATGACGGCACCGAAGCCGAGGAACCAGAACAGCCTCGGGAACTGCAGGGCGCCGGTGAACCCCGAAGTGGGTGCATCGACCGTCCCGGGAGGTCCGGTCACAACAGCGACGACCACGGCAGCCACCATGCAAACGCCGAGCCGCCGCGCAACCGTGCTGGTGGCGAGGCGCGTGAGTTGTTTCGAAAGCTGAGCACGTGGCGCCTCTTCGACGGGGCCGGGGCCCGGGCGTGCCTCGGTGTCCAAGCCGGTCGGAGTCATGCCTCCCTCCCGAGTCGCTCACCCAGGATGCCCGTCGGGCGGAAGAGAAGGAGCGTCACGAGGACGCCGAAGGCTACGACGTCCTGCCATTCCGCGGACATCCAGCGCAACGGGATGGACTCGAACAGTCCGAGCAACAGACCCCCGATCATGGCTCCCCGGATGTTGCCGATGCCACCGAGGACCGCGGCGGTGAAGGCCTTCAGGCCGGGAACGAAGCCCATCGTGTAGATGACGCCGAACTGCAGGCCGAAGAGGAATCCTGCGACACCACCCATGAGCCCGCCAAGCACGAAGGTGAGTGCGATCGTCCGGTCGATGTGCACGCCCATGAGGCTCGCGGTCTCGGCGTCCTGGGCGACCGCACGGATGCCCTTACCGAGCTTGGTCCTGCTCACGACGGCGTCGAGCACGACCAGCAGGACCACCGCGACGACCATGGTCAGGACCCAGTCGGACTGGACACCCACGCCGCAGAGGGTGAAGGCGTTGCCGTTGACCACGGCAGGTGTCTGGATGAACTCCGTGTAGCGGCCGAACTCCTTGCCCGCGATGTTGTAGAGGAAGAAGGAGGCGCCGATGGCGCTGATGAGGTAGGTGAGCCTGGGGGCGTTGCGCTTGCGCAGGGGCCGATACGCCACCCGCTCGAGCACGAAGGCGGTCGCGCCGCCGGCGAGGGCGCCGGCGAGGATTCCGATGAGCATGAACCCGATCGCCCAGAATCCCGCCGGTGTCGAGGTGCCGAGCAGCGCCCGCATCGCGAACAGGCCGCCGAACCCACCGGCCATCACGACCTCGGAGTGAGCGAAGTTGATGAGCTTGAGCACGCCGTAGACCAGGGTGTAGCCGAGCGCTATGAGCGCGTAGAGGAACCCGTTGGCGAGTCCGCCAACCACGAGCGAGACCCAGATGTTGTTGTTCGCCAGGAACCCCGGGCAATGCATGCGTCCGATTCACTCCCCTCGGCCTTGGCCAGCACATTACTAAGTTGTGGCGACACGGCCAGGTAAAAAAGGCCGGGCACTCCGCGAGGTCGCGGAGTGCCCGGCTCGTTCACACGATGCTGAGCGGTACTACTCGAGCCCGAGCTGGACCAGGTTGCCGTTCTGCACTTGGTTCACGTAGATCGCGTTGCCCTTGATGTTCCCGTCGGACGCGAAGGAAATCGTCTTGGTGAGGCCGACGTACGTGATCTTGTGGAGGCCGGCGACAATTGCCGCGCGAGTTATGGCCATCGTGCCGGTCTTGCCGGACGAGAGGATCTTCATCTCGTCGATGATCGTGTTCGTTGCGTCGAAAGCCTCAGCCGAGTAGATGGCCGGAGCGAAGTGGGCGAGCGCCTTGAACCCAGCCGCGAAGGCCTTGTCGGCGGCGCTGTGGCCGATCACGGCGCACGCGCAGGACGCGTACACGCCGTTGGCGGCTGTGTGCGGGTCGGTGCTCGTGATGAGCGAGATGCTGTCGCTCCCGTCGCCACTCATGATCTTGCCCTTGTAGCCCGCCTTGTGCAACGCACCGACCAGAAGGCCGAGGTCGCAGTAGTAGCCGCCGTAGAAGAGCAGCTGCGGATCGGCCTGCACGACCGTGGCTGCGTCCTCCGGGTACTGAGTCGGGCTCGCGGTCCCGTCGCTGCACTCGGTCGTGCCCGGGAACGCGATGGCTGTCACCTTTGCGCCGTCCTTCTTCGCCTGGGAGGCAAAGGCGTCGGCAAGGCCCACGCCGTAGGTGCCGGCGTCGTTGACGACGTACAGCTTCGTGTCCTTGAGTGTGTTGACGACCCAGTTGGCGTCGGCCGGTCCCTGCACGCCGTCGTCCGCGACGACTCGGAAGAAGTTCTTCCATCCATAGGAGGCCAGCGCCGGCAGTGTCGCCGACGGGCTCACGGTCGCGAGGCTGTGCGAGCTGAAGGTCGGCTCAGCCGCCTTGGTGGCACCCGAGAAGGCGGGGCCGACGACGGCTATGACCTCGGGGTTGGAGACGAGCTCCTGGGCGTCGGTCGGCGAAAGTGTCGCCGATCCCTGGTCGTCCTTGCGGATGAACACAAGCTTGAAGGGAAGCTTGCCGAACGCCGACATTCCGGAGTTCGCGGCATTGACGGCGTACTCGACCGCGTACTCCATGTTCAGGCCGAGCTGCGCGTTGCCACCCGAAAGCGGGCCTTGGTAGGCAATCTCGAACGTCGGCGTTGATGTGGTCTGATGCTTGGCGTTTGCGAACGCCGCTCCGCTCAGACTGGCGAGCACGACTGCTCCCACCACGAGCGGCACGGCGGCCTTGATGAGCGACTGCCTCATGAGGTCTCCTCCACTAGGTATGCACTTGGGGGGCTCCCGTTTGTCCCCCTAGTACCTGTCCGCGGACAGTGGGGAAACCTTACTGGCTCAGTGACAATTGAACAAGCTGGGGCGTAACCAAGACGTAACCACGTAGCAACGCAAGCTTCGGGGAGGGCGCCGGGCACCGACGGAGCCGGCGGGAAGTGGCAGAAAGCCAGAATTGGTGACCGACCTGCTCATTCGCCTCGATGCCGAGTCCGGCGCGGGCGCTGTTGTCAGTTGACGATCGTGACGAGGGTTCCGTAGGCGAGATAGGGCCACGCCTTGGCGGCGTCCGCGAGCGGCAGCTCGATGCATCCGAGGCTCTGCGGGATGCCGTAGTCGGAGCGGTCCATGTAGTGCACCGCGTCGTTTCCCTTGAAATAGGCAATGTACTGGACGAGATCGGCGTAGTGCCGGCCGTCCGGGTTCGTCCCTCGCATGACCTGTTGGCGAAGACGGGCATCGACGGGGAACGTGCCGTCCGGCGTCGGGGAGTCGGGTATGCCGGTGTTCGCGAGGCTGTGAAGCACGACGACCCCGTTGTGGTAGATCGTGAGTGACTCCGGGTCCGCCTTGTCGGCGAGGGCGTAGTTGTACCCACCGGTGTTGACCACGCCCGAGGCGAGGGCACCGAGCAGCGAGGTCCAGAGTGCGGCTTGGATATCCCCGTTCGGCACGAGGCCATGGTCGGCCTGGAACGACATGATGAGGCCCCTCGTGAAGACGTCGTCGACGCCGGGCTCCCACATCGCGCTGAGCCCAGCCGGCCAACCGCTGTCCCGCCACGCATAGCTACCGGCGGGAGGGTCGTAGACGGCGGCCAGCTGGGCGGTGGTGTCACTCGGTGAGATCGGCGCGCCGGCAGGTGTCCAGGCGAGCGGTGAGTAGTCGAGAAGGGAAAGGAGTTGCTGGAGACGCACGACCGAGCCGTTCGCGACCTGGAACTGCTCGACGACCGTTGTGCCGAGCCGGCCTCCATTCCCACCTATCACTCCGTTGGGCCCTCCCGCCACAGTGACGGCGATATCCTCGAGCGGGGCGAAGTCGCTGCTCGGAGTGAAGCTGAGCAAGGCGCCACTGGATTGCCAGGCCCCGGCTGTCGTCGGAGTGACGGTCGGCAGAGCCGAGCTCTTCGCAAGGGGGGAGGACAAGGTGATCGTGATCGGCGAACTGGGGGAGACACCTGTCTCTCCGTTTGCCGGGACGACCGAGAGCACGCGCAGCGCCGGGGGAGCGATAGTCGTGGTTCCGCTCTGCGCGCCGGGGTGGCGACCTTGCCCGGCTGTGCCAGGCGTCGTCCGATGGCTCATGGCGCGGGTGACCAACGCTCCGACCAGACCCCCGGCGCATAGACACAGCACGATCGTTGTGACGACAAGAGCTGGCGAGCGTCGACCTCGTGCTCGGTAGGTGGCCGTGGCGACTCCCCTTCCTTCTTTCCTTACGTGTCGTCGCTTCACCCCCACCGACAGTGTGACCGATCCGGCGAGCAGATTCTCACCGACCCGGCGCGCACTTGAGGTGCACAGTCAACGGTCAAGGTGGCTTCCTAACGTGGGGAATTCTCGCATGTCTGCGCGGTCCGAGACCGCGCGGGGGAGGAGGAGTGCCGCGGCGCGACTGCCCGGCCGGGCGATGCGTCGCCGTGTCTCCTCGCTCCTGGGCGCAGTCATGCTCGTTTCCCTCGCGGTGGTCGCCGCGTTCCCTCCCGGTGGGGCGAGCGCGTCCTCTGCGACCAGGAAGGCAGCCGCGGCGAGCCCGGTGTGGCTCTGCAAGCCTGGGATGCCCGACGACCCGTGCACCTCGAGCCTTGCCACGACCGTCGTACAGGCTTCGGGAGCGACATCGGTGTCGCACGCGAACGTCGACGCCGCGTCAAAGTTCGACTGCTTCTATGTGTACCCGACGGTCAGCCAGGAGACTTCCGCCAATGCCGACCTGAAAGTCCAGCTGAGCGAGAGGACCGCCGCCACCGCCCAGGCGTCGCGCTTTTCCACGATCTGTCGCGTCTGGGCTCCGATGTACCGTCAAATCACCCTGGCGGGCTTCTACGCCAACCCGACCGTCACCTCGCCCTCCACCTCTACCGCCTACGACAGCATCCGGGCCGGGTTCGAGGAGTACCTGGCGCAGTTCAACGACGGGCGCCCGATCATCTTCCTCGGGCACTCACAGGGCTCGGCCATGTTGATCATGTTGCTCGAGCATCTCGTCGACAGCAATGCCGCTCTGCGCAGCCGTCTCGTGCTCGCGATCATCCTCGGTGGCAATGTGGTGGTGCCCACCGGCTCGCTCATTGGCGGCAGCTTCAGCCGAATCCCGGCGTGCTCGAGGGCAGGGGAGGACGGGTGTGTGATCGCCTACTCGAGCTTCCCGGGTGAACCTCCTGCTACCTCCTTTTTCGGGAGACCGGGCCAGGGCGTGTCGATCATGGCCGGCCAGACGCTGAGAAAGCGGTTGCAAGTGGTCTGCGTCAATCCTGCCTCCATGGGCGGAGGCACCGGCGTGCTCGAGCCGTTCTTCCCTTCGGATGGTCTCGAGGCGACCCCGTGGGTCGAGTTCCCGCAGCTCTACCGCGCGCACTGTGAGAGCGCCGGCGGCGCGACCTGGCTCCAGGTAACCAAGCTTTCCGGCCCGACGGACAGGCGCCCGGTCTTGACCGAGACAGATGGGCCCGATTGGGGCTACCACGCCGCCGACGTCAACGTCGCCCTTGGCAACCTCGTCGCCGACGCCGCCGCCGCCGAGGCATCGTGGTCGAACGGTGAGCACTTAAAGTAGCCGCGGAACGGCCGACGGAGGAGGCTTTGCATGCTCGTCGTGGGGACAACAGCGCATCTGGAGGACCTCGACCGGTCGTACACGTACGTGCAGGACGTGTCGGTCACGGCTTTGGCCGTCGGCTCGTTCACTGGCGGAGCCGGGAGCCTGCTGCCGACCGCCGCGCGTCAGGTGTGGAGCATTCTCGACCGCGAAAGGATCGTCGCGCTCGAACAGTTCGATGTCACGCCGCTGGTGCGCTTGCCGACCGCGACCGCCCAGAGCCTGGCGGTATCGCCCGCAGGCAGCCTCGTGGTCGGGCTCGAGGGTGCCCATCTGCTCACCGCGTCGGCCGCCGGCGACGTGAACGAGCTCGGCTCCTTTGACACGGTCGCAGGCAGGAACGAGTGGCACAACCCGGCCGGCCCGTCGCCGGACCTTCGCTCGATTGCCGTCTCCGGCGCCGACGTCTGGTTCGCGGGCGTGCACGTCGGGGGTCTGTGGCGCTCGCGCGACCGCGGCGAATCCTGGCAGAGCGTCATCGCACCTGAAGCGGACGTGCACGAGGTTGTCACCGGAGAGGGCGAGTGTGTCGCGGTCGCCGCGGCGGTCGGCTTCGGGTGGAGCGAGGACGGTGGCGACACCTGGCATTGGACGACCGACGGGTTGCACGCCGGCTATTCGAGAGCGGTCGCACTCGACGGCGACACGGCCTTCGTGACCGCTTCGACCGGCCCCGACACGGCGGATGCGCGCCTTTACCGATGCCGCCTCGGCGACGCCTTCGAGCCGTGCGCCGGCGGTCTGCCTCCGTCGTTTCCCTTCAATCTCGACACCGGGTCCATCGCGGCCAGCGCCGGTCGGGTTGCCCTCGGCACACGCAACGGCCTCGTCTTCCGGTCCAGCGACAACGGGTCGACTTGGAGTCTTGCCGCCGACCGCATGCACCACGTCACCGTGTTGCGTTTCGCCTGAGTTTCTCACAAGCGCACGCGGCTCTTGTCACAGAGCGGTAGACGGCCGCGCCTGCGGAGCAGTTGGCTGCAGTCCTGCAGATATGATCGGGCGACTCAGCCTGGGACAGCAGCTGGAATCGTTCGCCCGGGCGGGACCACCAAGCGCGTGCCGCGCCCGGGCGAGACCAGGAGAGGGGACACCGTGTCAGGGACTGCTTTCAAGGTGAACCTGGACATCGACTTGGCTGCAGGAGCGCCGCGGGCCCGCCGCCGGCTCTGGTCCGGCCGGCTTTTGGGCGTGGGCGCGGCGCTGCTCACTTGCAGCCCCTTCCTGGCGATGCTGCCGTCCGCGGCCAGCGCCGCCCTGCGGTCCCCGTCGATGGTGGCCGTCACGGCCGCGCCCCGGATCCCTGCCCGCGACAGCGCCCTGGGCTCGGTGCAGGCGGGTTCGACCGAGACCGGCCTCGTCGTGCTCCGGCCGACGGACGAGGCCGGTCTCACGAGCTTTATCACCGCGGTGACGGACAAGAGCTCGCCCTTCTACCACCACTACCTCGCGCCCGGCGAGTTCGCCAGCCGGTTCGGACCGGCGCCCTCGACAATCGCTGCGGTCAGGACCCAGCTGACCGCGGAGGGACTGCGCGTCACGAAGGTGTCCAGTGACGGCCTTCTCGTCAGCTTCTCCGGTTCTGCCGCTACCGTCGAGAACGCCTTTCGGACCGAGCTCGAGCGCTACCGGCTCGCGGACGGCGCCATCGGCCAGGCGACGACATCGGCGGTGCACGTGCCCTCGACGATCGCCGGCTCGGTGATCGGAGTAGTCGGGCTCGACGATTTGGTCCACGCCCAGGCCTCCATAGTCCGGCCCGGTCCCATCTCGGTGCAGCGCACCTTCCCCTTTGCCAAAGCCGTGGCTTTCTCGCACCCGGCAGGCTCGCCCGACGGCTGCACGCTGGCCCAACAGGACGCGGAGTCCCAGGGCGGGCTCACCGACGACGAGATCGCCAACGCCTACGGCGCCTTTGGTCTCTACAACGCCGGGGACTTCGGGGCCGGCCAGCACGTCGCCGTGTTCGAGCTGCAGGCCTTCTTGGTGACCGACATCGAGACCTTCGACGCGTGCTATTTCGGTGCCGCCGAAGCAGCCCAGATGTCGGGCGTGAAGGGGGTGCTCACGGGCAGCCGGCTCTCGGTGATCCTTGTGGACCGAGGTGACGTGCCGGCCAACCCCGCCAGTAACAATGGCGAGCCGACACTCGACATCGAGGACGTCTCCGCCCTCGCCCCGCAGGCAGACATAGACGTCTACGAGGCCCCGAACACCACCACCGGCTCACTCGACGAGTACTCGCAGATCGTCAACAGCGACGTCGACCAGGTCGTCACCTCGAGCTGGGGAGTTTGTGAGCAACTGGCGCAGCTCGGCGAGCCCGGCACCCAGGCGGCCGAGAACCTCCTGTTCGAGCAGGCGGCCGCGCAGGGCCAGACCGTTCTCTCCGCCGCCGGCGACACGGGTGACGACAACTGCAACGAGGGTCGCTCCCTATCCCCGCCCGCTGGTCAGAACGTCCTCTCGCTCGACGATCCCGCCAGCCAGCCCTATGTCCTCTCGGTCGGGGGCACGACCATCGACGACGCCACCCAGCCGGCTTTTGAGCACGTCTGGGATGACGGGGCGCAGTGGGGCGCCGGCGGTGGCGGCATCTCGCAGTCCTGGGCGATGCCGGCGTGGCAAGAGCCCCTGGCGGACACGCCCGAGAACGCCAACGACATCGCGAACGCCGAGGCGTTCGAGACCGAGACCAAGGCGGTGACGGCGCCCTTCACGACGCCGACGTTTTGCGACGGGACGCTCGGCCTGCCGCCTGGGAGTCTTTGTCGCGAGGCGCCGGACGTCTCCGCCGAGGCGGATGAGTTCACCGGCGCGGTGACGATCTACGGCAAGCACCTCGGTTACGGCCCCCCAGACGGCTGGGCGACGATCGGCGGCACCTCGTCGGCGACCCCGATCTGGGCCGCGCTACTTGCCCTTGTCAACGCCTCGTCGACGTGCTCGTCCGACAAGATCAACGGGGTGCCGGACGCCGGCTTCGCGAGCCCCATCCTTTACGGCATCGCCGCCAACCCGACCGCTTACGCCAGTTCGTTCAACGACATCGTCTCGGGCAACACCGACGCCTACGGACTCGACAACGGCCTCGTCTTCCCGGCTCACGTCGGCTTCGACATGGCGTCAGGCCTCGGGTCACCGCAGCTGACGACGCCGACAGGGGGAAATGCCCTCGCCTTTTACATGTGCGACTACGCCGGACAGCTCGCGCCGCCCACGTTGATCGGGCTCAGCCCGTCGTCAGGGTCAACGGCCGGTGGTTATTCCGTGACGGTCTCGGGCTCGGGATTCGGTACCCCCGCCAGTCCGAACGTCTCCGGCGTCGAGGTGGGAGCCGCCTCCGCCGCCAGCGTCACCGTCGAGAGCAGGACGAAGCTCGCCGTCACCTTCCCTCGCGCCGCGGCGACGTTGCCAACCGGTTCGCCTACCTCGGGGGCCGGGCCCGCAGTTGTGGTCGTGACGTTGAAGAACGGGGAGTCGAGCTTCCCGGGGGCAAAGGCCGTGTTCGAGTACGTGGACAAGAACGTGTCCAAGTCGCCGGTGCCGACCGTCACGAGCATCGGGCCCTACGCCGGCCTGGAATCGTCGCCGTCGCCGGTCACGATCCATGGCTCGGGCTTCACGGGCGCCACGAAAGTCACCTTCGGCGGTGTGAGGGCGCCGCATTTCACGGTCAAGTCGCCCTACGAGATCACCGTGACACCGCCTTCGTACAAGACTCAGGCATGTTCACCCCTGCCGGCAAAGGGCGTGTACAAGGGTGAGAACGCCCGCAACGACATCTGCCAGGTGCAGGTCGTGGTCACCGATTCCCACGGCGCGAGCGCCCCGAGCACGATCGTGCCCCCCTACGAGGGCGCGGCGCACCTCGACGCCATGGGCGTCGAGATCGTGCCGAAGGGTTACGAATTGGCGCCGCAGCCGAGCGAGTTCGACTACATCCCCGCTCCGAGGATCATCTCGGTTTCGACCGGCACTGTCGCCGACTTGAAGAAGTACTGCGCTGTGGCCGCGCCGGTGAAGTGCAACGCCGACCTGCTCGCAAGCGAAGTCGGCGGGCTGCCGACCAACCTCGTCACGCTCACCGGGGTGGGCATGAACCCGATGACCCTCAACTACCTCACCGTGGGCCGGCCCACGAAGGACACCTCGGTGGCCTACCCGGTGGCGGCGACCGGGACGTCGTTACAGCTGGTGGCACCCGCTCTCCCGAGGTCGCACAAGCCGACGGTGGAGCCGTTCGCACTCGCCGTCGGGTTCACGTCGATCGTGGGCGCGTCCAACGAGCGGAGCATCGTCTATGCCGGTGTGCCCCAGGTGACCAAGGTCGTGAACCCCCGCACCCGCAAGCCAGGCGTGCCCGACTCGGTCACCTGCGCCGGCGCGCCGCCCCGCTCTGGTTGCGGGACGCCGCTCAAGATCAGCGGCGTCGGGCTGCTCCAGGTCGTCGGCCCGATCGGGTTCGTGGACAACGAGACCGGTTTCTCGCTCGGGACCCAGTACAGCTACTCGGTCAGGAGCGACAAGAGCATTGACACAGAAGCCGTCGCCCAGAACCCGGCGGTCGCGGACGTAGAGGTCTGCACTGTCACGGGCTGCAGCCACGACCCGCAGAGTGACTTCCTGTTCATCTATCCCCCGGGCAATCCCAGCCTCGACGCCATGTCTCCCCTCGAGGGACCCGCTCAGGGTGGGAATGCCGTGGTCCTTGTCGGGGGCAACCTCGGTTGCATCGTCGCTGTGGCCTTCGGCAAGGTCGTGACGGACGAGACCGCCAACTCCAAAGCACTGCTGGCATGCGGCACCACCGATCGAATCACGGTCACTGCCCCGCCGGGGGTCGCCGGGACGAAGGTGCCGGTCCAAGTGGCGACGGTGGAGAGCGCCCTCGACCCGTCGGGAAGGCCGAGCAATGCGATCACCTACACCTATACCCCGAGCGCGCCCAGCGAACCCACCGATGTGAAGGCGACGGCGAAGCCGGGGACCGCCACGGTGAGCTGGCGCCCGCCGGCGAGTGACGGAGGCAGCGCCGTCACGGGCTACACGGTGACGGCCGTCTCGCCGGGACTGGCCTCGGTCCGCGAGACCCTCTCCTCGAGCGCCCGGGGCGCCACCTACACCGACCTCCAGGCAGGCGCCCCCTGGAGCTTTGCTGTGAGAGCGGTCTCCACCGCGGGCGCCGGTCTGGCCGGCGTCTCGAGCGAGATCACGCCCGCCCTCGGTGACGACGGCTACCTCGTCGAGACATCGGGCGGCGCCGTCCTCGGCTTCGGTGACGTCCAGTCCCGGGGCGGGATCGGCGGAAGCGGTGCGCGGGCAGTGGGCATGGCGGCGACGGCCAACGGGCTCGGCTACTGGGTCGTGACGAGCGCCGGCTCGGTGACGGCCTTCGGCAACGCGACCTTCCTCGGCGAGGAGGCTCTGGACAACGTCACCGGTATCGCCGCCAGGCCGGACGGCACCGGCTACTGGATCGTCACCCGCAACGGCGTCGTGCACGCCTTCGGGCATGCGAAGACCTATCCGGGAGCCGTGGCCGGCGGCGCCGACGTCACAGCCATCGCCTCGTCGTCCGACGGCGAGGGCTACTGGCTGGTGGAAAGAGACGGGGTGGTGAAGGTCTTCGGGGACGCCCACTCCTACCGGTCGCTCGCCGGGAACATCCCGCCGAGTTCGGACATCGTGGGCATGGCCGTGACGCCGGACGGGGAGGGTTACTGGCTCGCCGCCGCGGACGGAAACGTGTACCCGTTCGGTGACGCCGTGACTTACGGTTCACCGCCACGATCGAGCCGGCCGATCGTCGCGATCGCGGCCACACCGGACGGCCACGGCTACTGGCTCGTCGCCGCGAACGGGACCGTCTACAACTTCGGGACCGCGCGCAACCTCGGTGGCACGACGAGCGCGGTGGCTATCGGCCTCTAGTGCCGGTCGTACGCCGCGCCGTAATGCGAGACGAATCGGCATGGCCCTCGGGGCCACGCCGATTCGAGCCGCGGGAGATCGGCGTACGCCGACCGGTGCTGCGCGAGGGGGACGGGACGGCCATCAGGTCAGGCGACGAGACCTCGTGCCGGCGCTCCCGCCCGCTCGATCGCCACGGGAAGCCCGCCGGAGGTGATCGCCCCCCGCAACGCCTCGGCAAGCTCGCCATATTCGCCTGCCCGAGCGCTCGAACGGCGGTGCACCATCCCGACGTGGCGGCCGGGAAGCGGCGAGTCTGCGAAGTGCGCCGTCGACAGTCGCCCGCGGACCTCGACCGGCACGGCGCTCGCCGGCAGCAGCGTGACGCCGAGGCCGGCCGCGACGATCTGAGAGACCGTCGTCAAAGAGGCCATCTTGACCGCCTGGCCGACGGCGGCGCCGGCTTGGCGGCACACGTCGATCGTCTGGTCGCGCATGCAGTGCCCCTCCTCGAGCAACAGGACGTCGAGACCTTGCAGAGTCGTCGTCGGCAGGCCCCGGGCGCCGGCCAGGCGGTGCCCGTCATGCACGAGCAGGACGAACTCCTCCCAGTAGAGGGGCAGCTCGACGATATCGGCCCTCCCGCTCGGCAGGGCCATCACGACCAGGTCCAGGCTCCCGGACTCGAGCGCCGCCAGCAGGGGACGCGTCATGGCCTCGGTGATCTCGGGCACGAGGGCCGGAAAGTCCGTCCCGATCGCCTCGAGGATCGTCGGCAGCAGGTACGGGGCGACGGTCGGTATCACCCCGAGCCGGAGAGGTCCGTGCTGGGCCTGGCCGGAGCGCTCGGCGTCAGCGACCAAGTCGTTGAGGGCCGAGAGGGCGTGGTGGGCCAAGGGCAGGAGCTGTTCGCCGAGCGCGGTCAGGATCACTCCTTTCCCGGTGCGCTCGAAGAGCTTGGCTCCGAGGCTCGCCTCGAGCGAGGCGATGGCGGCGGAGACGGCGGGCTGAGTTACCGATAGGTTGTCGGCGGCGGCACCGAAGTGCCGCTCGTGGGCGACAGCAGCGAAGGCGCGGAGCTGCACGACCGTAGGATCTGTCATAAATATAGTTTATCACCCGATGTAGATCGCCTACTTTGCTCGATCGCTGTGGTAAAGGCAAAGTAGTGCCCACGAAGGATCCAACCTCAAGGAGAGACCCCATGCTTGGTATCGGCGACCGTTTCCCGGAGTACTCGCTCAAAGCCCTCGTCCCCGGTGACTTGCGGACCGTCGAGGCGAGCACGCCCGACGACTACTTCACGACAGTCGACTCCTCGACCTACGAGGGCAAGTGGCTGGTCGTGTTCTTCTGGCCCAAGGACTTCACTTTCGTGTGCCCCACCGAGATCGCCGAGTTCGGGCGGCTGAACGGCGAGTTCGCCGACCGGGACGCGCAGGTGCTCGGGGCCTCGGTCGACAACGAGTTCGTCCATTACGCCTGGCGCCTGCAACACGAGGACCTGAGGAATCTCCCCTTCCCGATGCTCTCGGATCTCGACCGCGAGCTGGTCACCGATCTCGGCGTGCTGAACACCGAGGGCGTCGCCGACCGGGCGACCTTCATCGTCGACCCCGAGGGGATCATCCAGTTCGTCATGGTGACGGCCGGGTCCGTCGGCCGCAACGTCGAGGAGGTGCTCCGAGTCCTGGACGCCCTCCAGACCGACGAGCTGTGCGCGTGCAACTGGCACAAGGGAGCGGCGACACTCGACGTGAAGGCGCTCATGAGCGCCGGCGCCTGATGGGCGTAGCAGCGCTCAAGGAGACCCTGCCCCCCTACGCCAAGGACATCCGGCTCAACCTCGACTCGACGATCGCCGTGTCGACGTTGCCCGAGCAGCGGCTCTGGGGCACGGTGCTGGCGACAGCCGTCGCCTCCCGGGGAGAGCGGGTGCTTGTCGAGCTCGCCGACGAGGCCCGCGGTCACCTCAGCGAGGTGGCTTTCGAGGCGGCCAAGGCGGCGGCTGGCGTCATGGCGATGAACAACATCTACTACCGGAGCAAGCACCTGCTCGCCGATGAGGGCGAGAAGAGTTACGAGGACATCCCCGCCCGGCTCCGCATGCAGGTGATCGGCACCCATGGGGGTGTCGACCCGGGGGACTTCGAGTTCTGGTGCCTGGCGGTCAGCGCGGTAAACGGCTGCGGGGGCTGCCTTGCCGCTCACGAGCGGGCGGTTCGCGAGCTCGGTGTGGGCAAGGACCAGGTCCACGAGGCGCTCAGGATCGCCGCGGTGGTGCATGCCGTCGCCGTGACGCTCGAGTCCGAGCAGATCATGGCCAGGGACGCCACCGGCTAGGTCAACAGTCGCACACCACAAAGGGCGAGAGCACGGCTCGCGGCTTGGACGTCGCGCAACGCGACGTGCTCGTCGCTCTGGTGTGCGACCGCGACGTCGCCCGGACCGAACACGACCGCCGGGCAGCCGGCGGCTTCGTACCGGGCGGCATCGGTCGCAAAGCGCATGCCCCGGCGCTCGTCGCCTCGTTGCTGTCCGATGTCAACGAGCGCTTGGTTGAGGACCTTCTCCAGTTGGGCGTTGTTCCTGCCTCGCAGCGGCGGGAAGCAAACGCTGCGCGACATCTCCCAGCTGAGGCCCGGGCGCCCTTTCGCGAGGCGCCCCAAGAGGCCCCGCGCCTCCTCCGCGGCAGCCTCCAGATCCTCGGAGGGGAGAACCCGTCGGTCGAGGGTGAGCTCGCACCGGTCGGCGACCGTGGAGCCGCCGAGCCCACCTTTGATGAGCCCGACGGAGTACGTGGCCGGCCCGATGCCAGGCTCGAGCACGGTCGCGAGACGGAGGTTCTCTTGTTCCACCAGGTGCACGAGACCGGCCGCGTCGCAGATGGCGTTCCGGCCGTCCTCGGGATGCGAGCTGTGCACTGCCCTGCCGTGGAAGACGATCTCGAAGTTCAGCTGACCGTTGCCCCGGACGAGAACCTCGAGGCCCGACGGTTCGGTGACGATGACAAAGGCCCCCGGATGCTCCAGAGCTGCCCTCCGGGCACCGGCGGAGCCCACCTCCTCGTCGACGACGGCGTGGAGGACAAGGTTGCCGTGCAGTTGGACGCCGGCGCGCCTGACGGCCACGAGTGCGGCGGCCATCGCCGCGAGCCCGGCTTTCATGTCACAGGCGCCGCGACCGTAAAGGCGCCCGCCGGCCACCGTCGCCCCGAAGGGGTCGAAAGTCCAACCGTCGCCGGCGGGCACGGTGTCGAGGTGCCCGCACAAGACGAGCGTCGGTCCGGGAGCCCCCACGGTCGCGTAGAGGTTCGGCCGGCCCGGGGCCACTTCGGCCAGGCGGCACGCGATGCCTCGCTGTTCGAGGAACGACGCGAGCAGCCGGGCGCACGCTTCCTCGGCGCCCGGCGGGTTCTCGCTCGGCGCGGCGATCAGCTGCTTGAGCAGGTGGAGGGTCTCCTCGTCGTCGACGGACTCGAGCACGCGAGCCTCGTGAGCACCGAGGCGACCGCCCCTAGGCGGCGCGTCGTCCGTGCCCGAACCGGAAAAGGCGACCATACTTCGCCAAAGCTATTCCGCGGGCAGCAGAAAGGAGGCGTCGTGACGCTTGGCGCGCTGAGCAAGAAGGGACCGAGGCAGAAGGTGGGGTTCGTCGGCCTGGGCACGATGGGTGCCGCCATGGCGGCCAACCTGGCGAGGGCGGGATTCCGGCTCACGGTGTGGAACCGCACGCCCGGCCGGGCAGACGCGCTCGTGGCCCTCGGAGCCATCGAAGCCCACAGCCCCCGTGAGGTGGCACAGGCGAGCGATCTCGTTGTCACCTGCGTGACCGACTCCCCTCAGCTCGCCGAGGTCCTGTTCGGCCCGGACGGTCTTGCCGAGGGTTTCGCCTCCGGGTCGCTGCTCGTCGACTGCTCGACGATCAGCCCCGCGAGCGCCCGTGAGCTCGAGGCGCGCCTCAAGGACCACGGCGTCGCCATGATCGACGCGCCCGTCTCCGGCGGCTCGGAGGGCGCGATGGCCGGAACGCTGACGATCATGGTGGGAGGCGCGCCGGCCGATGTTGAACTGGCCCACGACGTGCTCTACGCCATGGGTCGCAGTGTCACGCACCTCGGACCGATCGGGTCGGGGCAGGTGGCCAAGGCCGTCAACCAGGTGATCCTGTGCGGCACCTATCTCGGCGTGGCCGAGGGCATCGTGCTCGCGATGAAGGCGGGCCTGGACGTCGAACGCGTGACCGACGCGCTCGCAGGTGGGGCGGCGGGCTCATGGGTGCTGCAGAACCGCAGCGGGCGGATGATCGCTGACAGCTATCCGCTCGGGTTCAAGATCGCCCTGCACCGCAAGGACATGGCGATCGCCCTGGAGCTCGCGCGCAGTGTCGGCGCGGTGCTGCCGGTGGCGGCGCTCGCGGCGACGTTCGAGGACGGCCTCATCGCGCAAGGACACGGCGAGGACGACAACTCGGCGCTTGCCCGGGCGGTGCGCCGTCTTTCCGGGATGTGACGCCGCCGCGGCCTATCGGTCGCCTTCGCCTCCGGTGCGGTGGACGACGACGAACGGGGTCAGCTCGTCGCCTTGGCCCATGGGGTTGTCGAGCAGTATGAGCCGTGCCCGCGCCTTGTCCACGGGCATGTCGGGACTCATCCCGAGCACCTCCACGTTGATGTTGTTCCCGTCGATGATCACCACAGGGTGGCCGAGGAAGCGCGCGTAGGCGGCACAAGCCTTGTCCGGGTCGGCCGGGCCGAGCATCGCGAACTCGTTGAAGGGCGCGATCGTGTCCGGGTTGAAGCCGTCGATCTCCGCGATGCGGTGACCCGCGATGCGGTAGAAGTCGCCGTGACGTCCGAACAGCTTGGTCGCCCCGCCGACCACCATGGCGAAGGCGGCGCGGGCGGCGCCGGTCTGCATGATCGCCACCTGCATCTTGCGAGGGTCCGAGTAGGCGACGTCGTGCTCGTACTTCTTGGTGCCCTTCACGATCAGCTTGGCGAGCAACCCGGGTCGAATGACCGACTCGTGGACGACCCTGCCCTCGGAGATCGCCACGACCTTCTCCGACATCGCCACGAAGTCGCCTTTGTCGAGCAACGGCCGGACGTGCGAGTCGAGGAGCGGTTCGAGGGGCTCTTTTATGTGGATCAGATGGGTGTGCACCATCGTGCGTTCCCAGATGCACCCGTCGATCTCGACCGGCGGTGGGCCGCCGGCCGGGTCCGCCATCACCGCCTGCCCATCGGTCGCGGGCTCATCGCACCATCACCGGCGCGTCCACATAGCGCCGCAGCCAAAGCTCTGTCACGAGCACCCGCCAGAAAGCGAGCCCATCGCCCGGTTTGCCCGCGAGCCAGGCGTCGAACTCCTCGCGGAGACGGCCGGCGTTGAAGATTCCCCGTGACGACAAGGTGCTCGAGGAGAACAGGTCACGTATGAGCGGCGCCCGCTCGCGCGTCCAGGCCGTTTCGGGGTTCGTGAAGCCGATCTTCGAGCGCCGGGTCCGGTTGGCCTCGGGCATCTTCCCTTTCATGGCCTGACGGTACACGTACCGGTTCCACCCCATCTTGATCTTCTGGTCGATCGGGAGCTGGAAGATGAATTCGACCAGCTCGTGGTCGAGGAAGGGGACCCTGGACTCGATCGAGAAGGCCATGGAGTTCTTGTCCTCGTAGCGGAGCAGGTTGGGTGTCGAGTATTTCAGCACGTCGTCGGCGAGACGCACGTTCAGGTTGCGGCTCGGCCGGTAGTCGAACTCGGCGAGGTCGGCAGGCGTGGCGGTGAGGAAGTCGGGCATCGAGAACTGGCGCGGGCCGCCCGGCCGGCCCCTCGCGAGCAACTCGCGAGCGAACTTGGAGTACAGGTCCCGCCCGAGCACGACCTCGCGGATCGCAGGCACGAAGTGGTGCTGGTCGATCGCAGAGCTCAGATAGGTGCGGAAGTACGGGACGTACCCGGCGAGCAACTCGTCGCCGCCGTTTCCGGAGAGGATCACCTTCACCTGGCCCTTGGCGACGCGGTAGACGCAGTAGTACGCGTACGGTGCCGACGAGATCGTCGGCTCCTCCTGGTACCAGACCCACTCCGCGATCTCGTCCCAGAACTCGTCCACCTTCGGGTAGGCGTAGTGGGGGACGCTTTGCACGTGGCGTTCGACCGCGTGGACGTACTTGCTCTCGTCGATGCTCTGGCCCGGGTACAACGCGGAGAAGGTGTGCAACGAGCCTTCGGTATGGGTGTCCGCGCCCGCGCCCATGAGCGCGGCCATCACCGACGAGACCCCACTCGAGTCGAGCCCTCCCGACAGGGAAACGCCGACCGGGACATCCGCGATCATGTGGCGGCGGATGACACGCTCGAACAGCTCCGCGAACCCCGCCGCGTACTCGCCGTCGGGCCGCGACGAGGAGAACTCCGGGTTGACCTCAGGTTCCCAGTACTTCGCGACGGCGGTACGGCCGTCGGCAGAGACTGTCATGTAGTGGCCGGGCAGCAGTCGTTTCACGCCCTCGAAGAAGGTCTCCTCTCCGGCGTCGTGCACGCGGTGGAGGAGGAACCGGTAGAGGACCCCCAGGTCCGGCGCGCGTGGGATGCGCGGGTCTTGGAAGAGCGCCTTCAACTCGGATGCGAAGCAGAACCGCCCCGGCACGGCGCGGTAGTAGAGAGGCTTGATCCCCAGGCGATCGCGGGCGAGGTACAGCTCGTGGGTGCGCGGGTCGACGATCGCGAAGGCGAACATCCCTGTCAGGCGGGTGACCGACGAGGTTCCCCACTCCTCATAGGCGCGCAGCACCGTCTCGGTGTCCGAATGGTCGGACACGAAACGATGTCCCGCGCGGGCAAGCTCTGCGCGCAGCTCGGCGTTGTTGTACAGCTCCCCGTTGAACACGATGCAGGCACCGGTGCGCCCCGAGCGGATGGGCTGTTCTCCACCTGCGATGTCGACGATGGACAGTCGCCGCATCCCGACGGTGAACTCCTCGCCGACCTCGGTGCCCCACGAGTCGGGACCACGGTGCTCGATCGAGGCCAGCATCGCCTCGAGCAGCTCCGGGTCACGGCCGGTGAACCCGGCTATCCCGCACACGGCGGTTCTGTCACGGCCTAGGAGGTGCCTTTGGGGATTGTCGTGATCGTGGCTCCCGGCGGCGTCTGGAAGAGAGAAGCCGCCGGGGACGAGGAGTAGCTCTTGATCTCGAAGTCGGCTGACTTGGCCGACACCGAGACGTAACCGAGGACCCCTTGCGAGGTCACGCACCACTTGGAGTTGGTGGGATTGGTCTTGCTGCCCGTGATCACGACACATGAGAGGGCGAAGCCGTTCACCGACATACTCGTCGAGTGGATCGTGATGCCCTGCAGGGCCGCGGCCGCGGAGTAGAGCTTGAGGAAGTCGATCCAGTACGCCCCCGAGTAAAGGGCGTACATGGCCTTGTAGGTCTCGATATCCGCCGACTGGAGCTTCAAGCAGGACCACGTGCTGGACACGCTCAACGACTTCGAGCAGGCGTACTCACCGGTGGGGTTGGAGATGACGTGGAGCATCTTGTCCGACAACGTGGTACCGAACGCGAAGTCGTGCGGGGGCGAGGCGGCGTACTCGGTCGTCACCGGGTTGGCGCCCGTTGTCACGTAGCTCACGTCGTAGGCCTTCGCGTCGGACGTCTTGAGCTTTTTGCTGAGCGCGCTGATGGCGGCGCCCTGGTGCAGCACGTTGTGCGCAGTCCTGATGGCGTTTATCACCTTGCTGCAGCCGGTCAATCCGAGGACGCTCGCGACCACCACCACGGCGACGAGGCCCGTCCGCCGCCAAGCCGTGGGTGTCCCGCCCGCATGTGAAACCGGTGTCACTCTGTGCCCCCAGTCGCTCGGCCCTGATCGCCCAAGAATAGATGCCCGCGAGCCGAGGTCAGGCGGCACGTGTCCCGAGGCGCCCTCCCCCGGCGCCGGCCAGGCGAGCAGGGGAGCAGGGGCGGTCGGCCCTTTGATTCCGGAGTGATTCGATCGATATAATATAGATATGTCGGCACACGTCCCCGCCTCGCGGGCGGAGCAAGCCGGCGCTGTAACTGGACCCGGGCACCGAGGCGAGGTCCCGGGGCGCACGCCCGATGGACAAAGCCGGCCAACCGAGGACGAGCTCGACGTCGCCGTCGGTGCCTTGGGCCTGTGGCAGAGCGCGAACCAGGGCGTGACGACCGTCGCGATCGACGGGTATGGCGCCTCGGGCAAGTCGACGATCGCCGCGCGCCTCTGCTCGAGGACCGGGGCGTGCCTCGTGCGGACCGACGACTTCTTCCTGCCTTCCTCGCGACGCCCGGGCGCCGGGGAACCTGGCGAGCCGGGGCGTGCCCGCAGCGCGCCGGGAGGGGAGTCCGGACGGCTGATCGCGTCCTTCTACGACCTCCGGCGGCTGCGAGCTGAGGCCCTCGAGCCCCTCCGGGCGGGGCAGGAGGCCGTGTTCTACGGCTTCGACTGGCACTGCGGAGCGATCGCCAGCCTGAAGACGCGTGTCGAGCCGAAGGAGCTCGTCCTCGTCGAAGGGGTGTGCTCGGCTGCACCCCAGCTTTCCGACCTCGTCGACCGGGCGATCTTTGTCGACACGCCGGAGCCCGAGAGGCTGTCGCGTCTGCGCGGGCGCATCGCCCCGCAGGACTGGGACTGGGAGTGGTTGCAGGCCGAGAAGCAGTACTTCTCCACCACGCGCCCGCGGCGATCGTTCGATCTCGTGATCAGCGGCACCAACGCAGGGCCGGAGGTGCCGGACGGGGCTCGCGCGCCGGGCGAGGCCGGCGCGCGGGTTTTTCGCGTCAACACGCACCGGGAGGGACGCGTTCCAGGACGGAACTGACCGAAGACCGATAACCTAGGGGAAGAAGCGCACGGGAGCTCGGGTGTACCGGGCTGAGAGGGTGGCTGGCCAGCAGGCCGGAGTGCCACCGACCGTTCGAACCTGACCGGGTAATGCCGGCGTAGGGAGGTGGCCACAGTGGCGGCATCGAGCCCGAAGGTGTTGAAGAGGTTCCTGCGACGTGGTCTCATCGAAGGCGAGCCGGCTTCATGCGACCGTGCCGGGCCGGCCTCGCCCCACCGGGAGCTCCGGTCCGGTTCCCGGAAGCGGTGGGAGGAGGCGGGTCAGCTGAGAAGGACGGCTGCGGACTTGCCTTTGCGGCCCGCCGCCGTGGCGCTCGGCCTTGTCGCGTTCGCCTCGCTCGGCCTCGGGGCGTGCGGTTCGTCGGCGGCCCGGTCACCGGCCGGCGTGACTGCCGCCACCTCGGGTCGTGCCCCGGTGGTCGCCGGCGGGACCGCCTATTTCGCGGAGCAGCCTGAGACACCGCCCGACTACATCCTCCCGCTCGTCTCGGGCCAGTACTTCACCGTCGACAACACAAACGACTTCCAAACCCTCCTCTACGAGCCGCTGTACTGGTTCGGCGACCAGGAATCCACCGCGGTCGACTACTCACTCTCGATCGGGAACGCGCCGGTGTACCGCGACCATAACCGGCTCGTGACCATCACGCTGAAGCACTACGTCTGGTCGAACGGCCAGCCGGTGAGCGCCCGCGACGTCATCTTCTGGATCAACTTGTTGAAGGCGAACCGGGACGAGTGGGCCTCGTATGTACCGGGCGGCTTCCCCGACAACGTGACCTCGGCGACAGCAGTGGACGCCACGACCGTTCAGCTCCATCTCGACGCTGATTACAACCCCGTCTGGTTCACCTACAACGAGCTGTCGCAGATAACGCCCCTCCCCCTGTCCTGGGACCGTACGTCGCTCAAGGCGCCCGCTCCCACAGCCGGCACGAGGGATCTCCCCGACGTGACGCCGCCGGGCGCGAGGGCGGTCTACAACTTCCTCAACGACCAGGCCAAGGATATCGGGAGCTACACGTCGAGCCCGCTCTGGTCCGTGGTGGACGGCCCGTGGAAGCTTGTGGGCCTTACGACCGACGGGACCGCGACCTTCATTCCGAACCGGCGTTTCTCAGGACCGAACAGGCCGCAGCTGGCAAGGTTCGTCGAGCTCCCCTACACGAGTGCTTCGGCCGAGTTCTCGGTGCTGCGCGCGGGCTCGGCCCTCGGCGGGCGCGGCGCCGCGGCCTCGAGCGACCAGATCTCGGTCGGCTACGTGCCCGACAACGACCTGCCGCAGACCGGGGCGCTCAAGGCGCAGGGTTACCAGCTCGTGGACTGGTTCCCTTTCCAGTTCGACTACTTCGAGCCGAACTTCAACAACCCTGAGGTCGGGCCGATCCTGCGCCAGCTCTACTTTCGCGAGGCGTTCCAGCACCTGGTGGACCAGCAGGGCTGGATCCACGCCTACTACGGCGGCCTCGGCCTGCCGACTTACGGTCCCGTGCCCGCGAGCCCTCCCAACCCGTACGCGGACGGAAAGGCCTCGGTCAATCCGTATCCCTTCAGCATCGCGGCAGCGAGGGCGTTGCTCGTCGGCCACGGCTGGAAGGTCGTGGCGAACGGGGTCACGACCTGTGCGCGTCCCGGGGTGGGGGCCGACGACTGCGGGCAGGGGATCGCCCGGGGCGAGGGGCTCAATTTCACGCTCATGTACCCGAGCGGCCTGGTCTACAGCGACGGCGCGATGGTCGACCTGCAGTCGGTGGCCAAGCAGGTGGGGATCGAGATCGCCCTCAAGGAGGTGACGCCGACCACGATCGCCTCGACCATCTTGAGCTGTCTCGCGACCGAGGCGGCCTGCAGCTGGCAGCTCGGGCAGTACGGCACCGGATGGGTCTTTGAGCCGGACCACTATCCAAGCGGGGAGGAGATCTTCGAGACCGGCGCGCTCGGCAACGTCTCCAACTTCTCGGATCCGACGACGGACAGGCTCATCGCGGCCACCACCAGGGCAACGGCCGCGCGAGCGCAGGCCGCCCTCGATGCCTACCAGGACCAGGTCCGTCTCGCGCTGCCCGACTTCTGGCAGCCGAGCCCGGGAACGCTCGTGACGGTCCAGGCGAACCTCCGCGGCTTTGTTCCCAACGCCTACGGGTTCATCAGCCCCGAAGAGTGGTACTTCACCAAGGCTTGAAGAAGACGGACGACTCGAAGCGAGGCCAGGACAGCACATGATCGGATACACGCTGCGCCGCCTTGTCCAAGCCGCGGTCGTCCTGCTCGGCCTCACGGTGCTCGTGTTCGCTCTCGAGCACATGATTCCCGGCAACCTCGCGCGGGCCATCCTCGGCCCGAGGGCGGGCCCAGCCGAGATCGCCGCCTTCGACCGGCTGAACGGGCTCGAGCGCCCGGTCGTGTCGCAGTACCTGACGTTTCTTTCCCATGTCCTGCACGGGAACCTCGGGTACTCCTACCGCCTGAACCAGAGTGTCGACTCCCTCGTCGCCCACGAGCTGCCGAACGACCTGATCCTTGTCGGCATCGCGCTGTTGTTGGCGCTGGCGATCTCGATCCCGCTCGGCGTCGCCCAAGCGGTACGGCGCAACCGGGTGCTCGACCATGTGGCGACAGGGGTCTCGTTCCTCCTCTACTCGATGCCTTCGTACTGGCTCGGGCTGCTGCTCATCGCTGGGCTCGCGATAGGTGTGCACGTGTTCCCGCCGGAGGCTCCGCAGGCGGTGTCCCCGGCGGGGGTTCTGGCAGATCCCCGCGCCCTGGTACTGCCTGTCGTCACCCTCACTCTCGTGAACGTGGCCCTCTTCGCCCGCTACATGCGTTCGGCCGCAGTCGACACCCTCGCCCAGGACTACGTCCGCCTCGCCCGCGCGAAGGGTCTGCCGGCGCGGATGGTGCTCTGGCGCCACGTGCTCGGCAACTCGCTCGTGCCGGTCGTCACGTTGCTCGGCCTGTCCGTCCCGGCCGTGCTTACGACCGGGCTCGTCGTCGAGTACGTCTTCAATTTCCCGGGCCTCGGCCTCACCTACTACAACGCGGCTGTGAACGCGGACTACCCCGTGGAGCTCGGCATCACCGTGATCGTCGGGATCGCCACCGTCCTCGGTAGCTTGTTGGCGGACCTCGCCTACGCCGTGCTCGACCCGAGAGTCCGATATGACTGAGACCGTCCGGGGAACCAGGCCGGGCGAAGACGCCCGGCCTGTCGCAGGCACAGGCCTTGGGCATCGGGCTCCCGACCCGGGCGGGACCGCGCCCGCTCCGGTCGCGCTCACCGCCGAGGAGTCCGACGTCTTGCGCACGGCCGAGGCGGAGCCCCGCCGGGGTAGGCGGCGGTCGTTCGCGGCCGCGTTCGTGGAGAACCGGACGGGGGTTGCCGGCCTCGGGGTAGTCGTCACCGTCGCCGCGTTCTGCTTCTTGGGCCCGCTCGTCTACCACAGCGACCAGGTCCACGCGAACATCGCGCTCACGAACCTGGCACCGGGAGCGGGCCACCCGCTCGGCACGGACGCGAACGGGTTCGACATTCTCGGGCGGCTCATGGTCGGGGGCCAGAGCGCGCTCGAGATCTCCCTTGCCGTCGCGCTCGTGGCGACCTGCTTCGGGGCGCTCTGGGGCGCCGTGTCCGGCTACACGGGCGGTGCGATCGACGCCGTCATGATGCGCATCGTGGATGTCGTGATCGCCGTGCCGGCCATCTTCCTGCTCATCTACCTGGCGACGGTATTCAGGCCCACTGTCCCGCTTCTCATCGTGGTGCTCTCCTTGCTCTCCTGGCTTGGGCCGGCGCGTCTTGTCCGCGGCGAAGCGCTCTCGCTTCGCACCCGGGAGTTTGTCGACGCCGTGCGCGCGGCCGGCGGCCGCAGCTCGCGGATCGTCGGGCGGCACATCCTCCCCAACGCCCTCGGGACGATCTCGGTCAACGCCACGTTCCAGGTGGCCGACGCGATCATCATCCTCGCCACCTTGAGCTTCCTCGGTTTCGGCTTGCCACCGCCGGCGGTTAGCTGGGGAGGCATGCTGTCGCAGGGTACGACCTACCTGCTGGACGGCTACTGGTGGGAGGTCTACCCGGCCGGCCTCATCGTGATGGTGACAGTGGTCGCCTTCAATTTCATCGGTGACGGGCTGCGCGACACCCTTGATGCCCGGCTGCGCGAGCGGTAGGGATCACTCCCAGCGGAAGAAGCGAATCGCCAGCAGGCTGAAGACCACTGCGTAAGCCGGCGAGGACGAGCAGCGAGGTCGCCGAAGGGACCTCCCTGGTATACCGAGCTGGATCTTTTGCGCCGCGGCCCCGAGCGGGGTCGCATCGCTGAGGTCGCGGAGCATGGGCGCGGGGAGCTCTTAAGGCACCCACGGGCCGGCAAAGAACGTGAGGGGAAAGTACGCGGCCGAGCCGCCTGCTCCCGCGCCGGTGGCGGTCCGGGGGAAGGCGCCGATGAACGCCCGATGGTGAACAGCAGCCATCGCCACGAGGGACCTACCGATGCCGTTTCGGGGAATCGACGCCGAATGCGGTGCTCCCGACGACCACGAGGATGAACCGAGCCATCACCGCCAGGCACAAGTTGACGACCAGCTGTGCGGCGAGCGCCCATGCGAGTCGCACCGGGGTCGTGGCCAGGCGCCGCAAGATGCGCTGCTCGCGATAGCTGGCAAGCGGGCCGAGCAGGCTTCAACAGGCGAGAGCGCCAACCACGAGGGCAAAGAGGACCGGAACGTAAACCTTCAGGGCGCTGAGGGCGCCGAGTGACTCGCACGGCTTGTCTCTCATGAGGGAGAAAGAGTCAACAAAGTGCGACTTCTATTCGCCGTCTCAGAGAGGCTCCCACGCGGGCTGCCGAGCCCCGCTGAGGTGCCGCCAAGCCGGAGGTCCAACACCGGCTTCCAGGCGAAGCCCACGAGTGCCGGCGCGTCACCGGCAGGCTTGTGACGCTGCACGACCATGGCAGTCTGGCGGTACTGAGGTGACAAGACAGCCTCGACGGTCAAGGTGAAGCTCCAGGTCCCGGTGTCTGCGTGGGAGTCCCTCGCGGTGCCGGTGGCCTCGTAGGTCCCTGCCACCAAGGTAGCCGGCGCCGAGATCTTGCCCGATGACGAGACAGTCAGAACAAGCGCGCCCGTCAACTGGTGATAGGTGACCTTGCCATTCGCGCCCGAGACCTTGAGTTGGTCGGTGAAGGCCTTGCCGGTCGTGGTCGTCGCCGTGGTCGGGCGTACCTGAGTGAGCTTGGAGACCTTGACGGTCAAGGTGTAGCTCCAGGTCCCGGTGTCACCGAGGCTGTCTCTCGCAGTGCCCGCGGCCTTGTAGGTCCCTGCCACCAACGCGGCTGGTGTCGAGATCTTGCCCGAGGAAGAAACCGTCACATGAGGCGCGCCCGTTGACTGGGCGTAGGTGACGGTTCCATGCGCGCCGGAGACCTCGAGCTGACCGGCAAAGGCTTTGCCGGTCGTGGTCGTCGCCGTGGTCGGGCGTACCTGAGTGAGCTTGGTGGCTACGACTCTCAAGGCGAAGCTCCAGGACCCGGTGTCACCGAGGCCGTCTTTCGCAGTGCCCGCGGCCTTGTAGGTCCCCGCCACCAACGCGGCTGGTGCCGAGACCTTGCCCGAGGAAGAGACCGTCAGATGAGGCGAGCCCGTCGACTGGGCGTAGGTGACGGTTCCATGCGCGCCGGAGACCGCGAGCTGGCCGGCAAAGGCTTTGCCGGTCGTGGTCGTCGCCGTGGTCGGGGCGACCTGGCTGATCTTGGTGGCTACGACTCTGAGCGCGAAGCTCCAGGACCCGGTGTCACCGAGGGTGTCTCTTGCAGTGCCGGTCGCCTTGTAGCTCCCTGCCACCAAGGTAGCCGGGGCCGAGACCTTGCCCGATGACGAGACAGTCAGATGAGGTGCGCCGATCGACTGGGCGTAGGTGACGGTTCCATGCGAGCCCGAGACCTCGAGCTGGCCGGCAAAGGCTTTGCCGGTCGTGGTCGTCGCCGTGGTCGGGGCGACCTGGCTGACCTTGGTGGCTACGACTCTCAGCGCGAAGCTCCAGGACCCGGTGTCACCGAGGGTGTCTCTTGCAGTGCCGGTGGCCTCGTAGGACCCTGCCACCAAGGTAGCCGGGGCCGAGATCTTGCCCGATGACGAGACAGTCAGATGAGGTGCGCCGGCCGACTGGGCGTAGGTGACGGTGCCATGCGAGCCCGAGACCTCGAGCCGGCCGGCAAAGGCTTTG